>WLWD01002946.1_pt1 | contig 53654 bp, 53 predicted proteins | sample 6712731 | NCBI WGS metagenome assembly WLWD01 (sample SAMN12718690, study PRJNA576275) | sponge metagenome | isolation source: marine sponge | host: Mycale hentscheli | place: New Zealand: South Island, Marlborough, Capsize Point | collected 2014-11-01
GTGTTTCTCATTGTTTAGTATTTTCACTTTCTCTTGAAGAAGTTTCTGGTTTCTTGAAGACTTCTCTGTGCTTGTGATATGACACAGTTTCTTGTGGAAGATGGAATTGATTTTTTTTTCTTCAGGGCTACTGATGAACTGCCAGAGTTTACAAACACTTCTGTTGTTGTTGCTTTAGAATTGGTTTGTTTGTTGTGTTTTTTTTTTTTCCTTCTGTTGTTTGTGGTAGTTGTTTTATTTACATTTATGGTAGTGTCTTGACTGACACAGCTAGGAAACCATTGACCTTTCTTCTAGTTTATTACATCGGAACTTTATTCTGTGCTAAGGGCTGCTTGCAGTGGCGTTAGTGTGCGTCTATAGATGCAATCGCAACTTTCAACCACATCACCATGGCTACAAGTTTCAAAAAGCCTGTTGGGAAGGATTTTCCCAAACCTAGTCTGCATGAGGTGGGTGTGTCTTTTGTGTTCCTACTCGTCTCTGTCGTGCAGTAATCTTCTGCCATTATCTCTTTTGCCATTATCTCTTCTGCTTCTTATGTCACTGCATCTCAGAACCATGAGGACACAGTGTAGAGTAGGTGCACTTCATTATTATTATTATTAATTTTATTTATTTATATTATTATTATTTTTTTTATTTTATTTTTTTTTTTTTTTTTTTCCCCATCTTGCTGTCTTACAGAACAGTGATTTCATTGTCTTAACATAGTGGTTGATTTCACTGTCAGTACAGTTTGCTCGGTTATATTAAACTAGAGGAAGACAAGGTTGCAGTTACTGCCACTAATGAAGAGCCTTACACACACAACCTTGCATGCTTATTGTTTGCCCACTTGTAACGTTAAGGGTAGGGTATGGTGTTAGCTCATGAATATTAATGAGATGAGTTTATATGCAGTTTCTGAAAAGGTATGTCATATAGCTAAATGAGTCAGTTATACCAAACACAACACTTCGAATCTTAAATAGTGACGGCAACAGCGACTTCTCTTTGCTCTCCGTAGAGGCTGAAGGACGGAACGAAGTTATTCCGCGGTCTGTGTCAGATATTATACTCCACAAATGCTTCAGCCAAAACACACCGCTCACCTGAAAACTGGACTTGCAGCATCAGCAGGTACAGGTAGGTAGGAAATGTTTCTCACGGTCCCCTACTTGCTTATAACCTCGCCCCAACCCTGGGAGGCTAGCGAACTCTCCTATTAGGGTGCCGGTTGTGGAGCGCTGGGTCAGCTTTTCCAGATTTATTTTTTCCTGGTACCTCCCCCTTGTTACTTACAATAAGAATACACCCAACTTACGGTAGACTCCAAAGCCGTAGAGCTAAAGACTGACGCAGAAAAACCAGCTAATTAAAAAAAAAATTACAGCTGGTGAGTGACACTGCAAGCGCAAGTAACGCCCACGCACACCAGGTCTAGGGAGCCATAGCTGGTCCAGCAGATCTTGGAAGCCATACTGGTTTGTGCTTTTCTAAAGAATGGGTTCCAAAAGAAACAAGAAAAAACCGCAGAAACAACCACGGACATGTTTTCAAGAAGAGCAGATCTCTTTTGTCTAGGAAGTGGACTCAGTAAGGTTTGAAGGATCAAACAAGTGTACCAAGTGAGATAACAAATGAACCTGTGACTAATAAGCCTACAATCAATGGCGTCTCAAGAGCACACACTCACATATGTATTATACATATTATAAAGTAGAAGCGGGAGGGAGGGAGGGAGAAGCACTAGCACCTGCCTCCCCCCCCCCATTTCCTACCCCACTGCTTTCTGGATGTGCTAATAAATGTGTTTGTTACATGTGTCATAATTCGATCAATCGTATTATGTCTGAACTTCTAATGCAATTACTAACGAGATACCCATGTGATGTTTCTACCCTACAATTGCCCCTTCTTGCCCCTACTCAACCTGCTGTGGTGACATTCTGTTTAGTTTATGTGGTCGTTCCTCAGTAGACGATAATTTGCGAGTTGACTTGTACGGCTTGCCGTGGAGTATATTGAATCACCTATGGCAACATTTGGTATTGCCTCTGCTACCGGGTTCTTCTGCTATTTGGACTATCTGCACCTTCATCTTTATCCCTATTAATAATAATAATAAAATAAAGGAATGTGTCTTCAGCCAAACCCTGTGTTACATGTACTCGAGGTTTATTCTGAAGCTAGGTGGGTTGGCTGATGAAGCGGCAGATGAAAGTCTGTGTACAGATTCATTCTTGTGGAGGAGAATAGCTAAAACAAGACTTGAAAATAAAAAAACATAATTATTTTTTAAAATGAACTGCCCCGGGTATCACTGAGGATTATATAAGTATGCTAATTCTGTATCAACATAAATAAATTAATTAATTAATAAATCATAAATTTCGTACAATATTCTTCTGTGACTGAGTAATTACTTTATATTATTGTAAGTGGTCAAAAACAATATTTCAGTCACTTTACAGAGGTTATTGTCACTATAAAAGAGATTATCTTCACACTTGGTCTGACTATGGTCATTGTAGAATGGCCGAAACATTTAGAGTTTACACTGCTTGCCAGTATTTGTTTTACAGAAGTTTACTGTAAATTTACTGCATAGTTTACTGTGTGGTAAACTCTAATTCTGGAACAAACTACAAACCACATGCACAACTTCCTATGTTTACTCATGTTTTACCAATCCAGTGTAATTTTTGTTCCAGAATAAGAGTTTTGCTACATAGTTTCCTCTCAAGCACACTACAGATTTTCCAGCAGTACACTTCAGTGAATCATATGCCTGCAAGCAGTGTTATGAATTTTATTATTCAAATTTATGTGTTCATCTAAGTTGTTTAGCTTGTATCCATCTCCCGATATATCGTTCAATACTACTGTAGCTTATAGTGTATAGGTGTGTGAATCAGAATGAATTCCTTACATTTGTCAGGATTGCTGAGTTGTACTGATCTGGCAGCCATTTTTTAAAAAAAAATTTTTTTTTTTATGTTGCTATTATTATTATTATTATTATTATTATTATTGTTCTCATATAAATGAGTTTCTTTGGCTTCGAGCATGCTCAGTGACATGTCTTAAATGTGGCTGATTACACTGAGATGTAGAGCTACACGGCAGTGTCCAGCAGTTTATTAACCCTCAGTGCGCATGCGTGAGAGGGTTATAGTAGTTTGTCTGTCTGTCTGTCACGCTCTGATTTTGGAGATTACTGACAATTTACTGTTGATTTAGGTATGAACTTACTCAGGACAAAAATTTAGGACCTTTTATTACAAGTGCTACTTTTTTTTATTTCAGGCTAAATTGTTGAGAAAACGCGAAGCTTTCAGCTCCATGTAGGTACCAGCTTTTATGGGTAATGCCCCCTAGCGTCACAGCGTAATCAAAATCACGTGAGCAAATAATTTCTTGCAGCCAGCGGTGTAGTTTGCTTTATGCTCGGGGAAGTTAATGGAGTTGAAAGAAGTGAAGTTTCGCTTTGAAGATGTATACCGGTGAGTGTTTCTGGCCTGTTTAGTTTCTTCTCTTATGAAGACAGCGTTTCCATGTACCATTTTCATTGCTTGAGCTATATTGATGCCTGATTAAAATAGCTAACAGATTGCTTGTTCTTTTGGTCTGAGATTATATTGTAATAGCTAGGTAGTGTTTAGTAGCGCTGAGGGTTCGCACCTTTGCTGCCTCCTTGTCAGTTGTAGTTACGCTGCTTTGGTGGATACCGTTCTCGTGTAACATATCAAGGACTTGGAAATATAAACCAATAATAAATATGAAAATGTTTACCTGTGTAGAAAGGTTTTTTTTATCACATTGTAGTGTATTTGTGTCTTTGCTTCATGAAATTTGTTTCCTGGTGATGATAAAGATGGTGTTTTTGTTTAATAGCAAAGGCTATTGTAGAGCAAAGGCTATTGTAGAGCAAAGGCTATTGTAGAGGACATTTTTACTACGTATATACTATACAGAATTTATAATTAGTAACAACTTATCCCCAGGGTTTCAACATCAAACAAGTAATACTGTTTCTGTAGTTTAGCATTGTGTGTGTGTGTGTGTGTGTGTGTGTGTGTGTGTGTGTGTGTGTGTGTGTGTGTGTATTTTTTTTTTTTTTTTTTTTTTTTTTTTTTTTTTTTTTTTTTTTTGTCAACTAAAAAAGGCTCTACAGAGCAGGAGCATCTTGATCAAATTTAGCACCAGAAATCTTTGAATATACTACGGAAAAGGTTGCTACTAATTGTTAATTCTGTGTATAGATTATTGTGGCATCTACTGGTGATTTTTCCAACTGCAATGTTAAATGTTTACTGAGTTTGTATAGACGTTGTCTTGTGTGCTTGCGTCAGTTGTACGATTGCGAAAGTTACGTATGATTATGAAAGTTACGTATGATTATGAAAGTTACGTATGATTATGAAAGTTATGTACATAGAGATCAACTATGAGCACAGTGATCAGGTATGAAAATGTGACATTGAAACTTATATAATTTGTTGCAGTATTTGGCCAGAAGGCTGTGCATGAGCTACAATACAGACTCAAGAATATTACGGATACAAAACTTATTTGTAAAATTTATCAACACATTGGTGTAGTACTAAAAGCTGGACTTCCTTTTAATCACTTTTTGTAATTTTTTTCCCCATCCGTTCACTCTCTCTTTTCTCCCAGCTGAGCTAATTATTTTCTCTCTTTCTTGATAGCGCAAGTCAGATAGTGTCACTGTAACATTAGTTGCTCTTATTCTGTATCTTATCCAAGAACTGGTGCATATTTCCCCAATAGAGCATCAAGACATATTTTGGTAGCCTCTCCTTCAACGGCAGCTGCACTGGTTGTTTTGCTACGTCTTGTGGTGGTGACAGACTTCCAAGTGATGTTGAATCAGACCTGAAGGTCTTCTATGATGCATGACTACACTTCCTGTCTGCCTGATGGGGGTGCTACATAACTTGAATTCCCTTTAATACTATATACTCAAAAACCAGACATCCTGTACCAGCCTAGTAGCTTTTATAAGAACATCGCTGATGTAATTTTTGTATGTAACAGAGGGACTCTAAATGGCTGAGGTTTCTCAGAGAAGGACACTAAAACATACTTAGTGTCACTCCATTGCATTGTTTGGAAAGGTAGCATTCTAAATTCATCAGGTGATGCACTTCACCATCGATTCCATTATTAGGAGCAGTCATTTGTTCTGAATATCAGGTGTTGCGCAGTCGTTGTGAACTACTGTTTGATGGATCCCTAAGTAGTGCCCTCGCTGTTAGAACTCCTGCTTACTTTCCGACGTGTCGTGTTCAACGCATCATGGCAACGTATGTGTATCTAATTGACAGGTGGCATTGCTTATATTCATCGTGATGATCATGGCTACACTTTACCTAGCGGGCAGTCAAAAGATGAACACACTTAGATTTCACTGCGCAGTACATCTATACTACATGAGGTACAGGCAAGAGGTGATAAACTAGAATTCAGAGCTTCAAACTCGCTCTTTCTCTTCCTTTGCTAATTAGAGTGTGGGTGAAACTGTGATCGTGCTAATTAGTGCTAATATAATCTATCTCTTCAAAGCTTGGATAGCTCTATCTTGTGATCGTGCTAATTAGTGACTAATATAATCTATCTCATCAAAGCTTGGATAGCTCTATCTTCATTCCAGTGAAATAGCACACACCACAAGTCTGTATATGAACTAGTGTGGTGTGTGTAGTGATAGTGTGGTGTGTGTAGTGATAGTGTGGTGTGTGTAGTGATAGTGTGCTACCATCTGCGAATTCATAGCCACATCCACTTTCTGACCAGATTTCTAAAATTGTTTTCTCCAGTCGTCCTAGTAACAGGTTCCATTTTCTGATACAGTTGTTGTCCGGACACACCTTTAGATACCGTGTCTAAACTTCCAGATAGTGCCCACCCAATACAAGCACACATTGCACTCTATGTCAAACCATTTTAAACCTTTTCTATTCTATTTTCTGAGTGGAGAAGCCAAAGTCTTTCAGATGTATGCTCAGGTTTACTGAACTCCAGCCTTAACTGGTTTGGAGAGACCTGTTCTTTCTGATGGAGTGTTGTTTAAACATTCAGTATACAATTAGGCCTTGTATTTTGTTATTATTATTATTATTATTATTCTATTACACTGGTGTTATTGTAGGATTTGGTAGAACTGAGTTCCGGTCTAGAAGGTCGCTCAAACAACCCGATTGCTCTCCTGGTCGACGCCCTCCTCAGACCAGAGGCTGACATTGGCGGGACTGGCCCCTCATCCATCACCTGGCAGTACCACCCAGACAAGGCTGTGTCCCACGTCGTGATTGGCAGGGGCAAACCTGGAGGGGTGTGGCAGTACATGGAGCCCACCCTACAGACCCTCAGCCTCGGTAGCTGGCTGGAGTTGCCGGTTTATTCTCTGGAGGAATGGAAGAGGGACAGATTGTCAGAGGAGGCGTGGCAGTCCGCTGGATCGGACGGAAGAGAAGACGCCGAAACTGTCCATAGTAGTAGAAGACGAGCATTAGTCGGTGAAATCTCTCGCTACTACTCTGATTATGTGGAAAAGATCAACCTCCATGAAAACTTCCTGAACCACTCCTCCGTGGACAGGGTTATGAGCATGGGCAAGAGCCAGGATGAAATTAAGTCCAGCAGCTGTTCGATATCACCATCCCCTCCCTCCCTGGTGTCCCCAAACTCTCCGACGAGTGTCATTTCCAGGGCTCCACGCTGCTCCTTTGACACGACTGAGTTGGAAAGATTGGAAGACATCTGCTCCATTTGGGCACAGTCTGACGATTGCGGTATCCATTGCCCTCTCCTCGAAGAGAATTGCCAGAAGCCCGGGAAGCACTCTCTGCGTTGGCACCTCAGAGGCGAGCAAGAACCGTGCAACCACTGCAGCAGAAAGGGTTGGAAGTTTTGCGTCTTTTCTGAGAAATTGGTGCTTGCAAACGGAGTTGGGAGCAAAGTTCGTACGTTGAACGTTCCCGGAGAAGGCTCTGATTTTGTGACTCACGATATGCCTGTGTTTATCGAGAAAGTCAGACAACTTAGCGTAAATTCGGGATACGTTTCTTGCCCGGTGTCTACGGTCGTGGTGGTCGGTGCGGGACTCTCTGCGGCGGATGCCATTTTGAGTGCTATTAGTAAAGAGTTCAAAGTTGTACACGTGTTTCGACGAGACCCTAACGACAAGGGGGTAGTTTTTAATGGGATTCCCGAGCGCGAATATCCAGGATACGGCAAGGTGTTCGACCTCATGCGAGGGAAAACTTCGGATATCCTTTACTCACGGCACCCACGATCTAAGGTGGCGGAATTTTCAGATTCAGACAGAAGCGTCACCGTCATCGATAAAGAAGGCTATGGTCACAGATACAAGGGTGTTGCAATGGTAGGCATTTTCATCGGTGCCGATGCCAACCTGGACTTCCTCCCCGACCGTGTGACTTCAGAGCTGGGCGTTAGAAAGAAACTGCCGATTGGCGGAAGGAACCCCGTGGATGTGGATTCAGTGAACTTTGTGAGCCAGTCCATCCCGTCGGTGTATGCGATTGGCTCATTGACGGGCGACAGTTTCGTGCGATTTGGAATTGGTAGTGCAGTGGGCGCAGCTCAGCATATTTTAGGGTTAAATTAACAATTTAGGGTGTGGGGGCGTTTTAAATAATAATTTGATATTAATCAACAAAAGTCATTTTTCTTGTGACAATTTTTAATATTTTTATTACTATAATTTCTCATCATTTTAACTCCTCAAAACTCAGTAAAAGTGATCTGTCATTTCTGCAATTTCTATAATACCATCTTTGAATATCAAATCAAAATGCTATGATGACCGGTTGTGTTCTTTACTTACGACTGCCTGAGGGAGTTTGGCCTGTGTGAAAGTTACCGTTCAATAAAAATAAAAATAAATAAAAAAGTGGGATGATAGTCAAAGTATTGACTTTCTGAGTTAGTGCTGTTGGAGTTGCATTTGTCTCTGCTTGAGTGCCTCTGTCATTGATGGGCTCTTTTGACATTGTAGGCTTTCTGAGTTAGTGCTGTTGGAGTTGCATTTGTCTCTGCTTGAGTGCCTCTGTCATTGATGGGCTCTTTTAAACAAGAATGAGAAAAGGGGATAGAATTATTTTGTTTGTATGTTGTTTAAAAGAGTGAGAGTTGGCTGGGAAAGATTTGGTGAATTTCCATCTTTATAGAGTGAAAAGGGGTTATAAAAATTTCCAGGTGCTGTAAATGGACACCTGTGTAAAACAAAATAAGGTGCTACTTCCAACAAGTGAGGTTGAGCGACTTTTAGTAGGTAAAATTGATTTTAGCTATATGCACGTGGACAATGGGTCACTTCACATGTGATAACCCTTTACCTCAAGTATTGACATAAAATCATGAGTACACACATCAGCATAATGGCCATTATTCTGGATACTAATAAATGGTACAAAATACAAGATAGTAAGCATGTACAGTAAAACCTCCAAATATGGCCTGGCTATTTGTATTGGAGGGGGCAAGCAGAAAGTTTACTTGATAGGGGTAATTATTTGCTCATTTCCATTTATTTATTATTAACCACCGGGGTAAACTGAATCCAAAGTATCCGCGTAGCTACACTCAAACTCTCTTTATCACTACCCAATTACAGACCCTCCACTGTATTTGGTACCGAGTCTATTTATTGACCAACTGGACTAGAAAGTTGAGAAAAAGGTTATACAGGTCACAGTTACAGTTAGCTACTGGCTTACGCAAGATTGGCTGTTGACAATTTGGCTAAATAAAGAATTCAGAGAATTGGACGATGTGCTGTTAGAGGGTGAAGTCACCAACAATCTAAACTCACAAAGTACAATATGTAATTATAGCTAATATTAATACTTAGCTATATTAGAACCTCTGAAATGAGAACAATTTGGGGTCTGGCTTTCAGTTCAAAATCAGAGGTTGTTTGCTTTAAGAGGTGAGGTGATAATTATTACTTTTTTTTATTGGAGGGGCAAGTGGAAATACAGAGTACGCTATCAGGTGTTCTTTCTTGCAGCGACAGATCCCCAATCATTTACAAGGGGTGATAATTAATTTACGCATACCACATGAAAGAGTCACAGCACATTCATGTTCTTTCCTGACCATCTACATGTGAGTTTGACAAGCCATCTCAAAGTCAGACTGGTAAGCTTGCTTGTGGTAATATGCTTGAAGTTGGTGCCTTGACTCCTGAATGAAAAAGATTAAAAAAATAATAATAAAATAAGTTTGCCCAAATAATTAAAAGAATAAAACAATACTAATGGTTCAGATGTGTATTATTCATGCAAAAATAAAGCTATTTTTGGAAAATCATTAAATATTAGGGTCGGGGGGACCATGTCATCCTACTCCTGGATCAGCCTCTGTCTTGTAATAATACCATTTATGCTTGGTCCCCAGCTGCACAGATTAGGGGAGTTTGAGTGTAATAATAAAAAAAAAATTTTTTTTTTTAAAAGAAGAAAAGGATTTTGAAGTGGCGGGTGAATATGCTTCTTCTGTAAGATCTTCAATGGCTTATGTATTCAACCAACTGACAAATAAAGTAAACCATGGTCTAGCAGGCCATACCATTCCAAAGTTATAGTGGAAAAGGTAGTGCTAGGTAAAGGGTCTCACATAGCTGTGATATTTTTAATGTGAACCATCCACTTCCAGATTTAATATACGTGAATTTAGTACAAAGGACTACTTCTTGTCGCATAATGTCTGTTGAAAGCATTTAACAGTTAACATGTTATTACAGTCACACTGCACTGCAGTGACCATGAGTTAAGTATTTATTTGCAACCTAATAATTAAGCCCTTAGAAAATATACCTTTAAAGACTGGTACTACCTTTCAAGTAACTTCCATCACTTCTTGGCATTTTGCTCTGTTAGGCTTGACTATGTTCCTCAATTATTCAAAAAAAAAACAAAAAAAAAACATTAGTTAATGGCATATATGACACCTGACATCTAATATAGTTGCCATGGTAGAAATAGTTAATAACTTTTAGGCTTTTTTTAAACACTCTCATTGGAGCCCACTCAGCACTAATTTGGTAAGGAGTAGTGTGAACCTAGAGAATTATGGATGCGTATCTAAACTATGGCCAGGTGTCCTTAATTTCAATCACAAGAATTTTTATTCTTCTGTCATTCTCGGCTGAAATAATTATAATAATAGCATAATTTTCTCGTTCTAACAGCCAATATTTTAATTATAACTTAACCTGACATTTCAACTCCTTTGCCAAAGTATCATTTTAATTTAACAATGCATAAATATTTTGTACATAATATTTTAATGAAATAAGGTATAAAAGATAACATTACTCAAACTTCATGATAAAATAATAAAAAAGGAAGAAAAATAAAATAAAATAAACCAGCAACAAAAAACTAAATTTTTAACGAAGACACTCTCTTTTCCAATTCCGTAATGAATTTTTGAGGCCAATTGCACCTGACATTACAGCTAAGATGGTCGGTCACTGGATTGCTTGCCCAGCCATAGACCAGCTGCATTGTGGATGTGATGTGAACTACAAGACCTGTAGATGAGAATGGAAGAGCTTGCAATCACGCTCCACGAGGTCTCAATATTGCTACAAGCAATCTCACAATCTCACAACCTTGCACAAAATTATAATGCATCTTTAACCGTAGCAACTTCTTTTTTTCAAATTTAACAGCTAACATGTCTAATTAAACTTGGGTTAAGGTTTAATTAAAATATATATTAGCTGTTAAAAAGGAGAAAAACGGGCCATTATTATGACTATTTTAGCTGAGAATGACTGAATCATTATTAAATAACATAAATTTTCATTAATATTATAAAATGCTTAAAGTATTAATGCTTTAATTTTTCAACTTGATTTACATACATACTGCCGGACAATGATAAATATTACAACCTGGGCTGATGAAAGAGAAATTCCCCTGAATAGCCACCCGTGGCCAAGACAAAATCTTCATGTGCAAATCTGCAAGAGAGGACGGAAGAAGAGAAAGAGCCCCCTATTGCCAAGTCATTTATGACCTGAAGTTCTGAATCTTTGCACCCTCCTTCACACACAAATCTGTCATCCTTGTAGACATCTATTGGAGTGCAGAGGTCATCTGTCGCTAGCAACCGTACCCCCTTACCATGGGGAGAAGCGATTATCCTGCCATCTGGAGAGAAACAAAACTCCTTAATGAAGTCCACAGTCTCGATCAAGACCATCTCATCGATTTCTTTGAAGTACTTGCAAGCAGTCTGCTCAAACGTGTAGTGTGATTGGTAATGGCCATCAGAAGATCCGAAATCGTACATAGATATCCTTTCCTTGTCCAGCTCATTCCCATCCACATCGACGTACCGTATAGCGGCCAGTTCACTGTTGGGGTGGAATTCGACTGACATTATTGCCCTGAAGTTCAACCTACTGTGGGAGTTGCTCATGATGTGGACAGCCGGTCTATTTCGGGTCATGTCACTGAGATCCTTGGGCTCGAGATTTTCCATCATTTCTTCCACCAGAGAGCTACATTCAGACAGAGTCTCTCCGTTGAAGCGATCAATGATGCAGCACTTACTCCGCCTCGTGCTGATGAACATTTTGGAGCTATCGGGAGCCAGCCTCATGCGAACTGGATCAGTTAATTTTAGAACCAGGTTATCTGGGGTGTCGTTATTTCGATATTGCTGAAGACTGTTCAAATCCCATTCCCTCACTCCGTCAAAGAATGCCACACTGAATAGTTTCCCCGAGTACTTGTCGTATTCTATGTTCTTGATCCAATTTTGGTGTCCTTTTAGAGTCTGCGTGCACTTTCCAAAGTTCCTGAGGTCCCACATTCTTATCGTCATGTCATCGGAGCATGTCGTGAAAGCGTGGTTGTTAATGAAGGTGATGCAATTGGCGCAGTCGTTGTGAGCTGGAGATATTTCACACACTGGCTTGTTCACCCGCATCCTGGGGTCATATCCTATCACACACATGCCAGAGCATACAGCCAGGGCTAGTTTGTCCATGGGAGAGAACCTGATATTAAAAACTGAGCCATATTGCTGACCATCAAAACCTCCTCTGGTTTGTATGCCTTTGTAGAGATAAGAATAAAGACATTCCTTCTGCCAAGTTTTAACCCCGGAAACGCATCTAGAAGACAATAGCGAATGGAGTGAAGGGCAGCCATTCCACTCCATTATTGCCACAGTTGGCTTCAACTCACTCTCACCCCACAGCACAAATTGTTTACATACATACAGATTTTGTTGTTGTTTTTTTCGCACCAATTATTCGCGCCGCAGAAATTCCTGCCGTTTGGGATGGGCCGCAGTACAGTGGGCGGGTCTCTGTAAGAAATTGACGTAATGGACAAGCACGTGACTGTGATAACTGGATAAAAATAGTCTGGTAGGTGACGCTTCAAAATCAAATCTTTTGGTCTAAAGGCAACTCATTTTGTATTTTTTCTGTGGCCGGTAGCGTGAAGATGAAGTGGGAGTTTAAGGAAAACCATCCTTTTGGTGAGGATTAGTATATTATTTCTGTACGGGAGGATTTCTGTGGTGTTACGTCGTTTCTATAAGCTGTAATCTTGTCTTGGTTGCTTAATGTTACGGTTGAGCCCGGTTAGCTACGCAGCTACCTTAGAGTTTGGCCTAAATTTCCCAAGTCCAAGCCGATCTTCGTGAAGGATAGAGAAGTTGGAACATAACATTGACTGTGTTTTAGGACTATTGACTTTTATTTTAGTTATAGTCACTAATGGGAGGATAATTATTAGAGTTTACCGAACTTAATGGCTTACCAGGAGATCAGTCAGAATAGTTGCTAGTGACTGGTCAAAGGAGTGTGTATAGTGTGCTGCCACCCAATCTTTACCTAGTCACGATGTGTGAAAAGGGGTGTGGTGTGAAAAGAAGTTTAATGTACTTGGGTGAAGTGCCCCTTACTGATTGGGGAGGGCCACTGTAAATCAGATGATGTGGTATTGGTTGGACATCGTACAGGACTGACATGTGTGCGGCAGTATTAGTGCCCAACTTACGATGCTGAAAGTCAAATCAAATAGAGAATTTGCTGAGAGTTGTAATCTCGTTTCTCCAAACCCATACAGAGATTGGGCTCACAGGGTACAGTATCTCTTTTTATTGCTCTCCATTTATAAGGCACTGTTGAGTTGAAAGTATTTGAATACTTCTCCTTCCTGTCAGTCAGCGTTGAAAAGTTTATTCTTGCCACACCCTTCAAGGAAACATGAAGAAAAAAAAATTAATAAGTATAGTTTAAAATTATTTGCTATGTTTAAAGTACATGTTGAGATGAAATCGGATGCGTGTTATTTATCTTACCATATCTATTCATTTATCCAGTATCGCAATGGATAGTTTTTTGTTTTGTCTCTTTTGATAAACTGGTGTACTTTTTTGTTGTTGTTCTTATTCAGATGTCAGGTGTGCTGAGTCAGCAAAAATCCGGGTAAAGTATCAAGACAGAATACCAGTAAGTTAATGTTCTTTAATAATTGCCTCGTTTGTGTCATATGGACACATTTTGTGAGATAGCTGTGCATTAATTGGAACAGATTTGGTGACAGTTAGTAATGATAGGAAATGACTATTACTACCACTGGTACTAACTATTGCTGCTGCTTACTACTACTACTATTACTACTACTACTACTAAATGTTTCAGCCCCACACTGGTTGCTGTGACGATAATGATTACGCATTTCCGTATTGTTGCAAGTCACGAGACGTGTACAGAAGGGTTTATCGTTTCAGTCTAGCTGCATCCAGTGTTGTTGCTAGCAAGTGGATATGATGTGTGAATCAGTGGTCGGTATGTATGCCTAACACTTCCTGTTATCTTGGCTTCTTTCAACAAATTGACGGCCTATTAGCTAGCCCACCTTTCGTACTAACCAAGTGCTCTGAATGTTCAGAATACGGGCAATTTTTATTGTCTTTGATAATGTGGAATAACCTGCTATCTCAGAGCAGAATGCCATTCATGTATTAATTGTTATTTCTTTAATTTATTTATTTGATTTATTTGATTTTACCTCTGGGCATTGAGCGTGTCACTATCATCTGTTTTGATTTAAACTCAGAAAACATTTTACAAGGTGTTTCAGTCATTCTATACACACAAATAGATTATAACAAACTTATTTTCTGCACTTGTACCAATCACAACTACAACAACTGACCAGTAGCTACAATTGTATTGTTTTGTTGTGTGAGGAGACATACAACATGTAGCAACTGAAGGAAGTCCACATTATTGTAAAGTTTTCATTTGCTGTTTGGAGGTTTCTTGTTATCGTTTGCATGAAACACTGTGTGTATGGAGGATATAAGGTGGTGTGAAAAAACATCAGGTTTTTTTTTTTTTTTTTTTTTTTTTGGTTGCTTCAATTTTAGTTTACTTTTTCCAAGTATTACCATTTAAATGAGTTAATGTGATCACATTTGCATGGACGCTGTATTCTCTGTGTACGCAGTGGCTAGTCTTTGTACTGACAACCTCCATCAGCACTGAACATACAGACATGTGTGTGTGTGTACATGCATGCTCTGCTGAGCTGCCGATTCATCTGACTGATAATACTTGGTAGTGACATTGTGGTGTACAGTGTTTGTGGTCAGAGCAGTGAAGTGATATGGTGCTATCCTTAAGGTCAAAAATGTGGAAACAAGTAATAATTAAATATCTCACTTTTTTCTCCTTTTTCCCCCTTTTTTTTTTGTGTGTGTGTGTGTGTGAACACTTGGGTGGGTGGGGTGGGGGAGATTTTTAAGGGAAGTGTGCCCCTGTCATGAGTCAGGGATCTCCTTCCCAATAAGTGTGGCAGTGACATCATTGCTGTCATGTGACTCCACACTCTCATACTCACTTGTACTCTGCGTCCAGGTCATAGTGGAGAAAGTTCCCAAGTCCGCAATCCCTGACATCGACAAGAAGAAGTTTCTAGTTCCAGCTGACCTCAGTGGTAAGTGATCAGAATGGGAGAGTAGGGGTAGTAGGGACAAGAAGAGAGAGGGAAGGGGGCTGAAAGAGATTTTGTGTGAGAATGGCAGTGGGGTTATCCTTTCTATTCTCACTTCCTGTTTGGGAAAACTGTCACTTTGGGAACCAGAACTGTTGTGTCACTTCCTAGCATGAAGTTTGCAAAAAAAAAAAAAAAAAAATCACCGTGAATATGCTTGTGTATTATAAAGTGGTAGTATTGCTAGTGCTTGGAGGTATTCATGAGTGTGTGTGTGTGTTTGTGTTGCTACATTCATTGGCTGTCAGGTGATGTATATTACATACGTACACACATACATACATGTTATACTGGATATAGTAAGAGTGAGTTTGTAGTCTCGATTACAGCGAGTAGAAGTCATTGTGTGTATGTGTGTGTAAACACCAACTTATCTTTGAGAGGAAAGTCTCTTAGTCCCTGCCGAGGGCTGTCCAGAAATGCCGTAAATTGTCCATCCCATCCCACGGTCCCATGGGATCATGGGATTACATGGGATTGTCCATCCTATCCCACAGCCCCATGGGACTTTCCACAGGATGTCCACCTGTCCCTCTACAGATGCATGTGTCCATCCCATCCCACGGTCCCATGGGATCGTGGGACATTCCACGGAATGTCCACCTGTCCCTCTCACTGACACATGAATATCTTACTGTCCATCCCATCCCACGGTCCCATGAGTCTGTGAAATAGATTGCGTGTAACATTTGTACTGATAATGAGTGGTTTTTATTAATATTTGTATCATTAATATACTTGTAACCTTGTCAGCAATTACCCTTTCTTGCATATTAAACCTAGCGTGACACCTCCTTCGCTTTGCTCAGTCGGCTTGTCAAAGTGTGTCGTCGCGCCTTTGGCGCTCCGCTAATCTAACGCTAATCGCGCCACGCACTTTGCGCGTGCGCTCTAGCTTGACTCTAAGTGTTCATTGTGACAATACTTTCATGGGATCGTGGAATGGAATGAACAGTGGGAGTTCGAGTATCTGTAAGAGGGACATGTGGACATCCCATGGAATGTCCCACTGTCCTATGGGACCATGGGATGGGATGGACAGTGGGACACACACGCATCTGTAGAGGGACAGGTGAACATCCCATGGAATCTCCCACTGTCCCATGGGACTATGGGATGCGATGGACAATCCCACTGTCCCATGGGACCATGGGATGGGATGGACAGTGGGACACACACGCATCTGTAGAGGGACAGGTGGACATCCCATGGAATGTCCCACTGTCCCATGGGACTGTGGGATGGGATGGACAATTTACGGCGTTTCTGGACATCTATGTCCCTGCCTTGATTGCTAATTCCACCAAGTCTAGATCCAGTAGTGTACAGAGTTGGTTAGAAGGCAGTTTGGACTATTATGTTATTCCGTATAGTATTTTATTTATACTAATAAGAACGCTGTTGAGAATGGTGACAGGTGGTAAGCACATTTTTGTGAACACAGAGAGCTAGAGAAGCCTGTGACTTAAGGAAGCTTAGTTGAGAAACTTCAGTCTGGAGAGCTTCACTTCCTGTATGGTACAGTGAACTTTTAATGCACGACCAGTTGTGAATATTTGATGGGCAGACCACATAGTTATGTAGCATCATGTCGCATGTAAGTAGGAACATGTGCATTCTACATGTAATGTTGGAGGTGCCTTTTGTAGTGTTTCTGATTTGGGGCTTAATGATAATGAGTTGCAATTTTGAAGATGCCTATTAATTTATTGTTTTTGTTGTTTGTTGTTGTTGTCATTCTAGTTGCACAGTTCATGTACATTATTCGCAGGCGAATCAACTTGCCCAGTGAAAAGGCCATGTTCCTGTTTGTGAATAAGGTGCTTCCCACGACAAGGTGAGCTCCTCCCACTTATCATGTTGGCACTAAGCCGCCTCAGAGGACATGCTCAAGACAGTTGCAGTGGTCACTTAGTCTATTGCTCCATCTGTCCCGGCAACAGCAGATTTTAAAGATAGCAACGTGTGCATTAAAAATAAAAATTTTATTGTTTTTTTTGCCTTGTGAGCATTAGTTTTACACTGTAGGAGATCTCTTTACCTCATATCCCAATCTCATTAGGAATACAAATTTTCCACCATTGCCTACTATGACTTGCTTTCTGAGTCTTATAGATTCCTGTCAGACAGCAAGACTTAACAAGTAATGGAATAGAATATTCAGGTTTGGTACTAGTTACAACTCATAAAATTGCTCAGACAAAATAGGTTGCTTGCTTCCCTTGCTGTAAACCATATAATAGCTATGAAGAATGATTAAATGATTTTTAAAACAACTATATCTTGTATTTACCTGTTCCATGGTAACAACATGCACTTCTTTTTCCCATGACTTGATCTCGATGCCTGATATTCTCACTCATTTTAAGCCAGACAAAACATATCACAAAATATGTGTCACCAGAAGTGTAGTAATGAAGTTCTGTAGTCATTATTTCTCCTTTTGAATATATGTTGTTGTTTTCTTAAAATAGCTACATGTATGAACCTTGAGCTGTCTGGTAGCACAGGAAACATTGAGTGATCTATAACTTCCACAATTGTAGTATCATGATCTCATTGTTGTTGCTACATATGTTGTTTAGTGCATCCATGGGAACCATCTATGCTGAGAACAAGGATGATGATGGGTTCTTGTATGTGGCCTACAGCGGTGAGAACACCTTTGGAGACTAATTCTATTACATCTTCTCACCTCACAAAGTTTTAACAATACAGTCAATTTTACATTTAACACTTCGTTTGTCCGCTTCGTTATTAAAAGTTAACTTTAAAAAGCATCATTTATTTATGCCGTGTATCTCCCTGTGTCTTTTATTATGTCGTAGAAATGGATAGCAGTTTTATACTACATCGTGTTGTTTGCTTGATCTAATATTCTTCCTGAATAAATTTTATGATGTACACTGTACATGTTATTGAGGGGGTGTGGTGGATGGATAGAGCTGTTATTGAGGGGGTGTGGTGGATGGATAGAGTTGTTATTGAGGGGTGTGGTGGATGGATAGAGTTGTTATTGAGGGTGTGTGGTGGATGGATGGAGCTGTTATTGAGGGGTGTGGTGGATGGATAGAGCTGTTATTGAGGGGTGTGGTGGATGTAGAGTTGTTATTGAGGGTGTGTGGTGGATGGATAGAGTGTTATTGAGGGGGTGTGGTGGATGGATAGAGTTGTTATTGAGGGGTGTGGTGGATGGATAGAGTTGTTATTGAGGGTGTGTGGTGGATGGATGGAGCTGTTATTGAGGGGTGTGGTGGATGGATAGAGCTGTTATTGAGGGGTGTGGTGGATGGATAGAGTTGTTATTGAGGGTGTGTGGTGGATGGATAGAGTTGTTATTGAGGGGGTGTGGTGGATGGATAGAGTTGTTATTGAGGGGGTGTGGTGGATGGATAGAGTTGTTATTGAGGGGGTGTGGTGGATGGATAGAGCTGTTGGGAGTGATTACTAATATTGAGCATTGGGGGCGTGAAAATGAGCATTGGGGGCGTGAAAATGCTATGGGTGTGCCCTGGCCTATCAACTAGTATGTAGGTAAGGGATGACCCTTTACTTACTGTGCTTGTGTGTGCTGACATACCACATGCATTAACAATAGCACGACCTATTCTAAAGGCAGTTCTCTCATTGCCATTTGGTAACACCACTCCTACATCATGTGATACCACTCCTACATCATGTGATAGCTGAGGCATATAAGTAAACTGTGCTTTGTCTGGTTCACTCACCTACACGTAAGTACACTATCCCTATACAGAGCATACAAGGTTCTTGGTATCTACAGCAGCTCAAATTCTCATAAACTGTCCATTCTGGCATGGGCTTTACACCTCAGTTACAGATACAAAAGAATTTAAAATATTTAATACAAAGATGACAGACAAAATATGGAAATAATATCAAATAATGTCCACATAATTACGCAATAATGTATGATGCATGTGAAGAATATGAAGACAAAAAAAAACAAAAAACTGTATACAAAAAAAAAGTTCACAATATTGACTCCTATGTTTTTGACGAAACTGGACAAGAAAAAAAAAACACTGTGATGTTAAAAAATTCAAGATCTTAAATAATTAACCAGTCAAAGTTCTTTTTGCAGTTGCATATCAATGTCACTAAAGGTAGATGATGACTCAGCGGCCCACTGGTCGACTTTGGTTTTAAATTTCTGTCTCAGCATGAGGCGGTGAACTCCCGTGGTGACGCCAAGCTCCTTCATGACATCATCGCTGGCGTTCAACAGCAGCTCCCCATCGACTCCTTGATCTTTGAAAGTGGAGGCAAACTGCTGGAAAGGTTTGGTCTCGCTCAGAAATTGGAAAACGGCTTCGACAGGGTACATCTCGGCGATGGCACCAGGCTTCCTGTTGACCATCCTCTTGAAATAGGTGATGATTCGGAGCCTGTCCAAGGCGCTGTCGACGCCAATCTCTTGCAGCTCCTTGTCCTGGAAGACAATGAGAAGCTCTCCATTAATGTCCATCTCTTCAAACTTGTCCTTATAACGTCCAAGCTCCCACTGGTCCAGGAATTGCAGGATGTCAGCAAGTGACAAGTCCTTTGCCCGGCGCTGCATCTCGTCAGCTGAAAGAAGGGAAGAAAAATTAAACAATCAGTGTCACTTAAAAAAAGAAATCCAGTGTCATTTGCTGCAGTTAAGTCTGTTTACAGTTCTGCACGTACCTTTTACTTGACTTGTAAGTTGAATAAGAAGAGCCAAATTCTTCTCCTCAGTAGCTTCTGCAATGGCAAGAAGCACATAATGTGGTTATAAAGTCAATAAAATTGCTTATCACAACAAAAACCTACACCTTACTATATGAAACATTACTATACAAGGTCAGATAATTACATTCAGGGAAAAAAAAAAAAAAAAAAAAAAAAAAAGCCAACAATTTAAGTTGACAAAAACAACAACATGTGTCTCACTTGTAGTAGGAGGAGGAGAGAAAGGTTTCTGCTGAGGTGGCTCCTTCCTAAGGGTCTCCAAAAGATTCTGGTCAGAGTCGGTACGAGTCAACTCCTTCAAGATAGTGGAAGAAGGGTCAACATTGCCGGAGAAAGAGCTGGAAGAAGGCGGCCGATTGGTCACCACGTAGCCCCGGATTCTGAAATATGGCAAGTGACGCTCCCAGAGGTCATCCAAGAGGTCATCCCACTTGTCATCCCGAGTCTCAGATGGGGAAGGTGTGGCCTCGCCAGACCTGGTTACCTCTGCTTGTAATGCCACAGTCAATCTTGAAAAGAACAAAACAGAGTTAATAGTAACTACCACAAAAATGAAAGAACAAGATTGACACGTTATGTATGCAGTACGTTGCATTAATTAACCCTCTAACAGAAAACAAAGGAGATAGTAATTGAAGTGCTTGAGCACATAATAGCTGAATTGAATGACTTACTTTCTGACGGCAATTCTGAGTGCGACATAGTTCTCCAGGTAGATGGTGCTGGGGAACATATTCACCACTTTGTCTGAAGCGAGCAGTTGGAATCTCTTGAGGTAGCGCACCAATGGTGTCTGCAAGACAAACAAACACAAATTAGAAATCTTGCACTAAAGTAACATGTGAACAAGCTAGGAATACTATGTAGAGAAGTATTATGACTCCTTGTTGTTGTTTACCTTGGATTTCTCTGTGGCTGCCTTGACAATGTTGGTTTCCATGTGAATGAGGACGTCAGATAATTGCTTCAAACCATCCACAAGTTGACTTGGAGAACCTAGAATGAATGAACGAACGAATGAACGTCTGACTATATTCACAAAACTTTTACTATGTAACTAATGTAAGATCAAGCATGTGTATGTGTGTGTAAAAAATTTGGCTTCATATTTTAAATACCAATAACACAAAATATAACATGACAATTAATACAAACCAGAGTAGTGGCTGGGAATCTCAGCAATGGTCTCCTCATCTCGCACATCCATGGGGAGCTTGACACCGTAGGGAAGGGAACAGAAGTCATACCAACCATCCTCCGCCCACATTACAAACAACTTCAGGGCAGAGAAGAGCTGCTGTAGAGTCAGAGACGCCAGGCAGTCATGCTGCATCTGGGTCACTCTGAAAAACAAGGCAGAAAGAGGAAAAAGTTAGGACATCAACAACAAAACAATAAGAAAAAAACTTTGTACAATGTACTCTTACAAGTTTTTCATTTTGTCAGCCAAAATATTAGAACATTTAGAGCAATATGATAGCCAAAAATATAATTTTTATCCAACAACTTGACTTTTGGCTTAAAGTTTAAATTCCTGGGAAGCAGTAGGAAATACAGAGATATGCTGAATACAAGTGCAACAGCTACAACTGCCCCTTGTGTGATTAGAAATCCTCTTAAGATGAGACTAATTTAATTACCAGACTCACCCGTGAATGCCGATCTCATGGAACACATCTTTGCTGTCGTCTTGTGGGTCGTAGTCATAGAGACTCATCAAGAAGGCAGGCAGTGACTTCAGTCTGAGGTTAGACTTCTTAGGGTTGAACTCAATGGACGTCACCTGTACACCGTTCAAAAGACAACATCAATGAAGAAGCATTTTCCCCAGAATAAAAAAATAAATAAATAAATAAAATTAATTAATTAATCAATTAAAAAAATATATAAAAAAATAAAAATTAAAAAATAATAAAAAGAGACGTGATAATAGCACGCAAAGAAGCAAAATTAAAACCACAAAAAACAACAACGATTATTTCTCCTAACCTCCTTGATGAGATGGCTGATGGAGGTTCTGAGTCCAGCCAGCACTTCCATGATTGTGTGGTAGCAAGCAGAATGGAACTCATACTCAAACCTCTTACGAACAGTGTCATCAAAGTTACGCTGCAAATTAACAAACACAATTTGGTAAGTGGATTAATTAATGACCACTAAAATAGTCCAGAACTTGACCAGTATGCGTTGTCTAGATACATTAAAGATAAGGCCAATATATCATTACCTTGAATTCCTCGGGAAGCTTCTCGGCTGTTGCTTCCAGGTCACATGCATGGTCTCTCATACTATCAAACATAACAAAAACATTTACTAGATAATACATGTACATATGTATCACACACACACACACACACACACACACACACACTGGTTGAGATACGAAATGATTTTGTTAGAAGTAATATAATTACAACCATACCTGAATAGCACAGAGCCATCATCCTTGAACTTGAATGGCATTCTGAGTGAGGACACGGAGGCCTGGTCAATGACAGGCATTCCGGCCAACCACATCACCAGGATGTCTTCCTGGAGGTTCTGCAGGTTTACCAATGGACCCAGCTGACCGGGGAGGCAGCTATGCAGTGAGGATGTGGAGTTTCCTGAAGGGTCCGTGGGGAAGGCCATGGGCAAGTGGCTTCGGCCTAGGATGAGCTGGAGGAGGTTGTTCCTCCGGTGGGCGGAGCCTGTGAAGATGTAGTGCTGTGTGAACTCCATGACATGGACGTGAGGTATGGCGTTGGGGAAGTAGCCGCGACAAAACTCAGAGTTCTCTAAGGTTCCCATCAAGTTCGTCACAAACTTGTTTAGGAAGTTGATCTAAAAGAAAAAAATTATGAGTTATTTAACTAATTAAAAAAAAATTAATTTTAGTTTTTATATGTAGTAGTAATAGTAGTAGTAATAATAATAATAATAGTAGTAGTAGTAGTAGTAGTAGTAGTAGTAGTAGTAGTACGCTCCATTAAGCTGGTAGTACTTACGATGTCAGATATCACAGTGTAGAGCAGATCACTTCCTTGTTCTCCATCCACAGAGTAAGATAGAAAGTGAATGAGGGGTGTGTCATCTCCCACAGTCATGGGACGCTTATCCTTGGTGCACCCAGTGAGCTGCACGTACTTGTTGAAGGAATCTAAATTAACAATAAAGGTGTGAAGTAAAGGGAAACATACACAAGAAAGACAATAAAGGAGACTCTAAGTAGCTACTTTACTGCGACCAGTTACCACAAAACAAGCCACTTAACTCACAGCTTTTGTTGTTATACATAACAGAATTCTGACTTTTGAAAATTCAATTGTAAGAATAGATATAATGTGCATTCTTCTTGGTGCCACACTGTCAACTGTATATAAGTCAAGCACAACCGTTTCTCACTTTGTGCAGGCAAAAATTGATTTTGTTGTTTATTATCTCTCTTTTTATTTCCAATGTCTTCTCCATGGTCTAGCAATCCCATAACCCAACTGCCCAAGCTTCTCTGCGAGCATCACACACGCTCCTCCCTGCCTCACTCACCCTTGAGCTTCTCGTAGTGAGCCTTGCGGTCTCCACTGATGACAAAGTGCTTGGAAATGACCTTGGCCAGCCTCTTGAGTGTGATGGTGGTCACCTCCTTGTGGGTGACGGCATAGGTCAGCTCCGTGTGTAGATACTGGTACAGCTCCACAATGCCCGGCAGGAGTTCCATGCCTCCCTTCAACCGCGGGTATTCAAGCACAAATCTGGACAACGGGTAGAGTTCACCCGATGGGTCGGCTACGCTGGAGTTCGACAAGATGGCCATGGTGAGAGATTGCTCTGACGGGAACCATGGGTAACGTAAGTTCATGTTCCTGCACCAAAACATTTATGAATATATATATTATTGTTAGCTATAGCACATTTATTTTACATGCATGTACATTACATGTTAATGTATATATCATTCACTTACATAATGTTACTGATGGCCTCGAGTTTCAGGAACGGAGTTGTATTAGTGAACTATAAAATAGGCAGAAACAACAAGAATCAATACACACACATATATGCAAACACACACACACACACACAAACCTCCTCCTTCAAATTATCCCACGCTGGTGTGAAGACATGGTGATGCCAGAAAGTCTCGTAGGCATCAAGATCACTCTTGGTGATCTGCTTCCCAGACAGACCACTGCTGTTGGATGGGTTGAGGTTACACTGTATCAACAGAGAGAAAGAATGAATAAATAAAGTAGGAATATCACCTCACTAAAAAAATAAAAAAAATAAAAAGAGCGATAAAAAAAGGAGTAATTAATACGTATAATTATTACAAGGAAATTAACAATAACCGCAATAGCAAATTATAAATTCGTGCCTGCATGTGGTGGCTAACATACCAACTTTATACAAGTTGGACACACCTCTAGCAAGTTGTTGAGACAGGTTTTGACCAGCAGCAACTTCTCTTCTTCCGACAGTCCCATCCCCGTCCCCAGCAGCGACCACAACTTCTTCATCTGTCCCACGCACAACTCCCTCGGTGGCTCGCTCTTTGAGAGCAGCTTGCCACTCAGGTTTTGTTCAGCCTCGGGCTGGGTGAGGAGAGACAGGGAAAAGCTAGAAAAGTTGGACCACAGGAGCATATACAGGGAGTGCAGACTGAGAGTGCCTCTGGTGGCATGTTTCAGGTAGTCGAAGCGACCGTACAGACCTTCTGAAGTGAGCTCCACGCCTGCGTCATAGAACTGTGTGTTGGGACCCACGATGGTCTCGTACTACAGGATCAGAAAACAGTGAATGGGAATGAATTATTGGGAATCAATAAGGTAATGGGAATGAATCAACAAATGAAAAGAAAGTGGTATAGCCATCTTCTCATCAGCTAAATGGACTTTTTATAGGAGTTATAAAAGGCTACAGTATGGGACATAAAAGATGGCAGAATCATAGACTTTTGCAACTGACAATTTTTATCAAATAGTGCATGGAAATCAAATGTCATACAGTAGTGCATGGAAATGGAATTTTAATGAACTGTCTGGCCACATATCTTTGCTTCTCTCTCTCTCTCACCATAAATCCACAGATGTAGCTGTTCATCAGATCCTTGGGCTGGAATATGCAGTACCAGAGGTGTGAGTTCTTACCACAGCCAATAGCAACTGCAATTAGGTGCACCAGAGCTGTGCGCAAGTTGCAATCTGACAAATCTGAACAAATAACAACAAAAACAACAACATATGAATGGTTAACATGTATTGTCAAAAAAAGAAAAAAAAAAAAAAAAAAAAAAAAAAGAAAAAAAAAAAAAAGTAAATTAAACAAACAAATAAATAAATATTTGGTGCTCGTATTTACACTACATGCCCCAATTAAGTGTTATTTTTTGCATTCATGTAACATCGTACCTTGGTTGGCAGCCAGTGGGAAAAAGAGATGGTAGAGAGGGTCAAGTGGGGACTGACGGGGAGACTCAGGCTGGACACTCTGTTCAGGTTCATCTCTCTTCTCTTTCTGCATCTTGCTTGGTTGCAGGAAACAGCAAATGAGGTTCAGCAGTTCAGGTTCTACTTTCTTGTTGAGAGTGGCCATTACAGTCACCAGGTCTGGAGCTTGCCTCTGGACAATTCAAGGAAGGGAGGGTACAAGAAACATTGATAAAAAGTAAATAACTCACATATGGATAATTTACTAACTGCAAACTAAGGAAAACACAAATAAAAGAAAACTTGACTTACTTGTTTGACATAGAACTCATTGTAGGTAACCAGCCAGAGAGTCATCTTGAAACAAGTAGACTTCTTCATGGTAGTGGTCCTGCCCTTTGAGGTAACCACGTTGATCACTGCACTGCTGCTACAGCTGAAACACAACATGATACCAATAAGTCAGATATAATAAACGAAAGAAAAAAAGAAAAAGAAAGGGGAAAAAAAGAAAAAAAGAAGAAAAAAAAGCGTGTATCTGCTGGTTTCTCTTACCATTCATCGACGATCTTGTTCAGCTCTTTGGTTCTGGCGGGTGTCCCGTGGGTGGACTGAATATTGCTCATGGCAGTGGTGATACGTTGATACAGAGCTTGAAATTCCGCCCCCAGATCCAGCGAGAAGGGAGACAACTCTGCTCGAAACACTGGCAAATGAGCAGCCTGTGGATGTCAGGGTTAGACACATGTTTAAAAAGTGAAAATAAATAAAGAAACAAGAAAACAACATATTTTGAATTTTTGTTTCACTAATGACAACCAGCTGAATGGCTGCCGAAACATTTGAATTAATAACAAATAATGGACTAGTGATCTAAACCTTACAATCAAATATAACAACAATAACAATAGCAACAACAAGTGTACACCCCTCACCTGGGTTAGAGATTTGTTGAAGTGATGGAGACAGTTGAGTCCCTCACAGAGATGGCTGAAGTGGTCAGTGAGTAGCAGCAGGAACCTGTGGAAGCTCTGCTGCTCCTTGAGCATGTGCATTGCCAGGACAAGGCTGTGGCCACCGTGATCTCCACCACCCATTCTCTCGTCATCCAGGATGTGGTTCACATCCTCCAGGATGGCATACAGCTGGAAGTGAATAGTGTTATGGTGAGTGATAAAACAAGAACATCATGGAAAAACAACAACAAAAAACAAAAACCACAAGCAAGAGCTGAAATAGGTAAAGCATCACCTTCACAGCACTACCAACTTCAATATTAAAATTAAAATGGTATTAAAGATTACAGTGTTATTGTCATCTGAATTTTCCCAAACTACAATGTTTTGAATGCTACAAAAACTTTCATTTCTGTGCATAAATGTCTTATATAACCATTTGCAAACTAACTGAATCGTGCTCCACCCCCTTTTACACATACAGTGTTGATCTTAGATGTGTCCTTCATGTCCAGATGAGCTGCTACTTCCTTGATGACCACCTGCACCATGGCCTGTTCCTCAATATGGTACAGGAGGAGCTGGTCTTCTGGCACAGACGCCGACCTGCAAGTCTATAACAACACAAATTATTTCTAAAGTTGGTAACAACAACAACAACAACAACAAAAAAAAAAAAAAAAAAAAAAAGAGAGAGAGAGAGAGAAGGAATTTTAAAAAGTAGCAATAATAATCGTGCATTTGTGGCAGGAGAGTGAGTAATTATGGCAGCAGTGTACACAAATACTTCATATGTACTAAAATACAAAAAAAAATTGTATACCTTGGCTATTCTCTGGGAGGTTCTGATGAGGTTTGGAAGTCCAAACTTGGACATGAGCAAGTCCTCCAGCACAGTGAGGAAATAGAGGTGGGCCAAAGGCTGCTGCATGGTGGCATTCTACACAACAACAACAACAACAACAACAACAAAATGACTAACAATGCTACATAATATATACGTCATTCTATTCTATTTCCTTACGTCAGCTGATGGACACTGAGTAATGGTGTCACAGAACTGATAGAAGGTCGGAATGTAGGGACCTATATTGTGTTCCTCTTCATTGGCACGAGCACTGGTCAACAGAATGTCTGCTATCTGACCATGCACCTAGAACAGGGAAAGGAAAATGTCAACTTAATAGATTATGTAATTTCAAATGTAATTGTTGAGTTTTATAAGGAGGGGGAAAAAAGGAAAAGAAAAAGAAAGAAGAAGAAGAAGAGAAAAAAAGATATATGGTCCAATTTCTTACATCTGTTTTCTGGAAGAACATCATGATGGAATGCACAGGGTCATCCCTGCTCTTGATGCTAGCCATGAGGATACGGTGAAGGTAGAACTTGAAGACGGACTTGGGAACCTGTACAAACAGTTTGTGAGGGGAGGAGACGTCAGACAGGATGGTGCTGGCCTCCACTTCAACTTCCTCTGCCTTGGTCAGCAGATCTGTGGAGTACTCCACCTAATACAGAACAAGCACAGGAATAAAAAAGATGGAAGAGAGGGAGTGGTTAATATAAAAACAACCCCCAACCCTATATATGTAAAGAAAAAAAGAAAAACCAGGAAAAAAAACCCCAACCCCCCTTGAAAGAGAGAGAGAGAGAGAGAGAATCACTCCAGGCTAATATCACACTAATAGAAACCAATGACACACCTCCACTATGGTGCTCATGAGGTAGGTGGCCTGCCACTGTGTCTGCAGGTTGGCCATTTCAAGGAGCCACCTCACATCATTGGGGTGGTACAAAGTCAAGTGAACTGAGAAGAAGTGAGCCAGAAGTCCCTCCACGATGTGCCTGATTTGGGCAGAGTCTGTGCTGATACCGTAGCTAATGGATGAGCTGCGAAGCTCTTCAAGGATGATTGTAGTGATTTCCCCGAGACGAGGGGCAGTATTTTGCCGAAGCTAGTCGAAAAATAAATAAATAAATAAATAAAATTGATTAATTAATGGTGAGTGACAGCGTAAAAAGTGAAAAAAAAAGGGGAAAAAAAAGAGAGAGAGCCAATCAAACAAAAGTTTAAGACCTTACCTCCATGTTGACTTTGAAGTTCTCTTCGAAGAGTCTGTTGAATATCTTGAGTCCAATCTGCAGATTCTCTGAGCACATGCTGGGCTTGGATCGAATGACAAGGAAGAGAGCATGCATGATGCTGTGCTGGGCCTCAGCAGTCTCTGAACGACTACTGTAAATGTGCTCCTTCAGCGCAGGCATGGAAATCTGAAGAGAAAAGCAAGATAGAAATGGAAAATTGAAGATGAAACCAGCTATGGTACCGGTAACACTTTACAATACTTTATTTAGCTACTAAATCATTTTTATTTTATTTTTACCTATATATATATTTTTTTAATGTGTGTGTTGCCAGCGCTATTATGTATTTATTATATCAACCACATTTTACCCCCAACTGTCATAAGAACCCCAAAATTCACACCCATTCCATACACTCATTATGTCCTTGTAGGCCCACCTACAACTGCCACACCCACCTCCATACACTCACCATGTCCCTGTAGGCCTGGAACCAGACTTTGATCTCCTGTTCCTCCTGCTTGCCCACGTGAGGGTTGAGGGAACTACAGCAGCTGATGCCAATGCCAGAGATGGCGTTGAACAGACTGTTGATGATGAACGTGCTCAGTGCCTCCGATGACTCCAAAATGTCGTCTCCGCCACCAGACTCCGCGTCAAATGAAGGTGTCGGCGAGCTGATGGGCATGGACGGGAGGTTGGCTACCGCCACTTCAATCTGGTCCAAAGGTCGGAGAATGGAGACCACTTTGGCAAGGTTGACCTTGTGCATGTGGACATACACGTGCAGCAATGCCAGACGCTGGATGGCTGTGCGCTTCTCCAGCTTGCCAAAGGCGGCATGATAGATCTTGTTGCTGATTCCTGTGTTTCCAAACTCTAGTCTGAGCTTTTGTCTGGTAAAGTCCTCAAGGTATTTCTGCCACAGATTGTCACTAGTCTTCAAGGCATCAATGGTCAGAGATAGGAATGACTTCTCTTCAGACTGCATGTTATAATGAAAGTAAATTTACAAAGTCCTCCTAAACTTGCAATTTCTTTACAACTACCAATTTTTCTCAGTTCTAACCGCCAATATAATGTTTCAATTAAAACTTAACCTGATATTTTGGCAAGAAGTTGAAACGTCGGGTAAGTTTTAATTGGCGAGCGAGCGTAGCGAGCGAGACACTTACAGGGGTAACACAATCGAAAATCGGGGATGTTTGTTTATTTATTTATTTATTTATATATATGGACGTACGTATGTCATCGCGTTTTTGTGTTAGTTATGTGGTCGACCCCGTTCCAAATTGCACTAAACAGAATCCTCTGGTTTATCGATCAGTACCCGTATCACCCTAGAAATTGAATTGTTTACCGTTTGAATTCTTTTGCGGGTGCAGTTTTTCTATTAGAGTTAGTGGCGGTGGTAAGTCAATGCGCTCTTTGTCATGGTTATAAGCCGTGCGCAACAGTATTTACTTGACAATACATTGTCCACTAGACTACTGCGAAGGTAAGTCTGTGTAGGTGCATGTCCAGTTGTGTCAAAGCATTGTTGTGTGTTACAACCACTACTTAGCTAAAGAATATCACAAAGAAAACTTTTAAATAACGTGTTAGGTTTTGTTGTTGTTTTTTTCCTTCAATTCAAGCAGTTGCAGAGAGTTGTTACTATGGCACTGAAATCCCTTTACCCTGTATGCTAAATTTAAAAACTGGACCTTATTTTCAGTAGCTTCAGTGTTAGAAGTCAAAATCATTCATATAAAAATAGTATAGTCTTTAGGCTCGCTCGCCATTTGTGCTCAAGCACATCACTAGTTAACATATATTAGCTGTTAGACTGACAAAATTTGCTACTATTATAATTATTCCAGCCAAGAATGAATAAACTACCAAAATATCAAAACTTTAGCTTGCCTAGTAATTCCTTTTTTTTTTAATATCATCATCCTCACCACTAACATCATTACTACTACTACTACTACTATTACATTTACTACTACTATAATTATTACAACAACAACACCAACTACATATTACTACTACCACCACCACAATTAATACAGAATTTCAATAACCACACATGCCCTACTCACTTTGTCCTTATCTTCCAGCTTGGACTGAATGATCTTGAGCATGTCTGCCATGATTTGAATGCGGCCTTGTTCGGCGGTCTGGAACAGTGATGCACGAGGTTCGCAGTGCTCCCCAAGCACATCCAGGCTCTGATTAACATCCCTCCTGCTCTGATCAACCATCTTCTCCACCGAGGAAGCAATCAGCTGGAAGAAGGGGAACTTGGGAGAGGAGAAGCTGTTTCCGCCAATTTCCCGCCGGGTGGTGTTGCCGCTGGTGATGCCAAGCATCTTGATCTCGTTGAGCCTAGGGATGGGGATGGTGCGAAGAATCTCTTTGAAAAGATCCACGACATCCTGAGAAGTGTCATCATTGAATAGTACATCAATGTTCATCCCACTGTTCATAGTGCACACCATGTGTACCAGAAAGTCAAAGAATAAGTTTTTGAAGATGTTTTGAAGGGAATCAATGACGCTCAAGCTGGACTCGTGCTGCTGCGTGAGCTGTGCAGCTTTCTCCAAATACTCCACCATCACGCCAGGCTCCCAGTACGAGTGAAACCTCTCACAGAGGATGTCGCCAATCTTCTTGTCAAAGAACAGCTCCTTCACTTTGGCATTTCTCTGCATGGCATTAAGGGGGCAGTTGAAAGACGAGGAAGGGTGCCTGCCAAACATCACCCGAGAGCTGACCACAGGCACGGCTTCATGGAGAAGAGCCTTGAGCTGAGTTGAAATAGACCTACGAGTGGAGACAAACTGAGTCTTGGTGTAACACTGCTTGAACCACTCGCGGATGTCAAGAAGGGATTCTGTGTGAGAACTCAGCCCGATCATGTCAAGATAAGCAAAGTCCCATCCCTGCAAGAACAGGGACGAGTAGCAAGGCACTGAGAGTTGATTGGAAGGGAAGTACAGGAGAAGCACAAAGAGCTTCCTCGGAGAGTCCTTCTTCATTTTACCTTCCACTCCTTCGATCAGCACTCTGAGGTGATTGACGACATCCCGGCTCGTCTCTCGCATGTTGACAGTAATGAGGATGACTTTCTTGTTCGGTTTCTCGACAAAAGTCTTCAAAAGTTCGTTGATGCTGGTGAAAGACGTGAAAGTGCTGAGTTTCTGGAAGACCACCTCTGAAGGATCTTCGATGACGACATCTTTGAGAACCCTCTCGCTCTCGTCACCGATGCGCTGGTGGGCGGGGATGGGGTACTGCAGAGGAAGCTGGTGCAAGAGCTGGGATGACCTGGTGTAGCAGATCAGCTTGTTGGGATTGCTGCACAAACATACCCATAAAGTAAATATGATAAATTGACTTATAAAAGTCAAGAATGGATACATAAGTCAAACCGTGAAAACGATTTGTTGTGAATTAAATAGTAATATATGTAACTACCCAATAGAGACTTGTTTAATGATTAAGCCAAGTAATATATATACGTAACAACTTTAACACCAAAAAAGGAGTACTCACGTGCTGTGCTGTAAGAATGCCTTTCTATTCTCAATGAGGCTCTTGAGGCTGAAATGGTTTTGATAGTTCAAATAGTTCTGTATATAAGAGGCAGGGACCTTCCTGTGGTGGAGACACAAGGCATCCGACGTCATGAGCTGCATCAGCCTCTTGCACATGCACCGCACGAGGATCTGCGTTGCCGCCGACACAACGAGCAAGGCGTTAATGGACACATCCTGGTGGATGTCGCGCTCTGGGTGTGGGTGGTGGAGGTCATCAAAGGCCTCCATGACGGCATCATAGATATCCTGGGTGCTGTTGTAGTAGGACTCCGAAGACATGCGCAGCACGCGGCCGGCAAACTCAGCATCACGGAGTACCTGGTTCAAAACTTCTCTCATGTCCTGTTCAAGTTCAGCAGGAGAGACCTAAAACAAAATAATTCATTGATTAAAAAAAAAAAAAGCACTTTGTAATTGCGAAGGTTACCAACTTTATCATACAGTAGCACATAACTGCACTGACCACCCCTTACCTCAGGCAGCAGGAAGCCAGCGTTGACCTTAAGAGCCTGCAGGGTCAGCTCCATGATACGAGTCCTGACCTTATAGGCTGGAGTGTCTTCAGTGGGCATCTTGAAGATGTGCTTGTACTCATGAGAGAGAGGAGGCAGCATGGTCAGGATGAGTGAGCTCACAGTGTCCTTGTGGAGTCCATACATGCTGGACGAATGACCCAGGTGCTCCAGGAACTCCCGAGTCTGATAAATAATGCAATTTTAAATCTCATGCAAGAGCCTATCAACTTTAATAATAAAAAAAAATGAAGGTTAGAATCTTAGTTTGTAGTACTAAGGTTTATGTGAATATTGTAGGGTTACTATACTAAAGGAATGTTGTTTTGCTTCCTACTCAGCACAAAAAAATAACCAAGCTACATGCTAAAAAAAATGACTAAAAAAACAAACAAAAACAACAAACAAATATTCTGTGGACCCATGCTCCAGCAAATCAGTCTGATACAGTTCCAAGAATGAAGAATGACTGGACTATTCTTAACCAAACATTTCTAATCTCCATCATCTCAGGCTCACCTTCCTCATGACAGCTCTGAGTAGTTCTGCCAATGCAGGAGGCATACTGCTCAGTGTGGCCTCCAGCACGATATCGTGGGAAAGCCGGTACTTCTCGAAGCGATTCAAGAATGGCTGAGGGACGCTGTCCAGCTCAGATTCCCTCACCACCACGATGCACTCAAAGTCCTCGTGCACGCGGCATGGCTTGATGTGGGCTCCAATGGCGATGTTGGAGAAGTAGCGAGGGCCAGTGTTGGCGTCAATACGGTGGAAGCGGCGGTTGAAGAGGTCGTAGAAGCTCTCATGGATGCTGTCTGTCTGACACATGACTACTGTGTGACCTTCAGTCGCTGAATGACGGATAGCAGCAATTGTGTTCACCTGCGGGAGAATACAATACTAACAAAGGGAATACGATACGACTCAGGTCAGAATTAACTAAATAAACCTTCTCACCACACCCTCCTGAATAGAAAGACATCTGGAAAGAGAGATGCAATGTAACATATCGGGAAATTATTTGCAAATATCAAGTCAGGTAAAAATATACACAATCATCTCTGGAATCAAGACAAGTGCAGAACTAAAGATGTACATATGTATAATTGTGAACTCCAATACATACATATATGCATACCTACATACACACACACATACCTTCTGCAGTTCAGCATCGCCAGGGAAGTCACTGCACATGTATATCTTTGTCTTGTCTCTGAGGAGCACTCCAGAGGAGAACAGAAGGCGGACCAAAAGACCGTCTTCACTGGAGTCGATGATGAGCTTGTACCTCATCTCATTCTCTGCCCCACTATCCTCAGGATGATCCAGGATGCTGTTGACAAGGATGTCCAGAATGTTGGTGCTCTCCACTTCCCGTGGATCTGCCTTCATCTGAGGGGGTGAGAAAGAATGGGAAGAAATGGTTAAATATGGATTAACCAAAGAGTTTGTTAAGTACTGTAATATCCATAAATATTCCACAAAAAAAAACAAAAAAAAAACCTGTATGTAACTTAATTTGATTAGCATTATTTAAAGTCACCTATATTCTTATAAATAAACACGAAAACAAGCACTACACTTTAATTTTTGTACACTCCATTTAAAGTATATTTCCATTTTGCATTTTCACCCCCTTTCCCTCCCAAGTGCACTACTCTGTCACTTACATGACTGAGGAAAAGCTTGGTGATGTACTCAAAGCTCTTCTTGTCCATGCCATTGAAGTTTCTCTCGAGGGCTTGCATGACCAGCTGTGGAGAGAGCATTTCTTTTCTCTTTCTCTTCAGGAAAGATATGAAGTGAATGAAGTCTCTGAGTCCAAAGAATTTGCTGAACTTCTCCTTCCTCATCAGGGACTCGTACGCCGGAACCAAGTTGGAGATGATCTGAAGGTCCCTTTTGAGTTCTGCCGGAGGTTTCTTGGGGGTGTGGCACACGCAGCCTTGCGCAAGAGTCTTGAGATCCTCCTGAGTGACCTCTGGCCTGAACAAACTGACGGCACGGTTGGTCTTGGCGGCATCCAGGACGTGGTTGCTAATGGCAACGAAGGACACTTCCGGAGAGTCCAGGTAGAAGTGGAGGACTTTGAGAGACTCGTGCCTCTCCTCCGGCAGACCAGCTTCGTCCATGAAAACTACGCAATAAACGGGCAGGGGCACGCGCTGATGACTGCGCTGACGAGTGATGGCCCGAGAGAATACGGTCTGGATCTCGTTGGACGTGGTGTGGCGAGAGCATTGATAAAAATGAGGATCAAGAGATTTGAAAATCTCTGTGTTCCTAAAAATTCCAATCTTGGACTCCTGGCCCTTGAGGTTGGCCAGAGTGAGGTTGAAAGACAGGGTTTTGGAGGACCCTGGCTGGCCCACCACAATGAGGGGCGTGTGGGTCATGGTACACACAATGGTAGCAAACAAGTTCTCCTTCAGTGCCCGGGTCTTGGCAATACCATCAGGGAGGTCGATGCGTTCAATGTACCACTTGAGCTCCTCGCTGAAAGTCCTGTTGAAGGATTCTCCACTGGAAGCGACTTCATGATCAATGGTCTTGCTGTACTTGCTCCTGTAATTAGTGTCCAAACGAAGATAGTAGACCAGTCCCAAGGAAACCAGCACGGCCCTCAGGGAATAATCTCGGTCTTTACCAAAAGGCTTGTACTTCAAGTACATTTTGTACAGCCACTCGTAGAAGGTGAAGACGCGCTGGATGTCTCTCTGGCTGACACAGCTGCGTGAGCACTCGGAAGCATCACTATCTGAAAACCCACACTCCTGCAGTTGCTCATTGGCGTATTCCCGCATGAGGTTCTGGCTCTGCAAAATGAGATCGGAGAGATTGGCTTGCTCCGATTTGGATGCGTTCTCATTGGACATTCTCATCTTGGCGGCAATGTACTCTCCTTCCTGCTTCGCTCCAAGCGCTCCATAGTCCCACATGAAGCACTGGAGAGTGGGGTGGAGCTGACGCACGTAGTACATCCCTCTGATCCAGGTTTCCTTCTTGACCACTGTAGCAAGACTGTTTCCTCTGTGAGGATTGCATGCCCCAATGACAAAGATGTTGTCAGGGATGGGCTAGAGGAAACAAACAAACAAACAAACAAAAAATTAATTAAGAATAAATAAATTAATTAATTTAAAAAAATAAACAAAAAAATAAAATAAAATAAAAGTCAGTTAATAAGAAGTGGATGTTATAATTAAAAAAAAAACAACAAAAAAAAATCAAGATGCTTATATAGATTTTTCCCATTGTCTTACAGTTCCATCAATTGTACGGTCCACGATGATTTCTTTGAATAGGCCGAGGCAGGAGGAAGTGTTCACTTCATCCAGGAACACCTAGGTGGAAAAAAAAAATCAAAAGCTTTCAAACTTGCCTTTCATCTTAGATTAATCCATTAGTGTTGAGGGGAAAAAACAAAAAACAAAAAAAAACCCAACAACCTACAACTTGAATTAGTATGGCAATAAACCCATACACTTACAGTGATGAATGGTGCTTTCATCTTATAAGAGAACTTGCTGTAGGCATGGTCGAGTTCTTTTGCACTTTCAAAAATAGGCTCAAAGAAGCTGATGATCTGTTCAGGGCGAAGGGCAGCGTGGACATTGAGCTTGTAGAAGAAGTTCTTCACGTCACAGTTGAGGAGTTTGTACAGAACTTTGGCCACTTCCTGGATAATACAAACAATTAGCCCATCACATAAACGGCATGATCATATACTATCTTTACTGCATTTGTGTGTTCGTTGATAATAATAATAATAATAATAAAAAGAGAGCATATCATTCCTTTAAGTTCAAATAATTCACTCATTATTAATCTGACCTTGGAGCTGTTCTTGTATTTGACAGAAGCCACAAGCATCGGCAGCGAGGTGACACCGGCTGGGTCTATGTCTTCCTTCCTGAGCTCCATCATGGACAGCATAGGCTCACTTGCTGCCTCCAGCAGCTCGTTCCTCAGGACAGAGGCAAACTGAGTTCCCCCGTCACACTTGATGTCACCCAGCATAATCATGTCCTCTTCACTGAGAACCTGGCTCGTTTTCACTTGGGTCAAGGCATCGGCAGAGCTGGGAGAGTTGTTGATGCACTCGTCAGAAAGAGCTAACGCACACAAAAAAAAAATTGAAAGAATAAAGTTTAGAAACTTATGCAATAATTGATATAAAAGACATTTAGAGAAGGGGGAGAGAGGAAGCAAGTGTAAAAAGAATTCTTGGTATAAAAAAAAAAAGGCTTTCAATTTGGATGATAAAACTAGAGGGCTATAACTGAATGGCTAATAATCCATTTACCAAATACCAAACAAAGGGAAATACTGTAAGAAATACTGGAGCAATGCAGAGAACGATTAGAAAAATACGAGTATACATCCTACATATCTAGTCAGCAAATTCTCACTTGGAGGATACATTTTAAGTAGTCATATAAATACATACATACATATAACACGTCATAACCATACAATTTAGTGCACAAGCAAGATGAAATTCTACAAATGCATTTTTTTGTATACTTGACTGTTACCTTCAATACGCTCCTTGATGCTATCCATGAGCCTTTCCTTGAACAAGTTACAGTTCTTGATGAGAGAATAGTTCCAGAGGCGAGACAACATTTCAATGAGAGCCGTCTTCCCTACGCCCGTCTCTCCCTCGATGATGACAGGGACACCGCACTGAGCGCGCTCATTAATATTGAGCATCTTGATGGCAAAGTCGAGCGTGAGAACGTACTTGTACTCGTCAATTGGTGCCAGCCTGCCTTTCTCCAGAGGGACGTCCAAGGCACGGGACAGATATGAGTCCAGCCAATCCCGACTGTAGAGATCTCTAAGATAGGAGAAAAAGAAATACAAATTCTCGTAATATTTACGTTGTGATAAATCTTTCAGCAAATGTGCAAACATATACATAGCCAATAAAATCCAAACTGACAAAAAGATATGCTTACAGCATGGATGGTATCTCCACGCCCATCTTCAAGAACTTCTCCTTGATGCTGAAATCAATAGAATCTGGGTGCAGAGAAAGAAGACCAAAGGTACCTCCTCCATCCTTGAAGTCGTATATCAGCTGCAAAAAATAACGAGACACAAATCATCAAATCAGGAACAAAATGTCAATAAATATACAGCTAAGAGAGATAAACCAATGAGAACAGTAATACGCAATAAAGCAACAAAAGGTAATCACAAAAATAAATCCAAACGTTACGTCTGAGGTGCCACACCTCCTTACCTGGTGGTGAGGCTTCATAGCCCAGTTCTCACGGATGAAAGGATCACAAAAGTCACTGACTTCACTGAGCATGGTCTCCATGAGAGTGGAGCCAAGGTGGGAGGTGTCATTCATCTTCTTCTTGCCTTTCTTGCCTTCAGACTTGAGGTACTCAGAGGAACCTGGGTTGAAGTTGAAGGCGGGGCAGTTGTCCAGAAAGTCACAACGCCGTTTCATGTACCTATGAAAGGAGTATAATAGTACACATTATTTCGTGAAACATCATTAGTGTAATCCACCCTTAAAAGCAGACATGCTTAAAAAGGATATATATTTTATTACTTTTGCATGCCAACACATGTCTAACTTCAAGGATAAAAGTTTCACCTGATGAATAGTTTGAGAGAGGCTTTGTTCTTCTTCATGTGAGGTGGGGCATGCTCATCCAGCAGGTCATAGCACTCTTTTTGGGAGAGGTCTGGATCAGCACTGAACTTGATAGGGGCCTTGCTACGGCCACTTATCAGCCCTACATAAACACCACCAGGAATACACAGTAAATTAAATGTTAAAGTCTTAGTGAGGAAGAAAATAACTTCTCAAAGGAAGTAAATGATATGAAGAGGCTCTGATACATATTAAATGCTATTCAAGCTCATATCATGAATGTTGTGCACAGAGTACTGCATAAGACTTCATCCGTCACTCACCTCCCTCCTTGAACAGCTTGTTGATACCCTTTGAGCTGCCACTCTTGAAGGCATTGTAGGCTTTGAGGTACTTGCAGACAAGCTGCACCTCCTCGTCTACCACGTAGGGCGTGGTGGGGTGGATCTCTTCAGGCGTTCCCAATAGAGCAAGGGCTGGAACTTCCTCGTAGAACTCCTTCAAACACATGATGCTGTCCATCTTGAGACGAGATGGAATCTGAATTCGTCAGTAAAAAAAAAAAAAGAAAAGAAAAAAAAGTGTAGTATAAATGATCAGTAAAAAGTAGTAGAATTTAATCATCAATGTCATACAGCTGGTACAGCAACTGGAACAATGATAGTTAAATGTCAACCAGCACAAGTGAAAGCCTATCGATCCCTTGGACCACACCCCCTACTGTACCTCCACATAGATGGCCCATTCCATGCCTCCAGGACATCTGAAGGAACGACCAGTGATCGGGTCTTCCACATAGCCAAGAATGAACAAGTCAAAGAAGAACCAACCAACAGTGTCAATGAGTTGATTGTAGCGTGCCCTCTCTTGGTCATCCACTGATTCCTGAAGAAGGGAAGAAGAAGAAGGGAAAAAACAAAAAACAAAAAACAAAAAAACAACAACAGTAATTTAATTGTCTGTACCAGTCACTGGTTTCTTATAACTTGATAGCACACCATTTTATTTCCTTAACATTCTTAAGTAAACTCACCCCAGGAGGGAGCAAAGTAAAGTTGAAATAGACTGCACATTTGGGGACTTCTGGTGGGAGATCTGCAAGCTTCTTGATGGCAGCAAGAGGTGTGAAGGCTTCGTTCACAGCTATCTTTTTGTAATAAGGAACATTCTTCAACTCATTTTCAATGTAGTGGGTCTTTCCGTCACCTAAATAATACATTTAACAATACTTCACACTAATTAACAACTCTTTTTACCAACAACAACACACACGATGCTCTTTCATATTGATGACCTTTTACCTACCACTATATTGAACGCACCTGCTTCTCCGTAAACCAGCTTGATGAATTGGAAATCTTCAGGATGGAGAGCTGCCTCTTTGCAGATTATGCTGGCCTCATCAAAGCCCAAATCTGGCTCTGAACCCTGCTCAAAAAAAAAAAAAAAAAAAAAAAAAAATCACAGAAGTACATTTTTTGAGCAAATATCCAATGTTGGCAGAGAATAAAAAACAACAACAACCATTACTATCCAATAAACCAGTTATCTATATTTCTTACATGGTAGTCCTTGTGCAGCACCCAGGGCATCTCGTGCAACAGAGAAGGTCCTGTCTCCACAAAGTGAGTGCAAGGCACTTCTATCTCCCCTTGAAGTTGCTGCTGCTTCAGGTCATAGTGCATGCGAAGCAATGTCTGGAAGAAGACACAAAAGTGAGGCAAGGAAACAGGTGTCAATTTTTTTTGTTGCTTTTTTTTTTACCCCCTATCATTTGCTAAACCAATAAACAGGTTGACTTAAGCAACCAAAATACTTCACCAGGCCTTGCCACAAAATCAGGTGCTCCAATACAGAAATAAGCGAACATATAGCAGCAGTATAAATTACTTACAAATGAGATTGCCTGTAAACTACCCAACCAAAGTCTACTTGCTTTCTGAATTTCATGCTGACATTTCAAGAACAAAACAAACAAACAAACAAACAAACACTTTACCTCTTGAAGATGGTACTGCAGCTTGTTGACCTCCAGAATGAGAAACTGGAAAGGCTGTTTGGTGGCTCTTGTTGGATTCAGGAACAGTCGGAGCTCCTCCTCCGTCACTGAAGGGCGGCAGTGAAACACTTCAAAAGGTTCTGGCACGCCCCCAAAAATCCCAATAACTGTCCTGATGAGCTGGCTCGGTGAAAAGTTCTGGCATGCATGCAAAATGTGTGTAGACTGCTGAGACATGGAGCGAGTGAGAGGGCTCAAGGTTCGACGCTGCTGCAGAGAGCTGTCAGAGAGCTTGGTGTCTTTGAAGAGAGCCGCCAGGAAAGTGCCGACTTGGTGCATGGGCGTGATAGACACATGCATCTGGACTCCGAATAGGTGTGGCTTTGTTCTGACCAGATCCTACGAATTCAGAAAAAGTTGGAATACATCACATCCATCATCATCACTGTCACATTATCACAGTTACTATCATCACCACCACCACCATCATTATCACCATCACTACCATAATCATCAATGTCATCATCAACATAATCATCATCATCAAGAGCATCATCATCATCATCATCATCATCAGATCCATCATCAATATTTTTACAAACACAACTAAATAATGTCTACAACTAGAGGGCAAAAAGCTTTTAACAATTAAAATCCCACCTTGACTGTCTTCCTGAGTTGCTTCTTGATGCTGTGCTTGTTCTGGAAGAGAATACCGACATCGTTGACGATGCTGCTGACACTGGGCGTGTCTGAGGCCAAGTTATGGTAGAGATGGAGCAACTTGGGGATGGAGAAGTAGAGGAGCTGCTCGTGCTCGTTGCGCAAAGCTTCCACCATCAACTGCCAGTCTGCCAGGTTAGTGGATGCATTGAACACCTGGAAACAGTCAGACAATGAGAACAGATGAGGAATTAAAAAGAGTGCTGGTTAATAAAAGTTCATTATGAGGACTCAACCTCAGAACATTTGATTTAATCCATCAAATATACACTTTTTTAAACACTTCTGCACATTTCGTTATGTAGAATACTTCTCTAGCTCTGTTCAGGACAACAGAAATTTCTTGAATGAGCATACACACACACACACACACACACACAAATAAGTATTTGTCCCGTCATTCGGCTATTATCAAGCAGCTACTGTATATTTAATACTATAGGCACAATTACTACTATTACTTAATCCTTGAATAAAGTTATTGACTATGATTTTAAAATATTCCTGACTGCATGATATGTATCCACATACAAGCTAGTCTACATAGAAATACAATCTCCTTCCTCAACTCACCATTTCATCAGCTTCCTCCTTTGAGAAGCTGCAGTGTAGGGTGTACTTGATCTCATTGCTCAAGTACTCCGGGTGGCCCAGCTCTCGGAGCTTGGTGCAGATTTCCAGTAGCTTCTTGGCAGTCTGCACACACACACACACACCAACAACAAGGTGTCATAGACTACCCTGACAGCAGCCTGTAAGAGTGCCAGTTACTGATGCTTTACAACAAAACATGTGTCAATCTGAACTGCAGCTTCACACTGTATTAACCACGACAGAGGACAACGATTAATTATAGGAATAGAATATCAGAATATTCATTCCATCTGATTGTGTATCTGGTTGAACGTGTAACAACTGTAATATAAAATTTCACCTAAATTGTCTGCTTTTATATTCCAGCTGACCCTTTACCTGATTGTGATGCAAGAACTGGCGGATGAGCTGGGCAGAATCTCCCTCAGCATCCAGGAAACCCAACTTCCTGACAAAGTCCTCCACCTGTTCCTCGCTCCACAAGATAGGCTCCGCCTCCCTAGCTTCGTCAATGTTCTGATAGGTATGGGGGAAATACTTGAGTTGGACGGCACCAGACACGCAGTCTACGGAAGACCTGAAGTGGAAGCTGTACCAGCCAGTCTCCAACAGGCAGCTCAGCTCTGATGCCACGCCCTGCACTGTGTCACCCTGAGACAAAGGTTAATTGACTTTAAAAACACTGAGATAAAAACAACCCTTTCTACAGTAGCATTTTTGTTACCACTCCCCTGAAAAATAATAATTATTATGACCCTTCATAAAAACATTTACCCCTCAATTTTACATCAATTTCATGGAAATGACAAAATCCCGGAAATTTCAAAAATGTTGATTAAACCTCCCTGAATTCTGGGCAAAAAAAAAAAAATGTGACCCGCTCCGTGAAAATCGACCATTTGCAATAAATTATTGAAACGCGTAAAGCCGAAAAAAGCCGAAAAATTTTTTTTTTCTGGATTTACAAAAATTTTTAACAGGGGTAAGTACAAGGGTTTTTCGACTTCTGTGCAAAATTTCAGCGTTAGTAGATAGCGTTTTCATACACTAAACTTACTTTGTCTTTTGAAGCGGTCCGTGAACGAACTTATAAAAAAACGTCATCACAGAGTCACCATAACAACTCCCGCGAAATAGCTCCAGCCTAATAGTGTCGACCAATATGGCAGAGAGAATAGCTAACGCTACAAACCTTCTGGGTGCTGAAAGCTTGCGCTACAACATATCCAGTTAGTGAACAAGAAGGCCAAAAGGCTAGAAATCTATAGAGAACGTGGTTTGAGTAAACAAACGGCCATTTTTTCCCCGGCAAATGTGGGCGTAACCGTGACACGGAGAAATTTACGGACTTTAGGCGTCTTGCTGTAAAGTGATTTTTCTCGTAAAAACGAACGGTTAATTGGTGAAAACGCGTGTAGTGTTTTTGTTTGTATCTTTGCGGAGAAGCGTCGGAGAAAAACGCTTAAGGGCTCATCGCACTTCCTGATAAATTTTGGGCTTACTGAAGCTAAAAAATGAATTTTCATTTTTTTTTGCAAATGGTCGATTTTCTGGGAGCCGGTCACAAATAATAATTCATACACACACACACACACACACACACACACACACACACACACACATACACACACACACACACACACACACACCACATTGAATCAATTCATAACACACTGATAATGTATGGTCTGTTAGGTTGCACGCCGCCGCCACGTTGCCATTATACTTCCTTTAGAACAATAGACCACTCAATACCTGACTACACACAAGCATCAGTTCCTCTCAGACTTGCACACTAACTCTTACCTCAGCTCTGGAGAACCACAAGCGAATGAGGTTGATGTTCCTGTTGACGGTGTCCAGCTGCCTCCTCCCGTCGTAAGCGTTGAGTTCAGACACCCTCGACATGAGCCTGCTGAAGGAAATGTGTTTCTGCGTGAACGGAGTGATCATCTGAAAGGCAGCAAATAGATGGTTCAGAACGACCTCTTGGTACTCCTCATGCTGCAGCTGTGTGGTGATGAGCTGGTACTGCTGATTGAAAAGTTCGCGCCCACCCTCGTCGACAAAGTTCTTTTCATGCACGATAAACTGGTGAAAGTTGGCACTGTCCGAGACGGCCACAAATAGGTCCAAAAACCGGTGGTTCTGCCTCGAGTCGAGGCATAGAAGCTCGGTGACGCGCTTCATCTTCTCAATGGCATCCTTCGCCGTGAGCTTGTTCTCGGTTTCGGCCTCGTCGAGCATGTGAGCAAGTTCCATGAGCTCCTTGAGATCTTGGTCCTTCAGGCATGCCTCGAGCTGGTACTGCTCACAGACGCTGTGAATGATCTTGATGTGCTGGGCGTACTGGAAGAGCTGCAACATGGCCTGGATGCCTCTCAAACCTTCAGCATCTTGCATGTCAATCGTGGCCCACTCTGCGTAGCTGTTCAGGATCCCAAACTCCATGTCTATCTTCATGTCTCTGAGGTTCAAGGATCCATTGGCTACAATCTCAGTGTACATGGCGTTCCCCTGAATCAGGCGAAGGATGAACTCCTTCGTGTTTTCCAGAGCCTTGCCTAGCAAGGTGATGGCCGCCACAGAGGGGTCCTGTTGCTGCTGCCTCTCTGCTTTCACCAGAGGGACCAGGATTTTGGGGGATGCTGTTGGATTCGGTTGGGATTTGGCAGAATTTTCACTGTCTAGAATATTCAGCTGATGAGTGAGGTACTTGTCAAAGATCTCGCTACTGTTCAAGTAAAAAAAAGTAAGAAAGTCCAAATGGTCGTCCACTGGGGACAAGAAGCTGGTCAACATACGGACCAGGACCTTGAGTCTTTGGACATCTACGTCCCTGGTTAGCTCGAGCTTGATGTTGACCTCTGGGTTGAAGTGAGAACTGATGGAACATGGAATGCTGTTCTCCAAAATGGCGGCCTTCTTGCTGGTGCTTTTGCTCTCGCCAGGGAAGGACACGTTCTTTCTGATTGTGGACAGAGTCTCCGGGGGCAGCCCCACCCCGTATTTGGTGAGCATCTCGATCAGAGAGAGATAGCCGGCATCAGGATGGCCTGAGATGTACCTCAGCAAGGTGATGTTAAGAGTTTCAAATGCCTCCTCGAAGTCGCTCTTCACCGTGTGAATGTAATTGGCGTCTACCACAAGAGAATTGGCAGACAACGAGGTGGCCGCTCGGTTGAGGAGACCGTACGCATCCAAATACAGTTTTATGCTGTCGTAGTTGACCTTTTTGGAGGTGAATTTGTCCTTCCATTCTTTCAACACCTGCTGGGCTCTGGACAGCCAATTGAAGAACTTCTTCACGCCGTCACAGGTAGAGCTAGAGATTTCCACCGGCATGGTTTCTCCGTCCAGCACGCTGCATGTATCCTCTCCTACGCTAGCCATGCGCTGCTTGTAGACGCTGTAGATCTTGCCCAGCTGGTCAATGACGTGGTAGTAGAGGTTGATCCACTCCAGGGATTCCGTGACGGGCATCTTGGTGCAGCACGAGCCAACCACACCCCAGCAGAACTCCAGGCGCAGCGACGGATCGTTGATAGAGTCCAAGTTCTGGCAGATGGATTTGACACACTTGTCCAGGAGTGTGCGCAGAGATGAGGTCGTCATCTGCTTTGTCAGAGTCTCTGGGACAAGTTCCTGAAACATAAACACACACAATTATCAAAGATCTTGCAAAAGGTAAGATGTGCACCTCATATAGGAAAGCAAATAACACGAATAACCATTGCTTGGTTACAGAGCTTTCACAAAGTGCTTTAGTTAGCTCACTTTTTATTTTATTCACTCACAAAGAAAGGACAAAGCTTCTAAAGCATCAACATACAGTCTGCCAATACATCATTTAACTTAATTATACAATACTCTATTCCCAACTTTAAGCAATTAGTAAATTTGTAAGTTTCCAAGTTGCTTATTGTTCATATAATAATGTACTAACCTGCTGTAACACAACCAGGACGAGGTGCTGGAAGTTGTTGTTTTCAGTAATCTGACTCTACAAAAAAGACAAACAGTGATTTAAAAATTTATTACCACATGTAACTTTAAGTGTGGCATTTGGTCATTTCTGCATTAAAAAAAAAACCAAAAAAACCAACAAAAAAAAAACCCCCAAAAAAAAAAAAAAAAAACCAAAAAAAAAAAAACCAAAAAAAAACAACCAAAAAAAAACAACAATACGCTCACACCAACCCATATCTTCTCTGTCTCCTCCAGCAGTGCCTCCTGGAGTTGGTTCTTCTGGATGAACTCCACCAGGAAAGCGGAGAATTCTTCGGCCATACTTGTGGCTAAGATGTCACTCTGCACGGATGATGTGCTCCCCGTGTCACTCTCCTCCATGTGGAACAGATTGGGGACGTCCAGGGCCAGCAGATCCAAAATGAACTCCCTGGCTCGTTCCTGTTCCAAGTAGCAAGTGCTGATGGACTTTAAGAAGTCCAGAAGGAACTTGTGGTGTTTGGAGTTTTGGAAACTATGGGATGAAGGATTATACACACATATCATTGGTGGTCATGCATGAGAAGAGAGCCACATTGCAATTTTTTTTTAAATTAATTAAATAATAACAATTAAATTAAATAGAATAATAAACACCCAACAAACAATTAAATAAGTAAATAAATAAATCTAATTTCTTACCGCTCTACAAATGCCAAAAAGAATTCATTCCAAGTGTGACTGCATATCTTGGCCTCAATAGGTAGTTTGTACTGCTTCAGGTATTTCTCCACCACCTAGAGCAAAAAATAATAAATAAATAAATAAAATAAAGGTGTAAATGTATCGTGTACGTGTGCAGGTAACACATAAAGGAATTAAGGCATTTCTATAATCTCGTTATCAGCAATGTCTGTTAGCGACAGGCACTATGAATGAAACAGATGCCACTCCTGTGCATGCAAGCTGAATGGCCTCATGTCGAACACAACAGGAAGATAAAAACACAAATAAGAACACAACATACCCAAGTGGGCCAGATGAGAAAGGCTTTGTAGAGTCGCAGGAAATGTTCTACCGTCAAAATATTGAAGTTCTCCTGAACCTTCAGAATGACCTGTGATAATATATGATCGAATGAAAAAAGCATCAATATAATATCCATAAAGGCACCATAAGCATGCACACAAAAAGTGCTAAAATAGGACAGGTGCTAATGAGTAAGAGTGAATTTATATATTGTTATAAGGCAATGTTCAAGATATAGTTAAAGAAAGAAATAATTAAACTTATTTAGCCAGTGAAACTGTATACTAATGAGTTCGGGATATATATATATATATATCCGTCTTCAATTCAATTTGCATAGGCGTACGTGGACACTTTAAGTTACCACAGGTGTAAGTGTACCCTATTCTACTAACACGTGCAGGCAGGCGTTATGAAGTTCCATGGCAATATTTAACTACATTTTATCACGGGGGTATTTGCTGAACACAATAGAAATAATCAAAATGCTAGAAAATGGGCACACAGAGATGCCCAAACTGCAAAAGAAAAAGAGACAAAAACTAAATTAAAATGAAAAAGACTGTGCTCAAGAGGAGTTAAAAAGCTAGAGCAGGTAAGCTATGTAGTAGCTATTTATATCAAAACTACATTAGCTAACTTACAATATTCTATAGCTATAGCTTTTCTGTTAGCCTAGCCCCTTAGCATGCTCTGCTAACTTCAATGGGAACCATTTTCTAGTAATTAAAAGTGTTATACTGCTTGCCGATTAAAAAATATACAAGAACTCGAATTAATCCACTGTACGTACCGCTCTCTTGATGTGTTCTTGGCAGAGCTTGGTGACGCTGTTCATCTTGGAGCTGAGGAATATCTTGAGATAAGACTCCGCCTTGTCACTGGTGATGTCTACTGTGAAGAGCATGCCAGACAGCCAGGCCAAGATCTCCTCCTCCATAGCTTTACTCAGCCACTGCCTCTTCCGCCCCACCTCCAGAACTGTGTCCAGGAAACCAATGCCCTGGAAGTGAGAAAAATGGATTAGTAAAAAAAAATAAATAAATAAATACTAATAATAATAAATAAATAAATAAATAAATAATAATAGTGTTTATATATGATTAATAACTCATGCCTAAATTTCATAATTGCTTCCTTCTACATGGTCTCACACTTTACCTCTTGCAAGACGGCGAGCAGGTTGCCGTCAGAGTTGATGGACTTGACCCAAGCCTTGTCAGAATTCCCGAAGTGAGGTTCATAGAGCAATGTCCGTGGATGCATCATGAAGCAGTCTATGAATTCACCCTCAAGTTGGACAAACGGCTCCAGGATGATCACAAACTCCCTGCAATGAGGATACATCACATGATAATACTCCAGCTCAACTAAAGCAAGCATGTTTTGAAGTACACAAGTTTTTTGTACCTTGTTCTATTACCTGAATTACATAAGTGGGGTGGGAACTACGGAGGATGGTATCACTATGGTAAAGTGAGGTCTTTAAAATGGTGACGTGGCACTAAGCAAGCAACCACAGACAGATGTTGTAATGTCAGTAAAATTATTACTCTTTTTGTCCCTGCCCACTAAATAAGGTCTACATATGTACAATTAATTGTGTATGTACATACTACGTGACCTGTTTAATCACACCTGTGCGCGCACACGCTCTGTAACCATGCATGTGCAAACACACACACACACATGCATACACCTTGCACTTCAAACACTCTCTACACAAAATAACACTCCCACAAGCATGTAAAGGTGCATAGTTCTAAGCACTTTAACTTTCCCCACAACAAATCGATGGTGAATTAGACCGTGTATAGGTCATCTGAAGATAAAAGCAAGTGAGTATCGTCTTACAAGTGCCCACTAAGCAAATTTTAAAGCTCGGCCACTTATTCACTTTTATCTCTCCCTCGTGTTACTAATTCAACTGACCTCATCCTCTGGAATGGCCTGATGGTGCTATTAGCAGTGAGGACATCACCCATGTGATGGCTGGAAAAGGACTCCTCGTCTGGCAGCTGTAGCAGACGTCCAAACTCCACCCCCCTCTTGATGCTCTGGATGGTGTCTGTACTAAGGTGAGCAAAAGACTCCGCCTACCATAAAAAATGAAGAAAAAATTTAGAAAGATTCACATAGTAACTTTTATATGTGCCAATTACACAGATATAATAAGAGACATGACACCCACTTACTAAAGTGCTACCTTTATTACAAATGCTAAAATGCATTTAACAGCCACAACTGCCCACAGTTTAATAGAGGAAAATTAAGTGCCAGTCATAATCATAAATTGCTCTTCTCAAAGTAAGCAACATAACTAACCACTCCAAAAAGTGAAAATTTAACTTCCATAACCCACAACTCCATATTACACACAGAAAAGAAAAAATAACAACCCACCACACCCCACCACCCACACAAAAAGACAAAAAAAACAACACAACAAAAAACCCCAAAACACACCCCCCCACCACACAACCACACAACACAACAAACACATCCCCCCCCCCCCCCCCCCCCCCCCACACACACACACATCCTTTTCCTCACCCACTTTGATTTGCACTGATCTATTTGTCATAGCTTTAGCCCAGACAAACAAACACTGGGTCCAAACAAACCATTGCCATATAACCCCCCACAGGACAGATGGCATGAGGCCACAAGAAGAGTGGTGGCAACTACAACACACACACCCGGGCCACATAAACTCTCACCTTCATCCTTCATTAGCTTGCCCTAGTCCTTTCCACTAATGAAACATGCATTAGTTAAACACTTAGCAAACCATTCTTAGTAACTGACTACATTTCAACTGTGGATGGTAAGCATGTCACTGGGTAGAAGGAGAACAAGCTCAGTGCTGAGGTAATACTTATGAAAAGGTGAAAGTAATGGTAGAGTACGAAACTTTCAATGAAAAAGTGCATTTAGTACTTCACTGTATTCATTGAGGTTTATCCATTGTGCAATTTAGCATGCAGGCTGGATCAAGCAGATTATACATCAGAATGAATTGAAAGAGAAAGGGAATCAGAATGGGCTGGAGAAGAATGGCGGAAAGACGAAAATCCCCCCCCCCCCACACACACACACACGCACACGTCCAGTACACACTCATTCTCACTAATTCACACTCTCCTCTTTGTTTTCCCAACAAGAGGTCTGTCCGTACGCCCCACCGGATGTCACCACTAGACTAACCACCTCGCACCAGGTAATTAACATGAAGTGGTGCTAATTGGTGAGATTTCGCGCCACTAACACAACAGAACTTACAGCTATGAGGTGATCCTGCCAATAGTTGGGGAGATCTCTGGAGCTCACCGCACGATTTTCACAACACTTGTACGCTACGGAAACTGGAAAAAATATAACATAATAAAAACTAATCCATTGGATACTAATTCATTGGATAAACAATTCAATCAAATTAACTGATAACTTCATTGGGGATAAAAATCCAAGTTTCGTGGGGGGAGAGGGGTGAATTTGAAAATTATGCTTGAAGGTTAAAATAAGCAAATTACCTCGCTTTATAGTACACGATATACTTCCTCGGAGCCAGATTGTTTACTTTGTTTTATTAAAACAAACATCCCTCAGTGTTAAACTAACACTTTGTATATTAACAGTTTTTATGTAGTTGCTAAATTACAGCCTCTCTCATTCAAAACTGGAAGGAGGATTGTTGTTGCCCTTCAGCAAAGCTGAAGCATCATGTGACTGTCACATGACTTACTCCATAGCATGCGGCAGTAGACAGATCTGTGGCTGGCCTGGTTGCCCTCCTGGCTCTTGTACTGGAACGAGAGTTTCATGAGCTCTATGCAGGAGAGCTCCAGTAGTTTGAACACAGTCTGCTCGTCTGTGGAACTGAACATGATCTTGAAGTTGTCCCTAACATGATAAACACGGAAGGGGGGAGGGGGGGGGAGAAGAATAAGAGTTAAATAGTGTAGGCAATTTCAACAAAAACAAACAAAAATTACAGGCTCTAACAAAAACTAGAATTCACTTATCAAGATGATAACAATGGGATATTAGGCATCCTCAATTTATTAGAGCCTTAATGTTAATCATCATCATCAGCATCATAATCATCATCATCATCATAATAATCCATTATCAAATAGGTGCTAAGTGGCAAATTGATGAGTCCAGCTGCCTATAGGTAGGGATTGTCAGCACTTGCTGAGTCCCACATGTTCCAGTGGCGCACAGGAATGTAGATGAATCCTGTCACCTGCTACTCAAACTCCACTAGAAACAACCCACTACCTCACTAGTTACCACCAGCAACTTGTAGAGGTCTGAGAATGAAACCTCAGCACTGGCTACCATGTGTTAATCATACACACACAAACACATGCAAGTACACACACACATGTACAGTCCTTTCATCATTAAGGCACTAGAATTGCTACGTTACCATTCATACCTGCACTGTAACAGAACACATTTACACAAAGGTTTCTTATTCTTCTTCTAAAGGTATACCTACAGGCTACAGTGTACATATGCTCCAATTCTATACCCCCCCCCCCCCTCTAACTTCAATTTAAAAACCATTACTCCCTTCTCCATTGAGTATGTGATAACACTTGCACGAAAACTGCCAATATATCCCATAACAGAGTGTGATAATGCTACATGCAAACTGTCACTTGTTGTAAGTACATCCCATCCACTGCAGTGTGACTTGACGTACATTTTGAAGAAGTTCTCGAGTGTCTGGCAGATGACCGTGGGGTCCAACTTCTCGTATTTGTCCACACAGCTTCGCACAAATGCCATCATCTCATCACACTGGTACACACTCTCCTTCCTGTAAAACAATAATCAATGAAACTCGCCGTGAAGAATACAGTCAATGAGCAAATAATACCACTATGTATATGTGTGTACGGAAAACATTGTATTAAATATTACCTCGACAAGCACTAAGATTTCAACCCGTTGCATCTGTTACGACAGAAAGCTTTTTTTTCTTTCTATTTAGCACTCACTTGTAGACTCTGTAGGCTAGGAGCAGGTAGAAGGGGAAGTCCTTGGGGAACTGCTCGTCCAGATGCTTGGACAACTTCCTGAACACAGCCCCTCTGTCATCGTGACGACTTCCTTCCTTCCGCAAGACCTAACAAAGAAATAGCACATTGGGAATGCTAACGTGGTAAATTAACATCGTGACTTATTGAACCATCCTAAACTCCTGGTGTATATACACACATGCTTGCCATAGCAATACTGAATCAGATAGATGTACAAAACTAAGAGTAAACACTAGCTATTCACTGCTGCATTGTCTGTCAACAACCAACAGGGAAGGCGGATACACAACCATTCCATTCCATACGGCATATATTGCTGCAGTAGACTAGTCAACCATCAGGCTAGACTCTTAACCTGACATAAACTTTATCACCAAATAAACAACACTATAAATGAAAGCCCTAATCCAATAGCATCAGTAATGTATATCAATATTAGAGTCTAAATGTAATAACAATATTTCATTAGTTTAGTTTAATGGTAGTAGAGTAGTCACACACACACACACACAAAAAAAAATAAATAAATAAATAAATTAATGTGACCGTCTACAGGAAAACCGGGCACAACGCGGCGTGCGTAAATATCTAGAAAAGATCGATCGATTTCTTTAAAATGTATTGTTTCAAGCCGACGGAAGGGAACGGTTAGGTCTATTATAGTGGGAACGACTTAAGCTACGACGATAAAACTTGGAGAGCTCAATATCTGGACGCCGACAACTCTGTAAGTGCAAAAATAAATTTTCGAAGGGTGCCGCGTTGTGCCCGGTTTTCCTGTAAACGGTCACAAATAACAACAACAACAAAAACAACAACAAAAAAGCAATAACTATCCAACATCTAGACGGTGCTTACCGTCTGCTCGTGCTGGTAGAAGGTGGTCATTACGTTCTTGAGTAACTCTTCATCCATTGAGACCACTACTGGTCCAGAGGTTGGGAACACAAGATACTTGACATCTTCCTTCAGATTCTGGCTACCTTTGGCCAGTCTTCTCATGCTGGCCCTGATGCCACCTGTTGAGACAAACAAACAATTACATCATGTTAAACAAATTTTCTGCATATAAAAAGCTGTTGACCGTTGAAAGAAAAATGCTACTTTGAAACTACTGGAAGGTCAACTGCCATACCACAAACAAAATCTTTTAGATGTTGACAATAGCTACCTCTTACGCAAACACACACACATACATCTAATATGGTGTAGCCTGTTGACTTAAGGTTGCAACAGTACGCAATAGTAGTTCATACGTGTGTGTGTATGTGCCCTGACACAGTGCGTGCGTGTACATGTGTGATCCCTGACCGCTCCTTATGGAGTCTACGCACTGTAGTAGTGTCGCTCTTATCTCACACAGATTGTCACAGCTGTTAAAGCTGTCCAGTGCTACTAAAAAGGTCGGGCAGTTATCTTTAAGCACGTCGTTAGTCTCACTGTCTAGTAGATGGGAAAACTACTCTATGTTAATCTACTTCAGTAAAAGTCAGCATTCTATCTTTGTGTATTCCAAGTGTTTGTCATGCTTTTATAAGCAAATTGTGCCAACACACATGCAAAGCCACAAGCAAAGTCAGTCAGCAAGGCGCTAATAATTAATAACAGCTCTATTGCAAACATGAACAGACAATTATTGTAATACAAAAATTGCGCTTGGGAAAGTTGGGATCACTTAATTAAGGCACACAGGCCTACCCATCTCACTTGGTTTCTTGGGAGTGGTTTTAGGAAGTTCTGCCAAACCTCCCATCACCCCTTCCATCTTCTCCACGTGAGCCTGAGACTTGGACTCCATCTTGGCATAGAGGTCTCCAGTCTCGTACTGATTGAGAAGTTCGCGTATGTGAACGCCATCTTCGGCCGTGATCAAGATCATCGGCAAACTGTTCTTTTTCACTTTCTGACCTGCCGGCAGCTTTTCCAGGTAAACCGGTGGGATGGAATAGGAGTCGTCCACGTTGACCAGGATGATGGCATCCGTGCAGGACTTCTTGTGCTTGCTGGCCACTGCTTGGAGCGTGTCCCCTGGGACCAGCTGGTGGACGTACATGTGCGTGCACTCTAAACTTTCAGTGGTGAGCACGCGCCAGTCCACTCTGGAGGAGCTGTCCCACTGAGGTGTCAAGGCATAGGAGTACGACACAAAGGCACGCTTCTGGCCTTTTAGACTGAGAAGTAAACCTAAGGCCAATAAAACCAACAATTGCATATAAACTGTCTTAGTCATCTCAGTTTCCCACAGGAAAGAAAATATACTGCACTTTAAAATGCATCAGATAGAACGGAATAAGAGAATGATCTACAGCAGGACCAATGATAGGACACAAGTCATCCACACTCACA
>WLWD01003389.1_pt1 | contig 53638 bp, 42 predicted proteins | sample 6712731 | NCBI WGS metagenome assembly WLWD01 (sample SAMN12718690, study PRJNA576275) | sponge metagenome | isolation source: marine sponge | host: Mycale hentscheli | place: New Zealand: South Island, Marlborough, Capsize Point | collected 2014-11-01
GCAGTTGTTAATTGTAGATTCCATAGGACAGGAGAGAAAAAATAACAATATGGTAGTAAAAATAGGTCTTCATGAGTTGTGAAAAATAATTTTTACTATAGTTTTTTTTCCTATTGAATTCATAGGTACAATAAGTACTACTCTGGTGGCATCGACCGTGTACAAGAATAGGAGATGTGACTGAAACATTGCACAATGAACTAGTATTACTTTACTAATAACAACAAGCGCAATAAAACATATGAATGATAACCATGTGTTAACTATATAAAATATAATTTATTGTACAATTGGAAGATATTTGTCATAATAGTCCACAGCAAATTTCTGTGTGTTTGGCAAGACTTCATCTCGTGTTCTTAATTTATACCACTTCTTTAATAGAATTACACCGAACAGTGTGAGTACTGTTGACAATACTATCAGTACCACTAAATAGAATATGCTACAATATGATTCTTCCAATTGAGTTTGTGTGTATCTGCTTTTTATACTTGAAGCAAACCTGTTACTTAAGTTAGTCACAGTATAAGAGGAGCCAAATAGGATTAATACAAAGCCAAATATAAATCCCCTCATGGAATACGGAGTTTGAGCATATAAAAACTCAAGTGCACTGCTACATATTAGAAATGTCGATATACTTAATAGAGAATCTATCACTAGGAGCCAGTTCATGTTGACATTGTATGGTTGAGCCAAGGGCATCAATGGTGGTTGTTGATAGAGATCTATTATACAAGTAGAATTAATATTTGGGTATAGCTGAAGAGACACTATTTCCAGAGTTAAAATGCTAATTTCACACATAATAAGAATAAGCATACCCAAGAAAAGTTTGTGATATGTATTTACATTGACTAAGCAAGGTAGCTTCTTCAGAAAGCAATTTATGATTAGTTTAATTATAGGGAAAAATATTGAAATGTAGAAACCACTGGAATTTCGAATTATTACAACATTCCAACAATACTTCATGTAATCTATAGCAGAACTGGAACTTTGACACATAGTGGCCGAATTAGTGCTCTCAAATTGGAGATAGAAGAAGGTCATGATCCAAATTACACTATTGATCAAACACAAGTAAGGGAAAGTGACAACTAGTACAAATATTAATCGGAAGAAGGTTTTAACATCTTCGACTTGCTCAGTTGTAAAAGGTCCGCCATATTTACTCTTACCTAGATCAATTCTGGAGTAAGGCTTGTCCTCCCAGTATGTGAAAGCACTTCGTAGGCGAGGATACTTGTTCTTTACAGCATATCTTAGGACTTGAAAAATCAGTTTCAGGGGATTATGTTTTATATTTTCCTTAATGAGATATCGTTCTAGAAAAATATCACAAAGAATAGCAACTGTGCAGATCAAGGGTTTAAGAAAAAAGCTGAGATACTGTGTATATACTCCACAAGTGCATGAAGTAGACAGCCAGTATATACTATCAGCGAAAGAGTAAGTCCACACTTCCAACTGAATAAAAGTAATTATGTGTGAGGTTGACGCATCAGTTAACTGATCGATACCAAGTTGAACTACACTGAGTACAATAAGTTCTGCTGCCACTGCTCCTATAACAACAATAAACTGAAGAAAAACTATTAAAACAGTAGAATAAGCTTCAACAAAAGTAATAACTATATTGTCAATTATGAGAGAGATCCACAAAATTCTCATGCAGTACTTGATGACTCTGTAGCGTCCTAGATAAATGTCTCCCAACCATCCAATAACAGGAACAATAATAAGAATTACTAAGGTGTATTTATACAGAGTGTTTACTCTGTCAGGAAGTATAAAGAATGCAGTAAAAGACCAAAGCAGTATAATTATAATAGGCTTAGAATGAGGAGATGGAATTGAACAACTCGCCATTAGTAGAAGTGGAGGAGACAATGAAAGAAAATGCAGTAGTACTCAATAAGTTACTGGTTTTAAGCCAAGTCTCAAAGATTTATTAGTTGATTACTGCTATATTCTGCTACTACGTTTTATAGTATAAGAATTATGTCTGGCACCAATAAAAACACGGAAAGAGTAAAGCCAACAACAATGGATGCAGAGTCATTAAATAATATTTAATGACTCTTTAAATAATATTTAATGACTCTGCATTTATTGTTGTTGGCATTAAATACTGTTTAATAACTCTGCATCCCTCGTTGTTGGCTTTACTCTTTCCTTGTTTTTATTGGTGCCAAACATAATTCTTATTATACACTATACTATATCAGAATATAGCAGTAGTCAACTAATAAATCTTTGTCATTAAATATTGCATTTTATAGTACATGTATAATAAAAATTATATCTGGCACCAATAAAAACAAGGAAAGAGTAAAGCCAACAACAATATGGATTCAGAGTCATTAAATTTTAATGACTCTGCATCCATATTGTTGTTGGCTTTACTCTTTCCTTGTTTTTATTGGTGCCAGATATAATTCTTATCTAGTGTATTTTGCTTGCATTATTATATACATCGTATGTAATAGATATGGGTGCATGCATCATCTATAGGTACAAAGCATTATAGACAGTATGCAAATTGTGGCTTGTATAGAAAGCTGTGTGAAAGTGTGTAACTGCTAATGTGGGATGCTTCTCTAGGGATGACTATCTGAGCACAGTCACACCCTACTCCAAAGTACATCAAGATACACTCCTCCTAGACAGTTGATAGTACAAAAAGTATTGACTGAACTGACTTGCTGAGCTCACTGATGACTGACCGCAATAGTGCTATTAGTACGTGAACACTGGTTCACTAGTCATAACATTGATCATTGGTACTAGCTCATCCGTAGATTTTGTGAATAATTTGTTTAATTAACATGAAAGTTTTGAACACAAAGCATAAGTAAATGGGTATTTTAATTTCACTATTACTTCCCATGATGCCTGAAGTTCAATACAAATTTTAATTGGACTAGAAATTAAAATATAATTCTATTTCAGTATAAGTCCTTCTCAATAATTGACATATCCAAATAGCTATGGTGCTGAAATGATCTTAGTTTGGATCAGCAAGTTACGCATGACAATAACATTAATTGTGTGAGTGTATATGTATATGTTGTGTATTTATGTATGTTTATGTGTATTATATGTGTTTGTGTATGCGTATGTGTGTTGTGTGTGTATATGAGTGTTGTGTGAGTATGTCATGTGTGTTGTGTGTGTAGTAGCTGTGTGGTGTAGTGGTTGTATTCTTGGCTCCAGGCCTGAGGTCGTGAGTTCAAGTCCCACTCTGGCAATTTTCCATCTAGTTTTCCATCTGCCTCCCAACAGCCCCTTCAGTCCACCCAGCTGTGTGATTGGGTACCTGACATTTGCTGTGTGCAAGTTCGAGGCCTATTCTCTTGAAATAGCAATGGTTCAGGTGGGGCTTCAGGTTCCCACAACACTTTCTGTGAGTAAGGGCCTGCTCCCCTGTGAGTTCTTAGCCTGACTCCAGGAGTGTAGTATGTGTGTGTGTTGTATGTTGTTTGTGTGTATGTTGTGTGCGTGTTGTGTGTGTTGAAGCTTTAACTGTGTTGTTAATCTTTATTATAATTTATTTCTTATACGTTTATTATTGCACTCATGTATTTTCCATTCTTCTAGTTATTTCAACGTGCGTTGTGGTATTTAGTGAGACTCACTGTTGATCGTTGATATTCGTGGATGTTGTTTCTTCAACTACATTCTACAAATTGCCTAAAAACTGTCGGTTATTGTTATTTTTTTTTTGTTCACACTAAAGTTGTAAGACTCATCATTTTTATTTCTTATTTATATCATTTGGTACTATTTGTATCATTTTCAATTATTTATTTATTTTTTGTCTTTGTAAAGGATGCTGGTCCTCTTTCTTCTTTGTGCTCTCGGTGTTATTTTACCTATTGGAGAATTTCTTCTTCTGAAGGTGTCACCAGTTGTTGGGAGTTATGACTTCAATTAAAGAGAGTGAATCAGCTCACCCAATAATGAAGGTTGGGAAAGAGTAACTAACTATTGGTTTGGATAACTACTATGCTGAACAGTGTGTGTATGTTATATATTGTGTGTGTGTGTGTGTGTGTGTGTGTGTGTGTGTGTGTGTGTGTGTGTGTGACATGCATAAGAATTAGTCTCCGTTAAAAACAACAACAAATAACAGAGTAGGCCCTGCCAGATCATGCTAGCATTTGTGGAATAATAGATATGTAATAGCATAGTGGAATAATTCTAGAATAAAAATGAGAATAATCAGTCCATATAATCATTATTAGTATGAGTAATAGCACGGGTAACCGTGCTATTCGGGATTAATAGCAAGACTAACGTGATAGAAATAGCACGAGGCGAAGCCTAGTGTTATTTCAATTGCTGTACGAGTACTATTGACCCCTAATAGCACCGGTTACCCGTGCTATCACTCGCTGATAGTAGGCCAGCCTTTAAAAAAGTCTTTTGAAATTGTAGCTACACTGTATCGTTCACTCACTATGTCCTTATTTCAGGATTAGCTTCCACTAGAACTTTTTTTCAACTACGACTCCTCCTAATTGTAAAACATTCAGTCTAATACAGGTAGAGGTTCTGTGGTAAAGGAGGACATTGTCCCCAACTAGCAACTACTCTAACTGTACGTTTCCAAGGTTAACGCTCTACGCGTGCGCACTTAACAGCGATTTTTCCCATTCATTTTTGAATGGCAACTTACGCGCCGTACTATTACTAGTGATGTGCTTGAGCACAAATGGCGAGCGAGCCTAAAGACTATACTATTTTTATATGGATGATTTTGACTTCTAACACTGAAGCTACTGAAAATAAGGTCCAGTTTTTAAATTTAGCATACAAGGTAAAGGGATTTCAGTGCCATAGTAACAACTCTCTGCAACTGCTTGGAAGGAAAACAAAAAAAAACAAAACAATACACGTTATTTAAAAGTTTTCTTTGTGATATTCTTTAGCTAAGTAGTGGTTGTAACACACAATGCTTTGACACAACTGGACATGCACCTACACAGACTTACCTTCGCAGTAGTCTAGTGGACAATGTATTTTCAAGTAAATACTGTTGCGCACCGCTTATAACCATGACAAAGAGCGCATTGACTTACCAACCCACCCGCCACTAACTCGAATAGAAATGGAAGTCCTTAAGTTTTCAATTTTTGAACTGCAACCCAAAAGAATTCAAAACGGTAAACAAGTCAATTCTAGGGTGATACGGGTACTGGATCGCTAAACCAGAGGTTCGTTTAGTGCAATTTGGGGACGGTCCGACCACATAACAACACAACAACGCGAGGGTCAAATACAAAAAGGAACGTACATACTCCATAACCTATATACAATAAACTAGTGGTGTCTTGAGCACTAACTGCGAGCGAGCCTAAAACTTATTGACTTCTAACACTGAAGCTACTGAAAATACGGTCCAGTTTTTAAATTTAGCATACAGGGTAAAGGGATTTCAGTGCCATAGTAACAACTCTCTGCAACTGCTTGAATTGAAGGAAAAAAGCAACAACAAAACAATACACGTTATTTAAACTTTTTCTTTGTGATATTCTTTAGCTAAATTATGGTTGTAACACAATGCTTTGACACAACAGGACATGCACCTACAGACTTACCTTCGTGGTAGTCTAGTGGACAATGTATTTTCAAGTAAATACTGTTGCGCACAGCTTATAACCATGACAAAGAGCGCATTGACTTACCACCGCCACTAACTCGAATAGAAATGGAAGTCCCTTAAGTTTTCAAGTTTGAATTGCACCCGCAAAAGAATTCAAAACGGTAAACAATTCAATTTCTATAGGGCGATACGGGTACTGATCGATAAACCAGAGGATTCTGTTTAGTGCAATTTGGGATGGGGTCGACCACATAACTAACACAAAAACGCGAGGGTCAAAGTACAAATGACATACGTACGTCCCAAACATAGCCAAAATAAATAACAATCCCGATTTTTTCAATTTTAAACCCCAACCCCTGTAAGTGTCTCGCTCGCTACGCTCGCTCGCCAATAAATAAATAAACTAGTGGTGCGCTCGAATAGCGCAAATGCATGGCGAGCGAGTAAATATATGAGTATAGGTAAAGATAATTTGTGAAGGAAATCGCTAAATAATAGCAATGATTAGGCATGAAGAGTTAACAATAACAGAATTACCTAATAAACTTCGAACGCAGTGGCAAAGAAGCGCAGCTTGACAATTTGCCATTCAGTCTTTCGCCAAGAAGAGAGTAGCTATAAACTTTTTGGTTGAAACTTAGTTGATTCTCCGTGCTCGTTAATTGAAAAATACCGGAACTGTAAACGCTTTACCTAACTTACGTAATTAGAAGCGCGGGCGAAATTTTTTGACGTACGCATACATACCTACATATATATATATATATATCTGAAATCTCAATTGAACACGACTGATAGTCAGCTTCGCTCGCTTCGCTCGCTCGCTGAATAAATAAACCCCGATTTTCGATTGTGTTACCCCTGTAAGTGTCTCGCTCGCTACGCTCGCTCGCCAATAAAAGAAAACCGACAGTGTTTTTTTTCCATCTTCCTCTTTTTGGCATTGGTTCTCGTCCGATCCTAGGCTAGACTGCTCCAGATTCTCCAGACCCAGGCACCCCCCAGGCTAGCACAGGTTGTAAACATTGCCATTGTTTGAAGGGCAGCCCAGAGCCAGGGTAATCTCAGTGCTTGAGGCAATGGGGCATTCTTCCCAATCTCCTCTCTGTCTGTCCATCTCATGTTACTAGTGCTGAACACACACAAAAACTCAAGTTTTTCAGCTCTTTTTTTCAATTTCAAGCTGAACCGCTCTCCCTGTGCGTGGTACAAGAATGGGACTCCCTACCCCCCACTAGTTTCTAGACTTCTCACAGCATTAATCCTGCCTATTTATGTTAACCATACCACAAATACTGTGTTGTGTGTGGTGATTAGACTTCTGTGTGTTAGGCAAGTCTTCATCTCGTGTTCTTAATTTATACCACTTCTTTAGTAGAATTACACTGAACAGTGTGAGTACTGTTGACAATACTATCAGTACCACTAAATAGAATATGCTACAATATGATTCTGCAGAGTCAGTTTGTGTGTATTTGCTTTTTATACTTGAAGCAAACCTGTTACATAAGTTAGTCACAGTATAAGACGAGCCAAATAGGATTAATTCACAGCCAAATAAAAATCCCCTCATGGAGTATGGAGCTTGATCATATATCAACTCTAATGTACCACTAAACACTAGAATGACATTGAATGGTTGAGGCAAAGGCATCAATGGTGATTGTTGATAGAGATCTATTATACAAGTAGAATTGATATTTGGGGATAGTTGAAGAGACACTATTTCCAGAGTTAAAATGTTAATTTCACACATAGCTAATAAGAATAAACATACCAAAGAAAATTGGTGATATTTATTTACATTGACTAGGCAAGGTAGCTTCTTGAGAAAACAATTTAATCTAATTATAGGGAAAAATATTGAGATATAGAAACCACTGAAATTTTGAATTATTACAACATTCCAACAATACTTCATGTAATCTATAGCAGAACTAGAATTTTGACACGTAGTGGCATAATTGGTGCTCTCATATTGGAGATAGAAGTAAGTCATGATCCAGTTTACACTATTAAACAAACACAAGTAAGGGAAAGTGACAACTAGTACAAATAATAATCTGAAGAATGTTTTAACATCTTCGACCTGCTCAATTGTGAAAGGTCCACCATATTTACATTTGCCTAGATCAATTCTGGAGTAAGGCTTGTTCTCCCAGTATGTAAAAGCACTTCGTAGTTGAGGATACTTGTTCTTTACAGCATATCTTAGGACTTGAAAAATCAGTTTCAGGGGATTATGTTTTATAGTTTCCTTAATGAGATATCGTTCTAGAAAAATATCACAAAGAATAGCAACTGTGCAGATCAAGGTTTTAAAAATAAAGCTCAGATACTGTGTATATATACCACAGTTGCAAGAAATAGATAGCCAGTACATACTACCAGCGAAAAAGTTAGTCCACACTTCCCACTGAATAAATGTAATTATGTGTGAGGAAGAAGCATCGGTTAACTGATCTATACCAAGTTGAAATACATTGAGTATAATAAGTACTGCCGCCACAGCTCCTATAGCAGTAATTAACTGAAGTAAAACTATTAAAACAGTAGAAATAACTTCATCAAAAGTAATAACTATATTGTCAATTATGAGAGTGATACACAAAATTCTCATGCAGTACTTGATGACTCTGTAGCGTCCAAGATAAATGTCTCCCAACCATCCAATAACAGGAACAATAATAAGAATTACTAAGGTGTAGTTATACAGAGTGTTTATTCTGTCGGGAAGTGTAAAGAATGCAGTAAAAGACCAAAACAGTATAACTATAATAGGCTTAGAATGAGGAGATGAAATTGAACAACTCGCCATTAGTAGAAGTGGAGGAGACAATGAAAGAAAATGCAGTAGTACGCAATAAGTTACTTGTTTTATGCCAAGTGTCAAAGTATTATTAGTTGACAACTTTTATATTGTGTATTTCTATTACGTTTTATAGTAGAGATAATGACTCTGCCTCCATTGTTGTGGGTTGTACTCTTTCCTTGTTTTGATTGGTCCCATGATACAATTCCTGTTAAGGATGTTTTGTTTGTATTATATACATTATATGTAGTAGATATTTGTGTATGCAAAATGAAAATTGTGGCTTATACAAAAAGGCGTGTTAAAACTGTGTAGCTGTGAATATAGGATGCTTATCTCGGGATGACTATCTTCGCACTGTCACACCCTACTCCAAGTACATCAAGATGCTCTCCTAGACTGTTGATAGTACAAAAAGTATTTGCTAAACTGACTTGCTGAGCTCACTGATGACTGACAGCTATAGTGCTATATATTAGCACATGAACACTGGGTCATAAGTCATAACATTTATCACTCGTGTTAGCTCATCTGTAGATTTAGTGAATAATTTGTTGAATAACATGAGTGTTTTGAACATAAAGCATAAGGAAATTGGCATTTCAATTTCACTATTACTTCCCATGATGCCTGAAGTTCAATACAAATTTTAATTGGACTAGAAATTAAAATATAATTCTACTTCAGTTGGTAACTATGTAGCTATGTGGCTACTGAACTACTCAGGATGTGGCACTTTCAGAAATTTGAGTCAGATATATTCATGAATTTTCGGCTATGGGTGAGCCTTCTAGTGAATCTGGCTTGCACAACTGAAATGATTTGAAGTGAGGCCAACTATATATAGTCAGCTAAAGTGAATGACAAAGATTGTGAATTGGGTTTGGCCATTGAATGAGGTGGCAAAAGAATGAATGAGGTGACAATTTTGAGATGTTAATAATTGCCAAACTAGAGGTAAGGCAGAAGACAGCGCAGGTGTACAGACTTTGACAGAGGTATATTCTTTGCATAAAATCTCGGCCTTATGGGCCTTCTGGTGCAATATGAATTGAATGACAAAAGCCAGATAAGGTAGTGGGTATATATATGTGATACCGTACAATACAATACAGGATGTTTGTGACAGAGTTTTCTTTTAAGGGGTGTGAAACTTTTTTCTTCAGGGCACTAGGTGCTGATTACCTGCTTACTGATATGAAAGGACAAGAACAAAGGGTAAGGAACAATGTTGATAGTACAAAAAGTATTTGCTAAACTGACTTGCTGAGCTCTCTGATGACTGACAGCTATAGTGCTCTATATTAGCACATGAACACTGGGTCATAAGTCATAACATTGATCACTCAGGTGTTAGCTTATCTGTAGATTTAGTGAATAATTTGTTGAATAACATGAGTGTTTTGAACATAAAGCATAAGGAAATTTGCATTTCAATTTCACTATTACTTCCCATGATGCCTGAAGTTCAATACAAAATTTAATTGGACTAGAAATTAAAATATAATTCTACTTCAGTGTCAAGTCCTTTACAATCGTTGGCATATTTAATTAGCTATGGTGCTGAAATGGACTTAGTTAGGATCATCAAGTTACGCATGACAACAACATTCCCTTTCACCATTGTGTGTGTTGTGTGTGTGTATATGTGTATGTTTATGTATATGCATATGTTGTGTGTATATGTTGTACATGTGTGTTGTGTGTGTTATGTGTGTATGTGTGTATCGTGGCTGTGTGGTCTAGTGGTTGTGTTCTGGCCTGAGGTCCATAGTAGTTCAAGCCCCACGTAGCAACTTCTCATCTGGTTTTCCATGTGCCTCCCACAAGCTCCTTCATTCCACACAGCTGTGAGGTTTGGTACCTGGCACTAAGACTTTTGTGTACTATTGTGATACTCCCCACCAAAATTAGAATATGATGACAATGAGTTCTTATGGTTTTATAAATAGCAAAAAAACTACATTTATTTTGTATTGTATTTGCTTGCATTGAGATGGGTAAATATTTTTAAGTCAGATGAAATAGAAAATGGGAAAATTCTAGCTGTGACCAACAGTTTCAGCCTAGGCTTCAGCAAAATACTAATTTTTCCCAGATACCAGAAATTGAACCAAATGAGAGTAAGTAAGAAACTGCCATTTTCTGGGAAATAAAAGCGTGAAGAGGGATGGTGTGTGTGGGAGGGGGGTGCGAAGTTGTCTTGAGCAGTTGCTTTTCTTTCTCTTCTTGTACTATCTAGCCATCATCCTGTTAATGGTTCCCTCCCATCCCTACCCCTTCCTTCTCTCTCCTCTTTCATTCCCTTGATCAATCAGATTCATTAATTTTGTCACATCAATTATATAAATGTATTAGTTTAATCCTCAGGCATCCATCCTTGTCACCAGCTTCTGGCCATAGCATTATCAGCTGTGTAGTGTTGGCGGAGATGTGGGCTGGAACCTCCAACCCCTCTCAGCTCATAATTCCGCTTTCGGTTACAAAGTAGGGGAAATTTCCTTAATCTGAGCCAGAAGGAATGACACCCCAAGCCCACCAACAGAAACTTCTCTCCCTAAACTCTACTACAAATAACCTTCCCTTCCCAGCCATCTCATGTCTATGTTAGATCACATACATTTGCACATAGACTAGCACAACATGACATAGTAACTGGCTAACTGCTGCCTAGGTATTTTAGATATTGTATGTAAGATAAACCCTTCAAGGGATCGTCCATTCCCCTCCTCCTCACTCCTCCTCCCCCCCCCCCCCCCCCCCCCCCCCCCCCCCCCCCCCCCCCCGCATGCAGCCATCCTCATATCTACAAAACTAGGCCACCGCACCAGGACATTCAACCCCTGCCTCTGCCAGGGCATCCCTGCCACAAACTTGGTCAAATAGTGGCCACATTAAAGCAATAAAGGGGACCTTGCCCTTTTCCCCACCAGAAGGTGCGGTACTTTTGCATCACCACCATGGAGCACAACAACAAGTTGTTGTTCCCTATTAACAGAATTACAAAACAGGATTGTCCATGACCCTCAGCACTGATGGATTCCCGGTATTGTCAACTTCCAGGTCCTCTCTCATCAGACGTGTATACTCAGTCAATACCTATCACTTGGCACCATCAGCTTCCCAGCTCATAAAACCCAAAGAAGGCCAAGCAGCATGCTGTCCACAAAATGACTTTAGTTGAACCTGGGGATGCTGGTCCCACACTCTTGATTGATAGGCAGCAATTCTCATTCTCCTATGCCTCTTTCATCCTCCTGCAGCCTTTTAACATTTCTAAGCGTGTAATGTAGCTTCTCTAGCAGCTTCAAAAATTAGTCAGGTGGTCTCTCTTCAATATGTAGGTACCTCACCTCCAATATGTAGGACTTGATGGCTTTTTGTTTCAGGTCTACTTTCTTGAGAGGTTCGCTAACCCACTCCCCTCTATAAGCTGACACTAGGGCCATATGCCCATAAGCTTCTCACTCAAAACTCAGTCGCTTCACAGTGGTTGGTTCTACGCCAGGTTAAGGGGTTCTCTCACACATTCATAACTATTGCTCTACTTCTGGGAAAGCAGATGTGCTAGGTTCATCTACATCATGTGCCCACCCTCAGGCCTTGAATTTCTTAGCCCTAGTAACTTCCCACTTGTCATCAGATCTACAGGCCTATGGTTTACCATGTGCCCACTTAGCTGTTACAATTTTTAATCTACCTGTCCTCTTTTTGGCATCGGTTCTTGTCAGATCCTAGACTAGAACCTGTTTCTGATCCTCCAGACCCTGGCCCCCCCCCCCCCCCCCCCCCCCCCCCCCCCCCCCCCCCCCGAGGCTAGCACAGGTGCTAAACTCTGACCCCCAACTAGTTTCTGGACTCTGTTCAGCATTAATCCTGCCTATCTACATTAATTGCACCATAGCTACTGTGGTCTGTGGTGTGCGTGATTAGATTGCTAGTTAGCAGTTGTTAATTGTAGATTCCATAGTACAGGAGAGAAAAAATAACAATATGGTAGTAAAAAATTGGTCATCATGAGTTGTGAAAAATAATTATTACTACAGTTTTTTTCCTATTGAATTCATAGGTACAATAAAAACTCTGGTGGCATCGATTGTGTACAAGAATAGGAGATGTGACTGAAACATTGCACAATGAACTAGTATTACTATACTAATAACAACAAGTGCAATAAAACAATATGAATGATAACCAAGTGCATAAAAAATAATTTATTGTACAATTGGAAGATATTTTTCATAATAGTCCACAGCAAATTTCTGTGTGTTTGGCAAGACTTCATCTCGTGTTCTTAATTTATACCACTTCTTTAGTAGAATTACACCGAGCAGTGTGAGTACTGTTGACAATACTATCAGTACCACTAAATAGAATATGCTACAATATGATCCCTCCAATTGAGTTTGTGTGTATCTGTTTTTTATACTTGAAGCAAACCTGTTACTTAAGTTAGTCACAGTATAAGAGGAGCCAAATAGGATTAATACAAAGCCAAATATAAATCCCCTCATGGAATACGGAGTTTGAGCATATAAAAACTCAAGTGCACCACAAAACATTAGAAATGTCGATATACTTAATAGAGAATCTATCACAAGGAGCCAGTTCATGTTTGCATCGAATGGTTGAGGTAAGGGTTGCAATGGTGGCTGTTGAGGTAAGGGTTGCAATGATGGCTGTTGATAGAGATCTATTATGCAAGTAGAATTGATATTTGGGGATAGTTTAAGAGACACTATTTCCAGAGTTAAGATGCTGAGTTCATAAAGAATAAGAAAAAACATACCTAAGAAAAGTTTGTGATATGTAGTTACATTGACTAAGCAAGGTAGCTTCTTGAGAAAGCAATTTAAGATTAATCTTATTATAGGGAAATATATTGAAATGAAGAAACCACTGGAATTTCGAATTATTATGACATTCCAACAATACTTCATGTAATCTATAGCAGAACTGGAACTTTGACACATAGTGGCAGAATTAGAGCTCTCAAATTGGAGATAGAAGTAAGTCATGATCCAATTTACACTATTGATCAAACACAAGTAAGGGAAAGTGACAACTAGTACAAATATTAATCGGAAGAAGGTCTTAACATCTTCGACTTGCTCAGTTGTAAAAGGTCCGCCATATTTACTCTTACCTAGATCAATTCTGGAGTAAGGCTTGTCCTCCCAGTATGTGAAAGCACTTCTTAGACGAGGATACTTGTTTTTTACAGCATATCTTAGGACTTGAAAAATCAGTTTCAGGGGATTATGTTTTATAGTTTCCTTAATGAGATATCGTTCTAGAAAAATATCACAAAGAATAGCAACTGTGCAGATCAAGGGTTTAAGAAAAAAGCTGAGATACTGTGTATATACTCCACAGGTGCATGAAGTAGACAGCCAGTATATACTATCAGCGAAAGAGTAAGTCCACACTACCAACTGTATAAAAGTAATTATGCGTGAGGAAGACGCATCAGTTAACTGATCGATACCAAATTGAAATACACTGAGTACAATAAGTACTGCCGCCACAGCTCCTATAGCAGCAATAAACTGAAGAAAAACTATTAAAACAGTAGAATAAACTTCAACAAAAGTAATAACTATATTGTCAATTATTAGAGAGATCCACAAAATTCTCATGCAGTACTTGATGACTCTGTAGCGTCCAAGATAAATGTCTCCCAACCATCCAATAACAGGAACAATAATAAGAATTGTTGAGGTGTAGTTATACAGAGCGTTTATTCTGTCGGGAAGTATAAAGAATGCAGTAAAAGTCCAAAGCAGTATAATTATAATAGGCTTAGAATGAGGAGATGAAATTGAACAACTCGCCATTAGTAGAAGTTGAGGAGACAATGAAAGAAAATGCAGTAGTACTCAATCAGTTACTGGTTTTAAGCCAAGTCTCAAAGAGTTATTAGTTAACTACTGCTGTATTCTGCTACTACGTTTTATAGTATATTGAATGACCACTGTTGTTGGCTTTACTCTTTCCTTGTTTTTATTGGTGCCAGATATAATTCTTATCTAGTATATTTTGCTTGCATTATTATATACATCGTATGTAATAGATATGGGTGCATGCATCATCTATAGGTACAAAGCATTATAGACAGTATGCAAATTGTGGCATGTATAGAAAGGTGTGTGAAAGTGCGTAACTGCTAATGTGGGATGCTTCTCTAGGGATGACTATCTGAGCACGGTCACACCCTACTCCAAAGTACATCAAGATACACTCCTCCTAGACAGTTGATAGTACAAAAAGTATTTACTGAACTGACTTGCTGAGCTCACTGATGACTGACAGCAATAGTGCTATTAGTACGTGAACACTAGTTCACTAGTCATAACATTGATCATTGGTGCTAGCTCATCCGTAGATTTTGTGAATAATTTGTTTAATTAACATGAAAGTTTTGAACACAAAGCATAAGTAAATGGGTATTTTAATTTCACTATTACTTCCCATGATGCCTGAAGTTCAATACAAATTTTAATTGGACTAGAAATTAAAATATAATTCTATTTCAGTATTAAGTCCTTCTCAATAATTGACATATCTAAATAGCTATGGTGCTGAAATGAACTTAGTTTGGATCAGCAAGTTACGCATGACAATAACATTAATTGTGTGAGTGTATATGTATAATATGTTGTGTATTTATGTATGTTTATGTGTATATATGTGTTTTGTGTATGCATATGTGTGTTGTGTGTGTATATGTGTGTTGTGTGAGTATGTCATGTGTGTTGTATGTGTGGTGGCTGTGTGGTGTAGTGGTTGTGTTCTTGGCTCCAGGCCTGAGGTCGTGAGTTCAACAACTTTCCATCTAGTTTTCCATTTGCCTCCCACCAACCCCTTCAGTCCACCCAGCTGTGTGATTGTGGGTACCTGGCATTTGCTGTGTGCATCGAGGCCTATTCTCTTGAAATAGCAATGGTTCATGTGGGGCTTCAGGTTCCCACAACATTTTCTGTGAGTAAGGGCCTGCTCAGCCTGACTCCAGGAGTGTAGTATGTGTGTGTGTATATTGTTTGTGTGTATGTTGTGTGCGTGTTGTGTGTGTTGAAGCCTTAACTGTGTTGTTATTATGATTTATTTCTTATACATTTATTATTGCACTCATGTATTTTCCATTCTTCTAGTTATTTCAATGTGCGTTGTGGTATTTAGTGAGACTCACTGTTGATCGTTGATATTCGTCGATGTTGTTTCTTCGAACTACATTCTACAAATTGCCTACAAACTGTCGGTTATTGTTGTTTTTTTTGTTCACACTGAAGTTGTAAGACTGATCATTTTTATTCCTTATTTTATATCATTTGGTACTATTTGTATCATTTTCAATTATTTTTTTATTTTTTTGTCTTTGTAAAGGATGCTGGTCCTCTTTCTTCATTGTGCTCTCAGTGCCTTTAATGTTCTATTCTCTTTGTTGTAATATTATAGTTATTTTACCTATTGGAGAATTGCTTCCGAAGGTGTCACCAGTTGTTGGGAGTTATGACTTCAATTAAAGAGAGTGAATCAGCTCACCCAATAATGAAGGTTGGGAAAGAGTAACTAACTATTGGTTTGGATAACTGCCATGCTGAACAGTGTGTGTATGTTATATTGTGTGTGTGTGTGTGTGTGTGTGTGACATGCATAAGAATTAGTCTCTGTTAAAAACAACAACAAATAACAGAGTAGGCCCTGCCAGATTATGCTAGCATTTGTGGAATAATAGATATGTAATAGCATAGTGGAATAATTTCAGCGAGCGAGCGAAGCGAGCGAAGCTGACTATCAGTCGTGTTCAATTGAGATTTCAGATATATATATTATATATAATTGGCGAGCGAGCGTAGCGAGCGAGACACTTACAGGGGTAACACAATCGAAAATCGGGGGATGTTTGTTTATTTATTGGCGAGCGAGCGTAGCGAGCGAGACACTTACAGGGGTAAAAATGAAAAAATCGGGGATGTTTGTTTATTTATTTATATATATGGACGTACGTATGTCATTTTGTACTTTAACCCTCCGTATTTTTGTGTTCGCTCCGCGTTCGACCCCGTCCCAAACTTCACTAAACAGAATCCTCCGGTTTAGCGACCATTACCCGTATCACCTTAGAAATTGAATTGTTTACGGCTTTGAATTGTTTTGCGGGTGCAGTTAAAACTCAAAATCTTATGGGAGCTCCATTTCTATTCAAGTTAGTGGCGGTGGTAAGTTAATGCGCTATTTGTCACAGTTATAAGCCCTACTCAACAGTATTTACTTAAAAATGCATTGTCTACTAGACAAACCACGAAGGTAAGTCTTGCGTAGGTATGCTCAGTTGTGTGAAAGTATAGTGCGTTAAAACTACTATTAAGAATATCACAAAGAAAATTTTAAATAACGTGATTTGATTTTGTTGCTTCTTTTTCAATTCAAACTGTTGCGGGAGCGGTTACTATGACATTGAAGTCCCTTTACCTCATACGTAATTTAAAAACTCGACTTTATTTTAATAGCTTGAGTATTAGTTGTTAAATCAAATTTAACAATAGTGTAGTTTAAGGCTCGCTCGCCATTTGTGCTCAAGCACACCACTAGTTTATTTATTTATTTGTATATATGTATGGACGTATGTATGTCATTTTGTACTTTGACCCTCGCGTTTTTGTGTTAGTTATGTGGTCGACCCCGTCCCAAATTGCACTAAACAGAATCCTCTGGTTTATCGGTCAGTACCCGTATCACCCTAGAAATTGAATTGTTTACCGTTTTGAATTCTTTTGCGGGTGCAGTTCAAGGGACTTCCATTTCTATTCGAGTTAGTGGCGGTGGTAAGTCAATGCGCTCTTTGTCATGGTTATAAGCGGTGCGCAACAGTATTTACTTGAAAATACATTGTCCACTAGACTACTGCGAAGGTAAGTCTGTGTAGGTGCATGTCCAGTTGTGTCAAAGCATTGTGTGTGTTACAACCACTACTTAGCTAAAGAATATCACAAAGAAAACTTTTAAATAACGTGTATTGTTTTTTTTTTTTGTTTTCCTTCCAAGCAGTTGCAGAGAGTTGTTACTATGGCACTGAAATCCCTTTACCTTGTATGCTAAATTTAAAAACTGGACCTTATTTTCAGTAGCTTCAGTGTCAGAAGTCAAAATCATCCATATAAAAATAGTATAGTCTTTAGGCTCGCTCGCCATTTGTGCTCAAGCACATCACTAGTAGTAGGTATGTATGCGTACATCAAAAAATTTCGCCCGCGCTTCTAATTACGTAAGTTAGGTAAAGCGTTCACAGTTCCAGTATTTTTCAATTAACGAGCACGGAGAGAATCCTGCTGCACTGCCTTACCAACTTTGTTTCAACCAAAACGTTTATAGCTACTCTCTTCTTGGCGAAAGACTGAATGGAAAATTGCCAAGCTGCGCTTCTTTGCCACTGCTTTCGAAGTTTATTCAGGTAATTCTGTTATTCTGCATCTTTACCTATACTCATATATTTACTCGCTCGCCATGCATTTGCGCTATTCGAGCGCACCACTAGTTTTAATAAAAATGAGAATAATCGGCGAGCGAGCGTAGCGAGCGAGACAGTATTACGGGTGGATAATGCAAAATCAGTTATATTTATATGTATGTATGTATGGATGGTACGTATGCTCTTTAAACGCGCGCGTGGAACGTTTTTCTCCTAAAAACACAGCTATTTAGGCTTGGCTCCAGTTTATTCTGAAACTACAGCATTAAGCAAACCTTACTTTATACTTAAGCTCCAAAGTATGAGAAAATTCCTGCTAAAACGCTTGTTTTCAAGACACAAAAAGTTGATTCGACAGGTTACTATGGCATTGAAGACCCTTTTCCAGACTTAATTTCAAAACTTCGCCGTTTTATGGGGGGATACGAGAGTGCCGGTTGTTGGTTGTCAAGAGCCGTTGGTAGTCAGAATGCCGTAGTATTAATGCTATGGAAGCTACTACTTCTCGAGGGAAGCTGAGATAAGTACGCAATTCCATATTTGTTAGCTAAATATGCAAAATTAACTCTTGCCTTTCTTTTTTGTAGCTAAGAGCTAGTCAACAGTGACTGGTAAATTCAAATAGTCAGATTGGCTCAAATTTGGTACTACAAAAGTTACCACTGCTCAAGAAAATGAGGTAAGAAAGTAATTTTGTATTTGTGTGCTAAAATTGATTTTCTTTTGTTTTTGTAGGTGAGAGCTTGTTGTCAAGAATTCAAGGTAATTCAGATGGTCAAAGTAACTTCAATTTGATACTACAGAAGTTATCAATACTCAAGAATGATGTAAGTAGTAATTCCATATTTGTTGGCTAGAATTACAAATAATAACACTGGTTTATTTTTTATCATAGCTGAGAGCTTGTTCAAGAGTTACTGGTGATTGAGATTATCAGAATGGTTGATGTTTGATACTACAAAAGTTACCATTAATAAGGTAAGAGAGTGATTTTGTATTTGTTTGTTGAAATTAAATGTCATAACTGCTATTATAGTGTTTGCATGAAGTAAGCTAAAACATAGTAACATTTTATGTTACCTAACTATCAGGCTCGCTCGCCATTTGTGCTCAAGCACACCACTAGTATATATGTATGTATGTATGGATGGTACGTATGCACTTTAAACGCGCGCCCGGGGAACTTTTTTCTCCAAAAAACACGGCTTTTTAGGCTTGAACCCAGTTTATTCTGAAACTACAGCATTAAGTAACCCTTACTTTATACTTAAGCTACGAAGTGTGAGAAAATTCCTGCGAAAACGCTTGCTTTTCAAAAAACAAAATGTTGATTCGACTGGTTACTATGGCATTGAAGACCCTTGTCCAGACTTAATTTCAAAACTTCGCCGTTTTCGGGGGGATAGGAGTGCAGATTGTTGGTTGTCAAGAGCCATTTGTAGTCAGAATGCCGTAGTATTAATGCTAAAGAATACTACTCGAGGGAAACTGAGGTAAGTACGTAATTCCATATTATTGTTAGCTAAATATGCAAAATAACTCTGGCCTTTTTTTTTGTAGCTAAGAGCTTGTTGTCAACAGTGACTGGCAAATTCAAACAGTCAGAATGGCTCAAATTTGGTACTACAAAAGTTACCACTGCTCAAGAAAATGAGGTAAGAAAGTAATTTTGTATTTGTGTGCTAAAATTGATTGTCTTTTGTTTTTGTAGCTGAGAGCTTGTACAGAAGTTATCAATAGGAAATTGAGGCAAGTAGTAATTCCAAATTTGTTGGCTAATAATAACACTGGTTTATTTTTCAGTTACTGGTAATTGAGATTATCAGAATGGTTGATGTTTGAAACTACAAAAGTTACCATTAATCAGGTAAGAGAGTGATTGTGCATTTGTTTGCTGAAATAAAATGACATATAACTGCTATTATAGAGTTTGCATGAAGTAAACTAAAACATAGTGACATTTTATGTTACCTAACTATCAGGCTCGCTCGCCATTTGTGCTCAAGCACACCACTAGTTTATTTGTATATATGTTTGGACGTACGTATGTCATTTTGTAGTTTGACCCTCGCGTTTTTGTGTTAGTTACGTGGTCGACCCCATCCCATATTGCACTAAACGGAATCCTCTGGTTTATCGATCAGTACCCGTATCATCACCCTAGAAATTGAATTGTTTACCGTTTTGAATTCTTTTGCTGGTGCAGTTCAAACTTGAAAACTTAACCCTTTCGTTCCGGATCCCGCTTTAAAGCGGGGTGAGACCGGTTGGTTTCTCCGAATTTTTAAAAATAGTTACTTTATAGCTAGAACGTTCAGATTGCATACACAGGTGCCCAATGCATTGGAGAAGCATCTACAATAGCTTTCAGCCAGGACTGCTTCGACAGTACCTCCCAGCAGTTGCTTTTATTTCTTCCTTGGCAAAAAACAACAACATCGGTTCTCCGTCGAATTTAAAAAAAGTTACCTTCTTCACAGCAGCTTCATTTATGGATCCAGTCATCTCCAGAGCTTTGTAGAAGCAGCAAAAAATTGCTTGAGCTCAGTAGCCTTCCATAACACATTGAAACAACCGCTTCTTTGCCGACCAAGACTTTGCGGTTTGACTTACTGTCTTCTCCATTTTTTATAAAATCGCCAGTTCAACAGGGGACCTCCCTATTACGTACAGTCTTAGGTAATGCTTATTACATCATAGGAAAAAAGTGAGCGTGTCGTGTGACCCCGGTAACTATGCAAAAAATTTTTTTTTTCAAAGTCATTTTTTTGAAGATGGCGTCTAGAAGTTACAATGCGGTGCAAGTTTTAGACTTGCTTGATGCTGACTCTAGCGACTCAGGATCAAGGGGAGAGAAGGGAGACGACATCTAGGGCTATAGGAGGCCCTGTATCAGGGTTGGTGGACCAGACCCCGTCAACTCTGATACTGAAAATGGGAGTCAAGAAGATGATCGAGGTAAGCTTGTCTTTCTCTTGTCTTTCTCTTGAAAAATAGCAAGCTTCTGTTGTGGAAAGGACTCATTTATAGCTATATTGAGATAGAGTAAGCTGTTTAGCTATAATATATATATATATATTATTGAGTTTTGAGATTTGAAAGTGGCTTGTGGTTTTTTGAACAATTTCAAATTTTCAAAAAAATTAAATTTTTTTTTACCACATATACTACTAGGACCAGATGTGAATGCAGTCACCGACCCCGATTACGCAGATGAGGGGACAGGAGCAGAGTCTTCCAGTGATGAAGGAGAGGATACCGGACCTGAGTCTTCCAATGATGAAACACGAATAGGCAGCAGGTTCCAGTGATGAAGAAGAGGAAGTGGCTCCTCCTGCTCCGAGTTCTGGACGTCCTCGCAGTCGGAGAAGGCGGGAATTGAAGAACAAGAGTCGGGTGGATGAGGTAGGGGGAGAGTGGAAGAAAGATGACAACACACCCATTGATATTCCATAATCTTTTGTGTAAAGGACCACGGACTTTGATATTTGTGGCTGCTCCCCCCCCCCCTCCCCCTCCCTGAACATCCCAAAAGTTGTAATATGTATTGTTATTGTCGTTGTCGTTGTCTGTGTTTTTGTGGTGTTGTAGTGGAGCTTCACACTCGATGTATGTATATGTGTGTGCGTGGAGTTGAAATGTTATTCTGGCACTTCCAGATCTAACCGGGGAGGGAACGAACTCGGGGGTGGGGGGGGGTGGGGTCTTTTCTAATCGGGGCTACTATGCCCATGTAAGTTGAATTTCATGTATGTGTGTGTGCACACCAGTCAATTTATATTATACATTTATTTTTATGATCTGTATTCACCTGTATCTTCTTTTTTCTAGTGTGTGTGTGTGTGTATGTGTGTGTGTGCATTTGTGGAATGACAGAGAGCATTCGTGGACAAACAGTATGTGGCACTTCCGTATACAACCTGGGAGGGAACTCTGGATCTTTTTGGATCGTGACTACTATGCCCATGTAAGTTGAATTTCATGTGTGTGTGTGTGTGTGTGTACACCAGTCAATTTATGTATAATAAAATATACATTTATTTTTATGATCTGTATTCACCTGTAGCTTCTTTTTTCTTGTGTGTGTGTGTGTGTGTGTGTATGTGTGTGCATGCATTTGTGGAAAGAGAGAGAGAGCAACCATGAACAAACAGTATGTGGCGTTTCCGGATCCAACCTGAGAGAGAACGAACTCGGTGGTCTTTTTCGGTCTGTGACATCATCCACGCCGGGTAAGTTGAATTTCATTTTTTCAACTTACTGATATTTGGGTGTCCAGCTAGGGCTGGGGGGGGGGGTTATGGTACAAGAATGTCAGTGAAAAGTAATGACGGGGGAGGGGGGGGTTATGGTACAAGAATGTCAGTGAAAAGTAATGACGGGGGAGGGGGGGGCTCAATTCAGCGAGGCCAGCAGTTATGTTACAAATGTCATTGTTGTCTTGTGTTTTTTTGGTATTGTATGGAGGTTCCGGATTCTATGGGAGGGATCGTTCAGTCTGTGACACCATCCATGCCGGGTAAGTTGAATTCCACGTGTGTGCTTGTACTGCTTTTCATTTTCAAAGTACACTTTCTCAATACATGTTTCTCTCATGTACAGTGTGGAGTATACATAGCAGGTGTTCATACAGTGGGAGGCTAGCGCTGGGTTCCCCCCTAGAATTTTGGGAGTTGAATAAAAATGAACATTTAGGAAGCATTTATTTTTAGTCTGATATTGTATCCCATTATGTTCCTATCATAACTGAGCCTTTAGTGCATAGGACCGAACACTGATCATCAGTGTGAAGTATAGACTCGTATGCAAAGATGTGCATCAAAGTAGTGTAGGTTCCAAAAAATGGGTGTGGCGAAGTACACTCGGAGCCCCACCCCAAACAAAAATCCTGTATGAAACCGCATACAATAAATCATAAAGTTGCAATTATATAGGATCATGAATAATTTGTTGTTTGTATTACAAATATCTTTGTTGTTTGTGTTTTTGTGTATATGAAATTGTTTTGTAGTGGAGCTCGACGTCCGATGGCATACGTTCCTTGTGGACACTCATAGATGTCTCCTACATGATCACAATCAGCACCACACACAACAAACAACATATTTTATTGTTGAACTAATATAATATTGGTATATAATGCATCAAACAATATTATTTCTATTTTATTTTTTTTTTTATTGATGGGAAAAGTGGATTTTTTGGGGGGAAAAAAATTTTTTTTTGAAGTATTAGTAGATGGCTTAAATATTATTCAATTTTCTCAATCAAAAAATGAGGGGAATCCCAAACTCTTGGTCTATTTAGTGATATATGGTTGCTATGGGGTTTTCCCAGCCAGCATCGAGTTAAAAAAATAAAACGGCACTGCTCTATTCCGCGGTAGAAAATTAGATTATTCCGCGCGCGTCAAAACAATTCAGGAACGAGAGGGTTAACTGCACCCGCAAAACAATTCAAATCGGTAAATAATTTAATTTCTAAGGTGATACGGGTAATGGTCGCTCAACCAGAGGATTCTGTTTAGTGAAATTTGGGACGGGGTCGAACGCGGAGCGAACACAAAAATACGGAGGATCAAAGTACAAAATGACATACGTACGTCCAAACATATATATTCAAATAAACTAGTGGTGTGCTTGAGCACAAATGGCGAGCGAGCCTGATAGTTAGGTAACATAAAATGTTACTATTTTTAGCTTACTTCATGCAAACACTATAATAGCAGTTATGACATTTGATTTCAGCAAACAAATACAAAACCACTCTCTTACCTGATTAATGGTAACTTTTGTAGTATCAAACATCAACCATTCTGATAATCTCAATCACCAGTAACTCTTGAACAAGCTCTCAGCTACAATATAAAATAAACCAGTGTTATTATTTGTAATTTTAGCCAACAAATATGGAATTACTACTTACCTCATTCTTGAGTATTGATAACTTCTGTAGTATCAAATTGAAGTTACTTTGACCATCTGAATTACCTTGAATTCTTGACAACAAGCTCTCACCTACAAAACAAAAGACAATCAATTTTAGCACACAAAATACAAAATTACTTTCTTACCTCATTTTCTTGAGCAGTGGTAACTTTTGTAGTACCAAATTTGAGTCATTCTGACTATTTGAATTTACCAGTGACAACTAGCTCTTATCTATAAATAAGAAAGGCCAGAGTTATTTTTGCATATTTAGCTAACAAATATGGAATTACGTACTTACCTCAGCATCCCTCGAGTAGTAGTAGCTTCCTTAACATTAATACTTTATGTGCTTACATACGCTTTTCAGAAGTAGTGATAGCTCTCTTAGTGCTGACTACAGGTGGCTCTTGACAACTAACAAGCCGCACTTAGCCGGAAAAAAGGCGAAGTTTTGACTTTAAAACAGGTAAAGGGTCATAGTAACCGTGAACCAGTCGAATCAACTTTTTGTTTCTTGAAAAGCAAGCATTTTTGTAGGATTTTCTCACACTTTGGAGCTTAAGTAAAAAGTAAGGCTTGCTTAATGCTGTAGTTTTAGAATAAACTGGAGTCAAGCCTAAATAAGCCGTGTTTTTTTAAGAAAAAAGTTCCCCGCGCGCGCGTTTAAAGGGCATACGTACAATCCATACATACATACATTATAATATACATATAACATATACCCGATTTTGCATTATCCACCCCTAATACTGTCTCGCTCGCTTCGCTCGCTCGCCAACTGGTGTGCTTATGCACAAATGGCGAGCGAGCCTGATAGTTAGGTAATATAACAATAAGTATTGTTACTATGTTTTAGCAAACACTATAATAGCAGTTATGACCTTATATTTCAGCAAACAAATACAAAATCACTCTCCTGCCTGATTTGTTAATCTGAATTACCGTGAATTCTTGACAAGCTCTCAGCTACAAAAACAAAAGACAATCAATTTTAGCACACAAATGCAAAATTACTTTCTTACCTCATTTTCTTGAGCAGTGGTAACTTTTGTAGTACCAAATTTGAGCCATTCTGACTATTAGAATATACCAGTCACTGTTGACAACAAGCTCTTTAACTACATAAAAGAAAGGCCAGAGCTATTTTTGCATATTTAGCTAACAAATATGGAATTAGTACTTACCTCAGCTTCCCTCGAGTAGTAGTAGCTTCCTTAGCATTAATACTACGGCATTCTGACTACCAATGGCTCTTGACAACCAACAATCGGCACTCCGTATCCCCCTAAAACGGCGAAGTTTTGAAATTAAGTCTGGAAAAGGATCTTCAATGCCATAGTAACCGGGTCGAATCAACTTTTTGTTTCTTGAAAAGCAAGCGTTTTCGCAGGAATTTTCTCACACTTCGGAGCTTAAGTATAAAGTAAGGCTTGCTTAATACTGTAGTTTCAGAATAAACTGGGGTCAAGCCTAAAAAGGCGTGTTTTTTGGAGAAAAAATTCCGCGCCCGCGTTTAAAGGGCATATGTACCATCCATACATACATACATACTAGTGGTGTGCTTGAGCACAAATGGCGAGCGAGCCTTAAACTACACTATTGTTATTCAAACTACTACAATAAAGTTGAGTTGTTAAATTACGCATATACGGTAAAGGGGTTTCAATGCCATAGGAACCACTCCCCTCAACTGTTTGAATAGAAAAAGAAGCAACAAAATTAAGTCACGTTTTAAAATTTTCTTTGTGATATTCTTAATAGTAGTTGTAACACACAATACTTTCACACAACTGAACATACCTACGCAAGACTTACCTTCGCGGTTCGTCTAGTGAACAATGAATTGTCAAGTAAATGCTGTTGAGTAGTGCTCATAACTGTGACAAATAGTGTATTAACTTACCACCGCCACTAACTCGAATAGAAATGGAGCTCCCAGCACCCGCAAAACAATTCAAAGCGGTAAACAATTCAATTTCTAAGGTGATACGGGTAATGGTCGCTACACCAGAGGATTCTGTTTAGTGAAGTTTGGGATAGGGTCGAACACGGAGCGAACACAAAAATACGGAGAGTCAAGGTACAAAATGACATACATACGTCCATACATATATCTAAATAAATAAACAAACATCCCCGATTTTCAATTGTGTTACCCCTGTAAGTGTCTCGCTCGCTCGCCAATGAAGTTTTGATGTTCAATTTTAACAATATGCACAATGTAATGTAACTTGTTCAAAATATATTCGCTGAAGGGTTAAATGTGTGGCTTCCATCACTACAAAAATTACCTGCTAACACAATCTGTTAACACTACTGATTAGCTAACACTCATAGCCTAATGTTTGATGTATATTGTTTGCTCCTATTTAGAACTAAAAACCGAAAATTTTTGAAATGAATGTGCAGTTTATTGCCAAGTTTTGTTTAAAAATTCCATTTTTTTTTGTTAATTTTTTTTTCTACGTACAGGGAAGAGAGGGAGTGGCGTCAGTGGGTGGACCAGAAACTGGTGCATGCCATCCCACCCAACATATACCGGACCCCCAGGGAGGCCCTGCAGGCTTTCGAGTACATATCTCGTGTGGGGAACTTTGGCAGTGTGGAACGATTTGCCGCCAAGTACCTGGGAGCAATCAGCATGTACGTCCTGTCCAAACACCTGAAGAAGAAGTACGAGTTGAAGCCAGATGTCCGCCAGAGTTTGTATGACTACTGCTACAGGTGGACCAAAGCCATCGGGAAGAGTAGGAAGTTCATGGGAGGAAAAGAGCCGAACTTGGCAATCTGGTAAAGAATGAATGTATATACTATTATACAATTTACGGTTATTTTTGCTGCTGCAATGTACTTTTCCTACTATTTTTAATGGTTCTTAGGTATATAAACTCCAATATAAATTGTATTATTTTTGAGTGGTTTCTATTGTACCACTAAGTGTGGTCTTCCTCTTGTTAATTTCCTCCTTGTGCAAGCATGTGACTTCAGTCTTGTCTCATCAGATGCAACACATTACTCAAATTGTACCCCTCGTGTTCCTTGTCAGGCTGTGTATGGTGTCCTCAGCTCAATAGAAGGTCTGGACACCTTCAAGGACGTGGTGGACAAGACTGACATTGAGCCGTGGTACTTCTCCATGAAGAAGTTAGTGCAGCAGCAGCAGAGGCAAGAAGAACTTGGTAAAGTAGTGTCAAGGTGATTTTTTTTTTACTACACACTCAATTTTTTTTTGTTTCACAATTATAATTTATAATTTCAGAACTTATTTTCTGTATAGACAATCTTTACTGGCTTTATACTGGGTTCTTTTTCATTCCTCTGAAACTCTCCACCCTCCACATGACCTACAGTCACGCTGGAATCTCAGCCCTTCACTCAATCCTCGTCACCACCTTCTTTATCCCCAACCTTCGCAACCTTCTAAAGTTGATCAGCCGACAATGTCCCTCATGTCAACGTGCCCATGCTCGCCCACTCAACTACCTTATGGGCATGCTCCCAGCAAGTCGCACAACCCCAGCACCTCTGTTCGACCGCACCGGTGTAGATTTTGCCGGCCCGTTTGTTCTACGCCAGGGCTACACCCGAAAGCCAGTCTTGGTGAAGACATACGCGGCTGTGTTTGTCTGCATGGTGACCAAAGCCGACCACTTCGAGCTATGTGCCTCGCTCTTAACGGAGGACTTCATGGCCACACTCAGACGTTTTGTGGCTAGACGCGGCTGCCCTTCCCACTTGTTTTCGGACAATGGCACCAATTTTTTAGGTGCCCAGGAAGAGATCCGTGAGTTGCAAAAGCTCACGGAATCTGAGGAGACAACCCATGCCGTCTCAACATTTACTCAATCTCACGGCATTTCCTGGCACTTCATCCCACATCGGTGGACTTTGGGAGGCGGCTGTGAAATCGATGAAGCTACTCCTCCGAAAGAACTTACAACCTCATGCTCTACGGTTCAATGAACTGATGACTGTGCTGCTGGAGTCTGAAGCAATCCTTAATTCTCGACCTCTGCAGCCCCTGCACTCGGAGGAAGCCACAGAAGGAAGCTTCTTAACAGCTGGCCACTTTCTCATTGGCCGTCCTCTCGTGGCCCCACCTTCTCCTCAACCACCAACAGGAAAAATCAACAGTCTGAGAAGATGGAACCTCGCCAGCAGACTAGCTGCCGACCTCTGGAGTCAGTGGACGACCTTATACCTGGCCTCGTGCGCCCAGCACTCAAAGTGGGCTCGTACTGGCAGACGCTTGTCAGTAAATGACATAGTGTTTGTCCGGGATGAGACCCTCCGAGTTAGAGACTGGCCCTTGGCAAAGATTGAGGAAGTCCACCCAGGGGATGACGGTGAAGTTCGTGCCGTCACACTCAGATGTCATGGAAAGACTTACACTCGCCCAGTGTGCAGAATCATACCATTCATCTCCGAAGAATTCCCCAAGAACGATAATACTCTTTCAACCCAGCCCCGGAGGATGTCTGGGACTTAACCCAGACAAAGACAGAAGAAATTCAATCCGCAGTACGGACAATTAAAGATAGAACTTAGCCGCTTATCAATCAACACCTCATTATCCCCTATGTATGTATGCCCATTACCATTCACTTAATCATATTCATGACCACTCACTACCCATAGCTCTTTAGTTCTAGCCATTCACTTATATACTGAACCTGTAATCATAATCTTTAAGAAGCTTAAACAGTCCACCACTGCCGACTCTAGCGCTTAACAACGTTAGAGAGTACGCGCTTTTCTAGCTATCAAACAAGGCTGCAAGCGGAAGCCAGCGGCTGCGTGCGATTCAAGCTCGCGTCACGGCAAGTAGACAGCTTAACAGACTCTACTCTTCTTCTGGTCCTTCGACCCTTACCAGGCCGAGGTAGATCATCTGCGGGTGGATCACCCCTGCGGTAATTTACAACTACTGCGGGGCTCCCCTACAACATCAAAGGCACCGAGAGCACAAAGAAGAAAGAGGACCAGCATCCTTTACAAAGACAAAAAATAAATAAATAATTGAAAATGATACAAATAGTACCAAATGATATAAAATACGAAATAAAAATGATCAGTCTTACAACTTCAGTGTGAACAAAAAAAAACCCAATAACTAACAGTTTTTAGGCAATTTGTAGAATGTAGTTCGAAGAAACAACATCGACGAATATCAACGATCAACAGTGAGTCTCACTAAATACCACAACGCACGTTGAAATAACTAGAAGAATGGAAAATACATGAGTGCAATAATAAATGTATAAGAAATAAATCATAATAAAGATTAACAACACAGTTAAGGCTTCAACACACACAACACGCACACAACATACACACAATACACATATACATACAACATACACACATACTACACTCCTGGAGTCAGGCTAGGAACTCACAGGGGAGCAGGCCCTTCAGAAAGTGTTGTGGACACCTCAAGCCCCACATGAACCATTGCTATTTCAAGAGAATAGGCCTCGAACAGCAAATGCCAGGTACCCACAATCACCCAGCTGGGTGGACTGAAGGGGCTGTTGGGAGGCAGATGGAAAACTAGATGAAAAGTTGCCAGAGTGGGGCTTGAACTCAGGACCTCAGGCCTGGAGTCAACAATACAACCACTACACCACACAGCTACTACACACACAACACACAAGACATACTCACACAACACTCATATACACACACAACACACATATGCATACACAAACACATGTAATCCACATAAACATACATAAATACACAACATATACATATACACTCACACAATTAATGTTATTGTCATTCATAACTTGCTGATCCAAACTAATTTCATTTCAGCACCATAGCTATTTAGATATGTCAATTATTGAGAAGGACTTAATACTGAATAGAATTATATTTTAATTTCTAGTCCAATTAAAATTTGTATTGAACTTCAGGCATCACTGGAAGTAATAGTGAAATTAAAATACCAATTCACTTATGCTTTGTGTTCAAAACTTTCCATGTTAATTAAACAAATTATTCACAAAATCTACGATGAGCTAGCACCTGATCAATGTTATGACTAGTGAACCAGTGTTCACGTACTAATAGCACTATTGCTGTCAGTCATCAGTGAGCTCAGCAAGTCAGTTCAGTAAATACTTTTTGTACTATCAACTGTCTAGGAGGAGTGTATCTCGATGTACTTTGGAGTAGGGTGTGACCGTGCTCAGATAGTCATCCCTATAGAGAAGCATCCCACATTAGCAGTTACACACTTTCACACACCCTATACAAGCCACAATTTGCATACTGTCTATAATGCTTTGTACCTATAGATGATGCATGCACCCATATCTATTACATACGATGTATATAATAATGCAAGCAAAATACATTAGTACGAATTATGTCTGGCACCAATAAAAACAAGGAAAGAGTAAAGCCAACAACAATGGATGCATAGTCATTTAATAATATTTAAAGACAACAACAATATAGGCAGAGTCATTAAATAATATTTAATGACTCTGCATCCATTGTTGTTGGCTTTACTCTTTCCTTGTTTTTATTGGTGCCAGATATAATTCTATAAAACGTAGTAGCAGAATATAGCAGTAGTCAACTAATAACTCTTTGAAACTTGGCTTAAAACCAGTAACTTATTGAGTACTACTGCATTTTCTTTCATTGTCTCCTCCACTTCTTCTAATGGAGAGTTGTTCAATTTCATCTCGTCATTCTAAGCCTATTATAGTTATACTGTTTTGGTCTTTTACTGCATTCTTTATACTTCCCGACAGAATGAACACTCTGTATAACTACACCTTAGTAATTCTTATTATTGTTCCTGTTATTGGATGGTTGGGAGACATTTATCTTGGACGCTACAGAGTCATCAAGTACTGCATGAGAATTCTGTGGATTTCTCTCATAATTTACAATATAGTTATTGCTTTTGTTGAAGTTTATTCTACTATTTTAATAGTTTTTCTTCAGTTTATTACTGCTATAGGAGCAGTGGCGGCAGAACTTGTTGTACTCAGTGTATTTCAACTTGGTATAGATCAGTTAACTGATGCTTCTTCCTCAAACATAATTACATTTATTCAGTGGGAAGTGTGGACTTACTTTTTCGCTAGTAGTATGTACTGGCTATCTACAGTATTTCTTGCACCTGTGGTATATATACACAGTATCTAAGCTTTTTTATTAAACCCTTGGTCTGCACATTTTCTATTCTTTGTGATATTTTTCTAGAACGATATCTCATTAAGGAAACTATAAAGCATAATCCCCTGAAACTGATTTTTCAAGTCATAAGATATGCTGTAAAGAACAAGTATCCTCAACTACAAGTGCTTTCACATACTGGGAGAACAAGCCTTACTCCAGAATTGATCTAGGCAAATGTAAATATGGTGGACCTTTCACAATTGAGCAGGTCGAAGATGTTAAAACTTTCTTCCGAATATTATTTGTACTAGTTGTCACTTTTCCTAACTTGTGTTTGTTTAATAGTGTAAACTGGATCATGACTTACTTCTATCTCCAATTTGAGAGCACCAATTATGCCACTACGTGTCAAAATTCTAGTTCTGCTATAGATTACATGAAGTATTGTTGGAATGTTGTAATAATTCAAAATTCCAGTGGTTTCTACATCTCAATATTTTTCCCTATAATTAGATTAATTTTGAATTGTTTTCTGAAGAAGCTACCTTGCCTAGTCAATGTAAATACATATCACAAACTTTTCTTTGGTATGTTTTTTCTTATTCTTTATGAATTCAGCATCTTAACTCTGGAAATAGTGTCTCTTCAGCTATCCCCAAATATCAATTCTACTTGTATAATAGATTTCTGTCTACAATGACCATTGATGCCCTTGCCTCAACCATTTAAGGTCAACATGAACTGGCTCCTAGTTTTGAATTCTCTATTGAGTATATCGACATTTCTAGTATTTAGTGGTATATTAGAGTTCATGTATGCTCAAGCTCCATACTCCATTAGGGGATTTTTTTTTGGCTTTGAATTAATCCTATTTGGCTCGTCTTATATTGTGACTACCTTATGTAACAGGTTTGCTTCAAGTATAAAAAGCAAATACACACAAACCGACTCTGAAGAATCATATTGTAGCATATTCTATTTAGTGGTACTGATAGTATTGTCAACAGTATTCACATTATTCAGTGTAATTCTACTAAAGAAGTGGTATAAATTAAGAACACGAGATGAAGACTTGCCTAACACACAGAAATTTGCTGTAGACTATTATGAAAAATATCTTAAAATTGTACAATAAATTATTTTTATCAAAAAAAATTAAAAAAATTATATCATACATAATTATTGTTTTATTGCTTTTTTGTTATTAGTAAAGTAATATCAGTTCATTGTGCAATGTTTCAGTCATATCTCCTATTCTTGTACACAGTCAATTTCACATGAGTAGTATCTATTGTACCTGTGAATTCGATATGAAAAAAACAGTACTAAAATTTTTTTTACAATTGATGAAGACCTATTTTTCACTACCATATTGTTTTTTTTTATCCTGTACTGTGGAATCAACAATCAACAACTACTAACTAGCTATATCTAATCACACACAACACAGTATTTGTGGTATGGTTAACATAGATAGGCAGGATTAATGCTGTGAGAAGTCCAGAAACTAGTGGGGGGTAGGGAGTCCCATTCTGTACACACGCACAGGGAGAGCGGTTCAGATTGAAATTGTAAGAGTAGCAAAAAAGAGCTGAAAAACTTGAGTTTTTGTGTGTGTTCAGCACTAGTAACATGAGATAGACAGACAGAGAGGAGATTAGGAAGAATGCCCCATTGCCTCAAGCACTGAGATTACCCTGGCTCATGGCTGTCCTTCAAACAATGGACAATGGAGGCAATGTTTACAACCTGTGCTAGCCTCGGAGGTGCCTGAATCTGGAGGATCAGAAGCAGTCTAGCCTAGGATTAGACGAGAACCAATGCCAAAAGAGGACAGTGTAGATTGAAAATAGTAACCCATGGGCCTGTAGATCTGATGACCAGTGGGAACTTTCTAGTGCTGAGAAATCAAATGCTTGAGGATGGGCACATTATGTTGATGAATGAAGTGCATATACTTTCCCAGAAGTAGAGCAATAGTTTAGCATGTGTGAGAAAAGCCCTAGACCTGTGGTAGAACTAGCCACTGTGAAACAACTGGGTTTTGAGTGAGAAGTTTATTGGCATACAGACCCAGTGTCAGCTTATAGAGGGGAGTGGGTTAAATAAACCTCACATTGAGTACATGTGTTGGTATGCTAAAGTTTTTTCATCCTGAAATGGATGTCCCATAAGTTTTCACGTTTTAACTGCACCCTCAAAATGAATTCAAAACGGTAAACAATTCTATTTCTAGGGTGATACGGGTACTGATCGGTAAACCAGAGGATTCTGTTTACTGAAGTTTGGGACGGGTCGACCACAGAACTAACACAAAAATGTGAGGGTCAAAGTACAAAAATGCCTTACGTACGTCCTAACATAAACAAATATCCCTGATTTTCAATTGAGTTACCCCAGATGGTGTCTGTCCCGATAGCTTCGCTCGCTTGCCAATAAATGTCAGAAATCAGAGTGACAGACAGGACACTGCTACCTCTCTGCCCATGTGTGCTGAGGGATAATAACCATTTTGTGGTTAATATACAGCTGTAAAAAAAAACAAACTTTAATAGCCAGTGATGTGCTTCAGCACAAATGGCAAGCAGGCTGGTCTGACTGAAATTTAAATTTGAATGCTAGCTAGCTGCTAATAATTTTTGTTAGTTAAATATTTTTAGTTAATTGCTATTTTTTAGCAACACACAACACTTTTATACATACGCTTCACTGGATATACCAGCACAAGACCTGTGTTGTACTCTTTTCGTGACTTGACTATTTAAGCTAGAGTACGTTCCGTTCAAAATGCTCTATTGTACCAGAGCTCTAGTAGATTACGTTATATTCTCTTAGTGATTATAGGACTTTGTATTTTCAAGTAAGAACAAATCTGTTACGTAAGGCGTAAAGCTGCTATGACGAACAGTGCACTGGTGAAGTTAACTTACCACCGGCCGCTAAAAAATAAATGAACTCAGCTAACTTTGGAAGACCTAACTGCGAACGTCTCTCCCATTCTGTCTCCGTAACTGTTTGCGTGTTTTTATTCTTTTCCTAGCATTATTTCAAAGTATCTTCTCCTGAATTTCTTGCAACCTCGCCGATGTTGAGAAAAAGAGAAAGAAAAAAAAAAACACTGTCGGTTTTCTTTTATAATAGTGCGGCGCGTAAGTTGCCCATTCAAAAATAAATGGGAAAAATCGCTGTTCAATTGAAATTGCTCGGTGAAAGTGAAATAGCGCGTAACTAATTGAAATACCTCCGTAACTAAGTGGAAAGTAAGTGAAATATTATACCTAAGTAGCTAAGTGAAATAGTACATAGTGAGTGAACGATACAAGTGTAGCTACAATTTCAAAAGACTTTTTTAAAAGCTGGCCTACTATTAGCGAGTGATAGCAAGGGTAACCTGTGCTATTAGGGGTCAATAGTACTCGTAAAGCAATTGGAACAACACTCGGCTTCGCCTCGTGCTATTTCAATCACGTTAGTCGTGCTATTAATCCCGAATAGCACGGTTACCCGTGCTATTACTCATACTAATTATGACTAGTGATGTGCTTGAGCACAAATGGCGAGCGAGCCTAAAGACTATACTATTTTTATATGAATGATTTTGACTTCTAACACTGAAGCTACTGAAAATAAGGTCCAGCTTTTAAATTTCGCATACACGGTAAAGGGATTTCAGTGCCATAGTAACAACTCTCTGCAACTGCTTGAATTGAAGGAAAAAAACAACAACAAAACAATACACGTTATTTAAAAGTTTTCTTTGTGATATTCTTTAGCTAAGTAGTGGTTGTAACACACAATGCTTTGACACAACTGGACATGCACCTACACAGACTTACCTTAGCGGTAGTATAGTGGACAATGTATTTTCAAGAAAATACTGTTGCGCACGGCTTATAACCATGACAAAGAGCGCATTGACTTACCACTGCCACTAACTCGAATAGAAATGTGAAGTCCCTTAAGTTTTCAAGTTTGAACTGCACCCGCAAAAGAATTCAGAACGGTTAACAATTCAATTTCTAGGGTGATACGGGTACTGATCGATAAACCAGAGGATTCTGTTTAGTGCAATTTGTGACGGGGTCGACAACATAACTAACACAAAAACGCGAGGGTCAAAGTACAAAATGACATACGTACGTCCAACATATATACAAATAAACTAGAGGTGTGCTTGAGCACAAATGGCGAGCGAGCCTGATAGTTAAGTAACATAAAATGTTACTATGTTTTAGCTTACTTCATGCAAACACTACAATAGCAGTTATGACATTTGATTTCAGCAAACAAATACAAAATCACTCTCTTACCTTATTAATGGTAACTTTTGTAGTATCAAACATCAACCATTCTGATAATCTCAATCACCAGTAACTCTTGAACATGCTCTCAGCTACGATAAAAAATAAACCAGTGTTATTATTTGTAATTTTAGCCAACAAATATGGAATTACTACTTACCTCATTCTTGAGTATTGATAACTTCTGTAGTATCAAATTGAAGTTATTTTGACCATCTGAATTACCTTGAATTCTTGACAACAAGCTCTCACCTACAAAAACAAAAGACAATCGATTTTAGCACACAAATACAAAATTACTTTCTTACCTCATTTTCTTGAGCAGTGGTAACTTTTGTAGTACCTAATTTGAGCCAATCTGACTATTTGAATTTACCAGTCACTGTTGACTAGCTCTTAGCTACAAAAAAGAAAGGCCAGAGTTAATTTTGCATATTTAGCTAACAAATATGGAATTGCGTACTTATCTCAGCTTCCCTCGAGAAGTAGTAGCTTCCATAGCATTAATTGGCGAGCGAGCTTAGCGAGCGAGACACTCACAGGGGTAACACAATTGAAAATCGGGGATGTTTGTTTATTTATATATATGGACGTATGTATGTCATTTTGTACTTTGACCCTCCGTATTTTTGTGTTCGCTTCGCATTCGACTCCATCCCAAACTTCACTAAACAGAATCCTCTGGTGTAGCGACCATTACCCGTATCACCTTAGAAATTGAATTGTTTACCGCTTTGAATTGTTTTGGGGTGCAAAAACTTACTGGAGCTACATTTCTATTCGAGTTAGTGGGGGTGGTAAGTTAATACGCTATTTGTCACAGTTATAAGCCCTACTCAACAGCATTTATTTTAAAATTCATTGTCCACTAGACTAACCACGAAGGTAAGTCTTGCCTAGGTATGTTCAGTTGTGTGAAAGTATTGTGCTTACAATACTACTAATGTCAAATCACTGAAGGAAGTAATTTTTGTGTTGGTACATCAAGTGAACAAGTGTATGTGAAGGTGCCGTGTGTTACAAGGACTGCTTAGCTGATGAAAAATCTTTACCTTTATTGACAGGTTAGGTTTTAGTCTCTATCTGATTTTTTGCCTACACAGTTACGTCTTGTGTACTTATTGAGTCCATTTTCTAACTGATAGCATTCAAATGGCAAATTTACATTTGGTCCTATATTGAAGATAACCATTGTAGACTTGTTCAAGGTGTGGCCACTTGTAAAACTATGGAGGGCGCTATGCCCATAACCACAAACTTCTGAGTTTTGAGCTAGCTAGATAGCCATCACACAACTCTTCATGATAATACAAAGATTACACATTTTAAAGCATATATTATGTGTTTATAATTGGTTAAAATATATATTTTAAGTGGTTAATATGGAGTTAAGATATATAAGTTAATATGGACAGTTAAGATAGTTATTTAAATACAATAGTGTATTTGCTCTTGTGGTATTGCTGCTGTCTACAAAAAAAGTGCATCATATCATAACAGCTACAGGTTAAACCATGATGACTTACCTATTTCTTTTTCTTCTTCTTCTTTTTTTCTGTATTAAAATGAAGTAAATTATGAGAATTTTAATTGGCGAGCGAGCGTAGCTAGCGAGACACTTACAGGGGTAACACAATCGAAAATCGGGGATGTTTGTTTATTGGCGAGCGAGACACTTACAGGGGTAACACAATCGAAAATCGGGGATGTTTATTTATTTTGACGAGCGAGCGTAGCGAGCGAGACAGTATTAGGGGTGGATAATGCAAAATCGGGTATATGTTATATATATGTATGTATGTATGGATGGTACGTATGCCCTTTTAACGCGCGCGCGGGAAACTTTTTCCTCCAAAAAACACGACTTTTTAGGCTTGACCCCAGTTTACTCTGAAACTACAGCATTAAGCAAGCCTTACATTATACTTAAGCTCCAAAGTGTGAGAAAATTCCTTCGAAAATGCTTGATTTTCAAGAAACAAAAAGTTGATTCGCCTGGTTACTATGGCATTGAAGACCCTTTTCCAGACTTAATTTCAAAACTTCGCTGTTTTATGGGGGGATACGGAGTGCTGGTTGTTGGTTGTCAAGAGCCGTTGGTAGTCAGAATGCCGTAGTATTAATGCTAAGGAAGCTACTACTTCTCGAGGGAAGCTGAGGTAAGTACGTAATTCCATATTTGTTAGCTAAATATGCAAAATTAACTCTGGCCTTTCATTTTTGTAGCTAAGAGCTTGTCAACAGTGACTGGTAAATTCAAATAGTCAGATTGGCTCAAATTTGGTACTACAAAAGTTACCACTGCTCAAAAAATGAGGTAAGAAAGTAATTTTGTATTTGTGTGCTATAATTGATTGTCTTTTGTTTTTGTAGGTGAGAGCTTGTTGTCAAGAATTCAAGGTAATTCAGATGGTCAAAGTAACTTCAATTTGATACTACAGAAGTTATCAATACTCAAGAATGGTGTAAGTAGTATTTCCAAATTTGTTGGCTAAAATTACAAATAATAACACTGGTTTATTTTTTATCGTAGCTGAGAGCTTGTTCGAGAGTTACTGGTGATTGAGATTATCAGAATGGTTGATGTTTGATACTACAAAAGTTACCATTAATCAGGTAAGAGAGTGATTTTGTATTTGTTTGCTGAAATCAAATGTCATAACTGCTATTATAGTGTTTTCATGAAGTAAGCTAAAAATAGTAACATTTGATGTTACCTAACTATCAGACTCGCTCGCCATTTGTGCTCAAGCACACCACTAGTTATTTGTATATATGTATGGACGTATGTATGTCATTTTGTACTTTGACCCTCGCGTTTTTGTGTTAGTTAGGTGGTCGACCCCGTCCCAAATTGCACTAAACAGAATCCTCTGGTTTATCGATCAGTACCCGTATCACCCTAGAAATTGAATTGTTTACCGTTTTGAATTCTTTTGCCGGTGCAGTTCAAACTTGACAACTTAAGGGACTTCCATTTCTATTCGAGTTAGTGGCGGTGGTACGTCAATGCGCTCTTTGTCATGGTTATAAGCCGTGCGCACAGTATTTACCTGAAAATACATTGTCCACTAGACTACTGCGAAGGTATGTCTGTGTAGGTGCATGTCCAGCTGTGTCAAAGCATTGTGTGTTACAACCACTACTTAGCTAAAGAATATCACAAAGAAAACTTTTAAATAACGTGTATTGTTTTGTTGTTGTTGTTTTTTCCTTCAATTTTCAAGCAGTTGCAGAGAGTTGTTACTATGGCACTGAAATCCCTTTACCCTGTATGCTAAATTTAAAAACTGGACCTTATTTTCAGTAGCTTCAGTGTTAGAAGTCAATAAAAATAGTATAGTCTTTAGGCTCGCTCGCCATTTGTGCTCAAGCACACCACTAGTTTAGATATATGTATGGACGTATGTATGTCATTTTGTACTTTGACCCTCCGTATTTTTGTGTTCGCTCCGCTTTCGACTCCGTCCCAAACTTCACTAAACAGAATCCTCCGGTTTAGCGACCATTACCCGTATCACCTTAGAAATTGAATTGTTTACGGCTTTGAATTGTTTTGCGGGTGTAGTTAAAACTCAAAATCTTATGGGAGCTCCATTTCTATTCGAGTTAGTGGCGGTGGTAAATTAATGTGCTATTTGTCACAGTTATAAGCCCGACTCAACAGTATTTACTTAAAAATGCATTGTCCACTAGACGAACCACGAAGGTAAGTCTTGCGTAGGTATGTTCAGTTGTGTGAAAGTTTTGTACGTTACAACTACTATTAAGAATATCACAAAGAAAATTTTAAATAACGTGATTTGATTTTGTTGCTTCTTTTTCAATTAAAACTGTTGCGGTATGACATTGAAACCCCTTTACCTCATACGTAATTAAAAAACTCGACTTTATTTTAATAGCTTGAGTGTTAGTTGTTAAAATCAAATTTAACAATAGTGTAGTTTAAGGCTCGCTCGCCATTTGTGCTCAAGCACACCACTAGTACTACGGCATAATGCAAAATCGGGTATATGTTATATATATATATGTATGTATGTATGGATGGTACGTATGCTCTTTAGGCTTGACTCCAGTTTATTCTGAAACTACAGCATTAAGCGAACCTTACTCTTTATACTTAAGCTCCAAAGTATGAGAAAATTCCTGCTAAAACGCTTGTTTTCAAGACACAAAAAGTTGATTCGACAGGTTACTATGGCATTGAAGACCCTTTTCCAGACTTAATTTCAAAACTTCGCCGTTTTGTGGAGGGATACTGAGTGCCGATTGTTGGTTGTCAAGAGCGCCCCTGTAAGTGTCTCGCTCGCTACGCTCGCTCGCCAATAAATAAATATACTAGTGATGTGCTTGAGCACAAATGGCGAGCGAGCCTAAACACTATACTATTTTTATATGAATGATTTTGACTTCTAACACTGAAGCTACTGAAAATAAGGTGGTCCAGTTTTTAAATTTAGCATACAGGGTAAAGTGATTTCAGTGCCATAGTAACAACTCTCTGCAACTGCTTGAATTGAAGGGAAAAAACAACAACAAAACAATACACGTTATTTAAAAGTTTTCTTTGTGATATTCTTTAGCTAAGTAGTGGTTGTAACACACAATGCTTTGACACAACTGGACATGCACCTGCACCTACACAGACTTACCTTCGCAGTAGTCTAGTGGACAATGTATTTTCAAGTAAATACTGTTGGCACGGCTTATAACCATGACAAAGAGCAGCGCATTGACTTACTACCGCCACTAACTCGAATAGAAATGGAAGTCCCTTAAGTTTTCAAGTTTTAACTGCACCCGCAAAAGAATTCAAAACGGTAAACAATTCAATTTCTAGGGTGATACGGGTACTGATCGATAAACCAGAGGATTCTGTTTAGTGCAATTTGGGACGGGGTCGACCACATAACTAACACAAAAACGCAAGGGTCAAAGTACAAAATGACATACGTACGTCAATACATAATATCTAAACATCCCCGATTTTCGATTGTGTTACCCCTGTAAGTGTCTCGCTCGCTACGCTCGCTCGCCAATTATATGGACTGACTAGTGATGTGCTTGAGCACAAATGATGAGCGAGCCTAAAGACTATACTATTTTTATATGAATGATTTTGACTTCTAACACTGAAGCTACTGAAAATAAGGTCCAGCTTTTAAATTTCGCATACACGGTAAAGGGATTTCAGTGCCATAGTAACAACTCTCTGCAACTGCTTGAATTGAAGGAAAAAAACAACAACAAAACAATACACGTTATTTAAAAGTTTTCTTTGTGATATTCTTTAGCTAAGTAGTGGTTGTAACACACAATGCTTTGACACAACTGGACATGCACCTACAGACTTACCTTCGTGGTAGTCTAGTGGACAATGTATTTTCAAGTAAATACTGTTGCGCACGGCTTATAACCGTGACTTATAGCCCGTTACCCGAGCGACCGCGCTTGTCGTTAAGAACTATAAATCTGATACAGTCTGGTATGCTCGTAAGAAAATGTATTAGCGGGGAAAAGTCTGATATAGTTCTTAGCAACCGTAATTATGATGGAAGGCAGATCGAAGCAAAATGGAATAATGAAGAGTTTGGGTACTTCAATACAATTACTAAGATAGTTAACGCTATACTTTGCTCGTTGTTTATGTTCTGGCTATAAAATAGTTATAAACCAAAATCATTAGGTTTGTATTTCGATTTATAAATCCTCGCCACTCGGGCTGCGCCCTCGTGTCTCGGAGTTTATAAATCGCATACAAACCTCAATTTTGGTTTATAACTATAACAAAGAGCGCATTGACTTACCACCGCCACTAGCTGGAATAGAAATGGAAGTCCTTAAAACTCAAAAACTTATGAGAGCTCCATTTCTATTCGAGTTAGTGGCGGTGGTAAGTTAATATGCTATTTTTCACAGTTATAAGCCCTACTCAACAGCATTTACTTGAAAATTCATTGTCCACTGGACGAACCACGAAGGCAAGTCTTGCATAGGTATGTTCAGTTGTGTGAAAGTATTGTGCGTTACAACTACTATTAAGAATATCACAAAGAAAACTTTAAGGGTGCTTGCACACCGCCTACGTATCCGCCCACGCAAACTCATTAGCTAAATCAATTATGTTGCTATGGCCCAAGTTTATATACATTCTATTCTTTGCTGCCTACTCTATACAGCGGACTGTGAAGTGAACCCTTCCAGAAGCAAGCTTACCTGAAATTGGACTCCTATGGCAAGAAACACGGAAGGCATGAGCCCTTTAATTTCACTTCACACCCTACAGAGGGAGCTACAGTTGGCAGTTCAAGGCTACAGCACCCGTTTCAGCATTTGGAGCTCAAGCCCGACAAATTTACAGAAGCTTTTTCCGATTCACAATTTACTTTTCTAATTATGCACTGCAGTAGTTCTTTCATGACAAACTTTGACGCTTTACTTCCATTGTGTACCTTTATTACGTAATCTCTCTCTGTAACTTTATTTGTTGTAGTCTTGTGTAACTCTATTCCAAATTTAGAACGGCTCTGATATAGCTTGTAGAAGCTAAAAGTATTGGTATACGCATACTTTATTCCATAACAGCCCCGCTCTTTCGGGCGGTTAAGGAATACGCGCATTTTGTTGTCAACGAAATCTTTCGTTATTGAGTGGCTCAGAGAAGAGCCTGTTTGGAAAAAAATAAACAAAACACGGGAACAACGAATGGAGAAGGCGGCGAACAGCAGACTTCTAACGGGAACTGAGCGCCTTGAACAGCTTCTCGCCGAGCGGCTTGCTCCTGACTCCCCTCTTCTTCAGGCTCTCGTGTAAGTCGTCCTTAGTAAGGCTGGTTTGGTGGAGAAGCGATAGGCTCTGGTAGTCGAAGCCCTCTGTAAACAGCTTCTTGGCTTGTGTTGGTGTGACACTGGGTTTTCCTAAGGACCTGGTGAGTGCTGTTGCTTTGATAAACAGAGTCTTGCCACTTCTTCAGTTGCATCTGAGAAGTCAAAATGGAGAGTTCCTTCAAACAGCCACTCAGTGATGGATGCAGCAAAACTCTCTCAAGTGCCAGTACATCGGGAAGAGTAAGGTAATAACAGTAATAGCAATAACAATAACAATAGTGGTACAATAATAATAATATTATTATTATTATTAATAGTTGTTGTAGTAATAGTAGTAGTAGGTAGTAGTAGTAATGGTAGTAGTATAGTAATAATAATAATAATATAATAATAATAATAATAATAATAATAATAATGAATAATCTTATTATAGCTTGTACTTTCAATATCAACTCCAATAATTTTCTGGTGGAGTTTTTCCATGTCAAGTGATGTTCCCTGCAGCACCTCTTCCCCGTCTTTCTTCATCTAAATAAAATTATTAATTAGAGGCTGCAATAATATATTTTTACCTTCCATAGTTGTTCAGGACCCAATGAAGATCCTGAACCCAAGGAAGAAAACTAATATGAACTCTATCAAGCCAGACTCAATTATTCACCATCACTTATTGTATTCACTTTACCTAACGATAATTCCTAATCTCCTCCCCTTCTAAAACCATTGTTGTTGTATCATCCCACCTTTTATTTAATGCTTGTGAAATTACTGTAGGTTTACGTCTATTCAGTTTTATTATAATTGGCTTGTGGTAAAAGTGTAGTTCGCCTTGACTCTAGGCAGGTCTACCATAACGGCAGAGTATCCGTTTCCTGACTTAGCACTTGTGCGCGCAATAGCTACTTGTTGGTTATTTATAGAACTCGTAGGGTCTGGTCCTTTGTGCAACAGACCATTCTGCCTGTGTGCCTTACAAGACTCAGACATTTGGTCCTTCGAGCCGGATACTCCGAGTAAGAAGTACGACACCAGCTCCAGCGCTCTCCAAGGAAAGCCCCGCCTCCAGGAAGTAGTCAATACTCGGCTCACCACTTTACCTGGAGAAGTACTACTCCGTCTTCGAAAGTCAATGGGTCGTCAGTCAATCGGGCTGTGTGGCAAATAAACTATCAAAGATTTCACAGAACTAAGATTTCACCATTTTGCCGCGCAGTCCCGGTCCGATAACCTCCCTCATCAGCACATCAATTAACATCTTGAAGACTTAACAGAGATGGAAGAACTAGATACTATTGGTCAATTGACTAATCTCAACTCTCTGAGAGGCAAACGAACGTTTCGTAAGGAACAGATAGCAAAACATCACAAGCTCATCAAAGAATATCTAGAGCGGCCGATCAGAGATATAACCAAAGAAGACATCGAGACAGTTACCAGAGATGTTCAGCTAGATCTCAAAATCTTCAACACACTGCAGAGCAGAATTCAGGGTCTGACTGAAGATAAGGTTAAGAGTGAAGAGGAGCAAGCAGCAGCTGAACTCAAACTAGAAGAAATCAAAGCCAAGCACCGAGAATGTCAGAGACATCTTCACCACTTAAAACACAGGTATGAATTCTACCAAGAAGGGTTCACACTTGAGGATGAATTCAACTCTCTAGAATCTGACGTTGGAGCAGGCCATTGCCTCTATGCCGAACCTTGCAACAAGCTTAGTGGTCGAACTAGCAGCTATCTAGAGAAGTGTCGAGCTCATCCAACTGATGAACAGATTCAAGATCTGTGCCGAAAGTTCCAACTACTCGCACTACCATTAGTCAGCGGATGAAAGATTCAGTAAAGGATCCGAAACCAGTAGCTGAAACTAAGTCAGTTGTGGCACCAATCCACAGCAAAAGCTTTGAGATAGAGCTGCCAAGCTTCAATGATGATCCTACTGACTGGTTACCATTTCACAAACTTTTCAATGGAGAAACGGGGAGGTCATCTCTCCGATGAAGAGAAGTGTTGCCTTTTGCTGAAATCGATGAAAGGCAACAAAGCATACAAAATTGTCAAGTTGAATTCAGGAGGAAACGACGGGTATGACAGATATATGAAGGCTCTCCTCAAAGAGTTTGGTAGATCTCGAGTGATTTATCCCTGCTACATCCGAAAGATCATGCAGAATGACTCCTATGATTACAATCGTGAAAGTTTAGAGCGAATCCGAGAACAGATTGGACTTAGTTATCAGGTGATCAAGGACCTTGAAGCAGATACCTTGTCTCAGTTCTTAGCTGCTATCGTGATCGAACGGTTCTCACCAAAGCTCCTAGAGAAGTGGAATGAACATACAACAGATATCCACAAACCTCCCACTTTTGAAGAGCTCGAAAACTACATATTACCCACAGCTATGAACATGAGTGCCGAATCATCTAAGTCATTACCTGTCACCCATGAGAATACGATCAAGAAGCCATCTACAACTAAAGCTCAGACATCAGCTAAACCTAGTGGCAAGAAGTGCTCCCTCTGTAAGGAGACTTACGGATTGTCGCGATGCCCCATCTTTCTAGCATATGACGTGGACAAGAGAAACAAATATGTGCGTGACCAACGATGGTGTACCAACTGCTTGCATCCATCACACACCTGTTCTCAGTGTAGCTCAAGCTTCACCTGCCGAACCTGCAAAGGCAAACACCACTGGCTGCTCCACAAAGACGATCCTCAAGCCTCAGCTTCAAACAATCTCATGGTCACATCATCCTCTAAACTAGACCAGACAACTGAAAAACCACCGACCATCGCCTCTATTCCTACAGCTGTAGTCAATGCCATCAATGGCTGCAGAGATAGGAAGGTCAGAATTGCTCTCGACACCGGAGCCACCATCTCAACCATCACTGAATCGTTGGCATCACATCTAAAACTGAAGCGTTTCCCTCAGCGAACTACCATTTCTGGAACAGGTGGTGATGAAGTTAGTAAATCATTTGTTAAAGTCCACCTTCAGTCGACTCACGATCCTGACCAAATCAGAGAATTCACCTTATCAGTCTTATCTAAATTGCCTCCAATTCAGCCACCAGTTGGGAAGCAGGAGTTAGCTGAAGATCCCAATGTCAAAGACCTGCAACTGGCTGACCCCGACTTTGGCGGCTCACTCGATGTATTGCTGAGTGTGCTAGACACTGGCAAGTGTCTGACAAGAGAAATCAAATATCATGACATTCCCAATTTGCTTCTATTCCCAACCATATTTGGCTGGGCAGTTGCTGGGCCAGTGATAGTCACTTTGAAAACTCCAGTTCTTCGAATGCAAACTAAAGAAGACACACTTGAGCAAGATCTGCAATGTCTGTGGGAGCTAGATAAGCCACCTGAAGCACCTCAATTGACACCTACGGATGAAGCTGCTGTAAATCACTTCCACGACACTTATCAGAGAGAAGAGGATGGCAGATACAAAGTCTGTCTTCCTCGGCCAGAGCAAACGCCAACTTTGGGGGAATCAAGAAACATGGCTGTAAAGCGGTTCACACAAAATGAAAGATCCCTTATTAAAAGAAATAAACTGTCTGAATTCAATGCAGCTTTGGCCGAATACATCACTCTCCATCATGCAGAACAAGTTCCTACATCAGAGTTAACCTTGAAACCAGCCTACTACCTTCCTATCCATGGTGTATTTAAGGATACATCGACAACAACTAAAGTATGATCAGTCTTCGACGCGTCGGCAAAGACATCTAACAGTGTGTCGTTAAATGACACGTTATTAACTGGTCCAAGCCTCAATCCACTACTGACTGATGTGCTAATTCAATTCAGACAGCATCGAATAGGATTTTCCGCAGACATATAAAAAATGTTCAGGGAAATTCTTCTTCACGAGTCAGAACGAGATCTACATCGATTTCTCTTACGTGATGAGACAGGTGCTATACGAGACCATAGAATGTGCCGACTCACCTTCGGCGTCAAATCATCTCCATACCTGGCAAATCAGGTCCTGAGGCATCTCTCTGTTATTCACAAAGACAGTCATTCAGAAGCCAGTGAAGCAATACAGAACAGAGACGATGGAAGATGCTGTTCACCTTCGAGAGCAGCTATGTGCATTGCTGAAGCTTGCAGGGATGAATCTTCGCAAGTGGAGGACTAGTTCCAGAGAATTTCGTGACACCATCCCAAGTGAATTGATAGAGACAGAAGATCTCATCTTATCTGAGTCATCACTGAAGACACTTGGTATCCACTGGAATGTCCAAAAGGATTGCCTTTACATCTCAACACCATCATCCGACTATACCATCACCACGAAAAGAACGATCGCGTCAGATTCTGCTAGAGTTTATGACATCTTGGGGTTGTTTTCACCATTCATTATTGTGGCGAGAATGATCCTGCAATCTCTATGGAAGACAAAGCTCAAATGGGATGAGTCTGTTCCCAAATTCATCAATGAGAAATGGCAGATCTGGCACAAGGAATTACCAATCCTACATCAACATCCTATCCCAAGGAGATATCACAATTCTGATAGCCCAGTGATCGAGAGGACTTTACATGGTTTCTCGGATGCCTCAACTCTGGCATATGGGGGAGTCGTGTACGTGAGACAGCTACATCAAGAGGGAACCATCACTACAGCTTTGGTTATGTCGAAGGCCAAGGTCATGCCAATCAAGACCCTTAGTATTCCTCGTGCTGAACTGGCAGGAGCCTATGTTCTAGCTAAATTGCTGGTATATGTTGCCAAACTGCTGAAGGTCTCTCCAGAAAAGATCCATCCCTGGACTGACTCATCTAGTGTCATTAAATGGATGCGGAAGTTTCCAGCAACCCTCCATACCTTTGTGGCACACAAAGTCTCAGCCATACAAGAGATTCTCCCCAGTAGTGAATGGAAGTATGTTTCCACCAAGGACAATCCAGCAGATCTGTTAAGCAGAGGAATGTCAGCAAAGAAATTGATAAACAGCAAACTATGGTGGCATGGACCGGACTGGTTGCTTACTTCTACCGACCAGTGGCCAGATCAAAAAATTGACTTTCCAGAACCTCCAGAGGTCAAAACTGTTGTACTCACAGCCATCAGTATTCCATCCGAGCCATTTGAGTTATTGGAGAGATATTTCTCTTTCAACAAACTCACAAGCATTCTTACCTGGGTCAAAAGATTTGTTTCAAACTTGAAGTCTCCTGCTGAAGATCGATCTTTAACATCTCACATCACCACTCAAGAAATTGAGAAAGCCAGGATTCATCTCCTGAAATTATCCCAAAACCACACCTATTCTGATGTCATCCAATCAGTTAAGAGGCTGCAATAATATATTTTTACCTTCCATAATAATGGTAGCATGTCATAGAAATGGACATTATTCGGTGTTCGGGTCGCTCCACAACAGTGGAGGACCAAACAAGTCAGCCACAGGAGAACAATCTACAATAACAATTATCACTTACAACTTACCTATTGGTCGTCACGCAAATCATATTCACGAACATTAAACCCACACGTAAATTATATCATCCCTTTCCTTATAATGTTCTGTAGACGTATGTACTCTTTTGTGATCAGATAACCTAAACCTTATAAGACACCGTAGGGAGTGCGCGCTTTTGGGACATAGTGAAAGTAGTCGCGAGGCGAATAGTAACTTTGCTTTCCTGGCGCCATTAGGCCCTGATCTCCTGGTCCTTCACCCCTTGTGGTCCTCACTTCGGGCCACACCCCTAATTGAGCTCAGGACTTTACACCCCCTGAACATTCGGAAAGTTGAGAGTTGCCAACTCACTATGCCATTCAACTTTTGCAAACAAAATGGGGAAGTCAAAAGCAGATCCGTTGTGTGCTACCAAGACTAATGTATGTACATAGATTAAAAATAAATAAATGAATAAAAAGAGGGGGGTAATACTTTTGCATACCCGGATAGTGAGGAATCCCTGTTTTTTCACTGACTAGAGTGGTGTTGCAATCCACTCTAAATTTTTGGCAACACAACAGACAGTGGCCGCTTACTCTTTAAAAGATTGGAGGTGATACCTGTTACCCTAGAACTAATATTACAACTCTAATTATTTATAATGTGTTTATATAATTCCAGCAGCAGAAATGTTTCGGCTGGTCCGAACCAGAGAGGAAAAAGTTGGATTGGGGATGAAACCAGGAGGTTAAATTACCTTGGCTATGAGTGCTCGAGCAACTTGGCAGACCTAGCAGACTACTCAGGCGAGCGTAATCAGCGTACAAATGACCACTGATCAGAAATGATAAGACTGGATAGTACTGTTTCTATGAACAGCTAGAATGGTGAATCTGAAGGATTACGGAATGACAAAAACTGACTGTGCCAGTAGACGTGCATGTTGAAATCATGTCATCATCGTGAGGAAACTTGATGTCATCACAGAGCAGGGACAAGTGGTCTATGGTGCTATCAAACTCCTCTGCAAATAAGCCATCGTCATTCTCCATGAACTCACTGTCATCAGAGTTGGACACTGTAAGTATTAGTAAAAAATTAATTAAAAAATTATTTTTATTAACTTTTATATTTATTGATTGATTAATTGATTTATAAGAATAGATCTATGATTGTAATTAAGGGAGAAAAATTCCAGGGCTACTCCCCTTCTGTGTGAAGCCCTGATGCATATATACACACATACACAGTAGAGAGATTAAAATTTTGATATTTTTTATATACGTGTTCATTCCAAGAAAGACAAAGAAAATGAAATAACAAATTAATTAAACATACCTTCACTGTTGTTCAACACAATTCTAGGCACATCTGCTACAGTTGATCCGGAAAAATTAGCCGGCTTTGCCTCAGGAAAACTTGCAGATGGTGGTGCCTTACTCACTATCAGTCAGCCCAGGAATATCAATGCTGGATTCTCTAGAGGAAACTGCGTGAGCTGGTACAAATGGACATGAGCCAGAAGGCATAGATGGACCTGCGCTGAGGGGCACTGTTGGACCTACACTGGGGGGCACAGACAGATCTGCACTGACGAGCACAGACGGACCTACGCTGGGGGGCACAGATGGACCTGCGCTGAGGGGCACAGACAGACAGACCTGTGCTGGGGGGCACAGACAAACCTGCGCTGGAGGGCACACACGGACCTGTGCTGGGAGGCACAGACAAACCTGAGCTGGAGGGCACACACGGACCTGTGCTGGGAGGCACAGACAGATTTCTGTCACCTCCATTGTGACTAACCAACGGGGACCTATATTATCATAATCATAGATGAGACTGTAGACTAAAAACAAAATATAAAGTATATATAATATTTAGAATGATTCAAAACATGACTGTTGACAGATTGTATTCTGTAAGTATGATGTTCAAATATCAATGTTATCATGTTTTGCTATAGGTTCCTCTACTGGAGTAGCATCTTTTGTTCTGCCTTGCTGCAGAAAGCTGTTTCTTCCTCTTTGTGCCTGCTCTGCTAGCCATACCAACCACAATTAGATAACAGGCCACGAGCCTCTGCTTTGAATAAAAGCCACGAGTTGTAAGGGCGAGATCGCCAACTATAATTTGCGAGTTATAATTTGCGTTGCTATGTGCCAGCATCCTTAAATAACGTGACTTGATTTTGTTGCTTCTTTTTCAATTCAAAAGTTGTGGGGAACGGTTACTATGTCATTGAAACCCCTTTACCGCATACTTAATTTTAAAACTCGACTTTATTTTAGTAGCTTGAGTGTTAGTTGTTAAAATCAATCATTTAACAATAGTGTAGTTTAAGGCTCGCTCGCCATTTGTGCTCAAGTACACCACTAGTTACGGAGGTATTTCAATTACTTACGCGCTATTTCACTTTCACCGAGCTATTTCAATTGAACAGCGATTTTTCCCATTCATTTTTGAATGAGCAACTTAAGCGCCGTACTATTATAAAAGAAAACCGACAGTGTTTTTTTTTTCTTTCTCTTTTTCTCAACATCGGCGAGGTTGCAAGAAATTCGGGAGAAGATACTTTGAAATAATGCTAGGAAAAGAATAACAACTCGCAAACAGTTACGGAGACAGAATGGGAGAGCCGTTGCAGTTAGGTCTTCCAAAGTTAGCCGAGTTCATTAATTTTTTAGCGGCCGGTGGTAAGTTAAATTCGCCAGTGCACTGTTTGTCATAGCTTTACGCCTTACGTAACAGATTTGTTCTTACTTGAAAATACAAAGTCCTTGGAAATTTGATTGCTTACCCCTTGAAAATCCTTTGTCCAATAGCTAGTCAAGTCATGAAAAGAGTACAACACAGGTCTTGTGCTGGTATATCCTAAACAAAATATAATTAACAAAAATTATTAGCAGCTAGCTAGCATTCAAATTTAAATTTCAGTCAGACCAGCTCGCTTGCCATTTGTGCTGAAGCACATCACTGGCTATTAAACTTTTTTTTGCAGCTGTATGTTAACCACAAAATGGTTATTATCCCTCAGCACACATGGGCAGAGAGGTAGCAGTGTCCTGTCTGTCACGCTCTGATTTCTGACATTTATTGGCGAGCGAGCAAAGCTCGAGACACCATATGGGGTAACTCAATTGAAAATCAGGGATATTTGTTTCTGTTAGGACGTACGTAAGGCATTTTTGTACTTTGACCCTCGCGTTTTTGTGTTAGTTTTGTGGTCGACCCGTTCCAAACTTCAGTAAACAGAATCCTCTGGTTTACCGATCAGTACCCGTATCACCCTAGAAATAGAATTGTTTACCGTTTTGAATTCATTTGCGGGTGCAGTTAAAACGTGAAAACTTACGGGACATGCATTTCCCGATGAAAACAACTTTAGCAAACCAACACATGTACTCAATGTTTCATTTAACCCACTCCCCTCTATAAGCTGACACTGGGTCTGTATGCCAATAAACTTCTCACTCAAAACCCAGTTGCTTCACAGTGGCTAGTTCTACCACAGGTCAAGGGCTTTTCTCACACACGCTAAACTATTGCTCTACTTCTGGGAAAGTATATGCACTTGGTTCATCGACATAATGTGCCCGTCCTCAAGCATTTGATTTCTCAGCACTTGAAACTTCCCACTGGTCATCAGATCTACAGGCCCATGGGTTACTATTTTCAATCTACACTGTCCTCTTTTTGGCATTGACATAGGTGCCAACTTTCCAGAATCTATTTCAGGGACAAAAACCACACCCTGGTCACACCCACAATGACATTTTTGGTGACATCATCTATGCAAAAGTTTAAAATTACAATAGCTGTTCTTCTTCACCATTAAAATAAAAGAGAGCTACAGCAATTTTGCTAGGCAAGGCAAGGGTATGGCGCGCGCGAGACTAACCGGGCACAACGCGGCACCCTGATCTATACCAATTTGAAATACACTGAGTATAATGAGTGCTGCCGAGCTCCTATAGAAGTAATTAACTGAAGGAAAACTGTTAAAACAGTAGAAATAACTTCAACAAAAGTGTGGGGTTGGGTTTCTTGCGCTGCTCTCACAACGCAGGTCCGCTGCCACCAGAGTTCCCACAGCCCAACTGACAAAGATTCAGCTTTTAATAAAAGTAAGGCATGCAAGAACTCACGTGACATAAAACTTAACTTAAATACGAACATGAAACTCCACCTATTATGACCCACAATGACGTACACGATCTATACTTCCTGCTCTGCAGCATTTAGTTCGCACTGCAGAGCAGGCACACACACGCACCGCTAATTGACACTCAAACACATGACTTACAAAAACTCTCTAAGGGCTGGTACAATTAAATGAAAGGCTGATACAATTAAAGAAAGGCTGATACAATTACATGAACAAAATAACATAACATAAACAAGTTCTGAGTTCATGTGGGTAGGGCTAGACTCCACCCACATCTCTGTGCTTCTCTGTCTTCTTCTCTTTATCTCCCTTCGTCTTCTCATCTCTGTCTTTCTCCTTCCTGGGCAGACCCACAAAAAGTAAGGACTATACTATTGTAAATTATGAGAGAGATACACAAAATTCTCATGCAGTACTTGATGACTCCGTAGTGTCCAAGATAAATGTCTCCCAACCATCCAATAACAGGAACAATAATAAGAATTGCTGAGTTGTAGTTATACAGAGTGTTCATTCTGTCGGGAAGTATAAAGAATGCAGTAAAAGACCAAAACAGTATAACTATAATAGGCTTAGAATGAGGAGATGAAATTGAACAACTCGCCATAAGTAGAAGTGGAGGAGACAATGAAAGAAAATGCTCAATAAGTTACTTGTTTTATGCCAAGTGTCAAAGAGTTATTAGTTGACAACTGTTATATTGTGCATTTCTATTACGTTTTATAGTAGAGATAATGACTCTGCCTCCATTGTTGTGGGTTGTACTCTTTCCTTGTTTTGATTGGTCCCATGATACAATTCCCATTAAGGATGTTTTGTTTGTATTATATACATTATATGTAGTAGATATTTGTGTATGCAAAATGAAAATTGTGGCTTATACAAAAAAGGCGTGTAAACTGTGTAGCTGTGAATATAGGATGCTTCTCTCGGGATGACTATCTTCGCATTGTCACACCCTACTCCAAGTACATCAAGATGCTCTCCTAGACTGTTGATAGTACAAAAAGTATTTGCTAAACTGACTTGCTGAGCTCTCTGATGACTGACAGCTATAGTGCTATATATTAGCACATGAACACTGGGTCATAAGTCATAACATTGATCACTCGTGTTGGCTCTGTAGATTTAGTGAATAATTTGTTGAATAACATGAGTGTTTTGAACATAAAGCATAAGTAAATTGGTATTTTAATTTCACTATTACTTCCCATGATGCCTGAAGTTCAATACAAATTTTAATTGGACTAGAAATTAAAATATAATTCTACTTCAGTGTCAAGTCCTTTACAATAGTTGGCATATTTAATTAGCTATGGTGCTGAAATGGACTTAGTTAGGATCATCAAGTTACGCATGACAACAACATTCCATTTCACCATTGTGTGTGTTGTGTATGTGTATATGTGTATGTTTATGTATATGCATATGTTGTGTGTATATGTTGTACATGTGTGTTGTGTGTGTTATGTGTGTATGTGTGTATCGTGGCTGTGTGGTCTAGTGGTTGTGTTCTTGCCTGAGGTCCATAGTTCCAAGCCCCACTCTAGCAACTCCTCATCTGGTTTTCCGTCTGCCTCCCATCAGCCCCTTCAGTCCACACAGCTGTGAGATTGGGTACCTGGCATTAAGACTTTTGTGTACTATTGTGATACTCCCCACTAAAATTAGTATTATGACAATGAGTTCTTATGATTCTATAAATAGCAAAAAAACTACATTCATTTTGTATTGTATTTGCTTGCGTTGAGATGGGTAAATATTTTGAAGTCAAATGAATTAAAAAAAGGGAAAATTCTAGCTGTGACCAACAGTTTCAGCCTATTTCAGCAAAATACTAAATTTTCCCCGATACCAGAAATTGAACTAAATGAGAGTAAGAAACTGCTACGTCCCACATCCATTTTCTGGGATATATAAGTTGGAAGAGGGGTGGGGTGTGTGTGTG
>WLWD01000131.1_pt1 | contig 53584 bp, 27 predicted proteins | sample 6712731 | NCBI WGS metagenome assembly WLWD01 (sample SAMN12718690, study PRJNA576275) | sponge metagenome | isolation source: marine sponge | host: Mycale hentscheli | place: New Zealand: South Island, Marlborough, Capsize Point | collected 2014-11-01
CAGAGCCGGAGCCAGCAAATAAAATGTGGTACGGCTCTAACCATAAAATTAACAGTTTATAACACTTTTACAATAATATGTAGCTATCCACAGAGTCTCAGCATTTTAAGAATATCTGGCTGAGGGAACCAATCTTCATAAGAACTATAGCAGAAGGAACTTTAGACTTGTGAACATGCTCCTGCTAAACCTGCGAGTTGGAAATTCACAATTACATTTTGGTTTTCATATGGACTTGTCACCATTATATTATTCTGTATGTATCCATGCTGTCTTGCTATCAAACACATTAACTCTTTGAGAATGGGGTTAATTAAGTATAGTTAAGCCTTGCAGAGTTTGACAGAAACAATACAAACTACATTTTTTTTAAATTGAGAGATAGCAATGAGAAAAGATTTATATACTTTTTATTAATAAATTTGCATATTTGTGTTATGAAAAATTACGGATTAGCTAAGTGGTGAACAAAAAAATTACTTTAAAATGAATCTGTAGTTAGTTATATAGTCAGTTCCTTTATATAAAATTACCAAACATTCTTTGTCTTATTTCTTTTCCTTGAATAAACTCGTTGCCGATACTTAGCATGTCAAGTGAGTCTGTGTATTCTTGATGAATATGCAAAATCATCAAGTTATTGAGACGCTCTTGGCCCATTGTTGATCTCAAATTTTTTTTGACTCGCCTCAAAGCAGAGAAAGATCTCTCCGATGCAGCATTAGTAGCAGGCATGACTAACAGGAGTTTAAGTAATTTGAAAACACATGAAAGTGCTACTCTCTGAGGTGGAGACAATTTTGATAGAACCTTGGACACTTGACTTATTGTGATTTCTCTCTCAGTAGATTCTTGAACATAAAGTGAGTGAAAAAGTGGAAGTTGAGTTACTAAATCTTTTTTGCAGAGATAATCTTTGTAGAAAGAATGTACATACTCTAACTCTGATTCGTAAGAATCACCACTGCATGCCTTTAGGACTAAATCTTGAGATTGTTTATAAACTTGATATCCTGGCTGATCAAACCTATTCTTAAATTGCTTCAACAAATTAAGTCTAAGGCTTCAAAATAGATTTGTCTGTAATGATCTTCAAGACAAGTAGGGTAATCACTAGCTGACAATCCCACCTCAAGATACTGTGGTGCACGTCGTTTTCGAGGCAGACTAGGAGAGCTAACCTGAAAGTGATCTTGATCAAGTAAGATTCGCTTGTAGAATAATTTAAAATTTTCTTCACTGCGCAGTGACAAAAGAACATCTAATGTATGTTTAGCTATCTGTTGCCCATCTGCAGCTGACATAAGCTCATGCTGTAAGCTCTTACTGAGATTATTACTGTGGCGTAACAAAAGAGCACCTAAAGATATTCCAAATAAGAAATCGAATGTTAGCATTTGAGTGTTTACGCCAATTATTCTTTCTCTCATTTCACTATTTAGAAATGATTCTAAAGATTCTTCCCATACCCCAAGTATAACTTCAAAATTGTCCAAAATACTTTGTAATGATGAACTACGCACAGTCCAATGAGTTGGACATAGCACTCGAAAGCCTGGAGTATCCTGAGCAAGATCAGATTTCAGCTTCTGAAAGATAGCATCTCTCTTAGGTGACTTTTTTTTATTAGTTTTGAGATTTCATTTACTGTCTCTAAACTGTGCTTCATCAATTTACACTGTTTAACAACATCTCCGACAGCCAGATTGAGAGCATGACCATAGCAGTGTGTATATACAGCTCGAGTTTCATACTCATGCTACTGGCCCCATCATAGCATTGTCCTCGGCACTTGTTTATTGGGAGGCCTAATCGAAGCAGTACATCTTTAATCAAACTCACCAGTGATTGAGATGTGATGGATTCAGTTTTGTAGAGTCCAATATACTCTTCATGAGGCATCAGGCTGTCATCTACCCAATGAATTACAATTGCTACTTGTTCACAGTTTGAAACATCCGTTACCTCATCTGCCATGATGGCATTGTATGAAGACTGAAGATTCCTGAAAATTTGACGGAGAATATGCTGTGCCATAATTGAAAGCAGCTCATTTTGAATTTCGTGGGATGTAAATTTTAGTTGCTTTTTTGTTAAAAATGTACTCAAATGCAAAGAATGGCCACAAATAAGCTTGAGTAATTGAATAAAATTGGAATTAGATTCGTCACCACTACCTCGAAGTGGCAAACCTTGACGAGCCAGATGACGAAGTGACTTCGCAATCAAAATAAAACATTCTCTATTCTTCTCTCTCTCTGTTACAGTTTGTTTTGATAGCATTTCGCTAACATCGGTAGTGGTAGCTAAAATTTCATTGGCATGTCTATGAAAATTACAATTTTCATGCTTATTCATAGCCCTTGTGGCATCTTTCCAATTAGTAAAGCCACTAATCAGAAACGCATTTTCTGTAGTACCTTTTAGTTTTAGCTTACCAGACTTCACAGTGCTGCAGCAAGAAAAACAGAAGGCAGCATCCTTTGCCGCATCATAATGCAACCATTTAAATTTCTGGAACCAGGAAGCTTGGAACGTTCTGCGCACAGGCTTAGTATTTCCAAAGGATCTGACAGGAAACTTCCAATCGGTAGGCTGGTATGGCTGATCTGGAACATCCATTATCCCAGTTTCTGCAGTCACCCTAGCCTCTGTAACCTTTGAGCACTCAGCCATCTCTGAACAGAAGAGAAATGTAGCTGCTGTACCGTAAGTACGCCCACGCGCAAGTGAAAAAATTGCGTGCCGTAACCCACCCATTCCATCTTTTCAATTTTTACTTGGAGAATAGTACGGCGCGACCAAAAAAGTGGTACGGCCATGGCCGTACCAGCCGCACCATGGCCGTACCAGCCGCACCATAGGCGCCAGCCCTGCACACACACACACACACACACACACACACACACACACACACACACACACACACACACACACACACACATTTGCAGAAAGAAAGGCTCAAGAAAGAAGGCTTAGATGCTCTTCATTCATTTAAAGAATTGGCCTCCAACAGCGTAGGATGGAATATTTACATCAAGTTGGTAAAATTGCTTAGATGTAGCCAACAGTCAAAAATATTGTGTGCAAAACAATGAACTGTCCTTTATCAGCACAAGGACTACATATGGCAAGGGCAGTAGCAGACTGCAAGTTACAAAGCATGGCACTAAAGTAGAAACTCAATCATCAATCCAAAATAATGCAAAGAAGCATCCTGTAATCTAGCTTATGACTTAGCTAGTAATGCAGTTGAGCTGAACTTTTCCTGCAGTTCTCACTTCTCATGCAAACTTAATTGATTGCCATTTCCTTATTTCCTTTATGCCAAAATCAGTTGATTCAAGCTGGAATCCACTAAATGAAATTTAATAAGTAATTGTGCTGAATGCATGTAAGGGGCAAGGAAAAGAAATGGTGAATATGAAAAATTTTAATCGCAGTTTTAGCTAATCATCAGAATGTTGGTGAGCATATGTAATAATTTTAAATGCACTTATATTTATCCTACAATAGAATACAGCAACTCTGTACACAAAAACAGTCAACTCCAGGAAAATATGGAAGCTAGAAGTAAGATATTACTATTTGGTCAATATCTGATATTTCAAAAATTTAGCGTTCCCTGCAAATAAACCAGATAGCTAACCATGTTAATTATTTTTGTCTTAGGGAATTCTACCCATCTCAACTAAAAATCTATTCCAAATATTGCATCCAGGAGAGAATCTACCAGAATGGAGCTCTCAGTGTGCTTTAAACGAGGTAATATATATTAAGGTTTGTTTGAATTAAGTAATTTTATTGTGGTAAAATGAAATTTATTTCCATATTATTTTGTCTTCCACTAGTTGGTTTGACTTGAATCAGAGGATAGATATTTTAGCATAATTGTATTCATAGATTGTGCACACTGTTGATGATACCACTGATATATTTTATACAACTACTTCTCCAAGGGGACCCTTCTCTTCCAGGTAAGTTGAGACTTCAGCAGTATCAAGTTAGCATGAGTGGTTTCGGCTACAGAGATTTCTTAATGTCAGTGCGTCGTGTTGAAATTGATGGCAATAACTACTACGCTGCCAGTCAGGCTATTACCAGCAACATGAAACCAGAACAACCAGACAAAGTCAGGTAATAATGGCAGTATTTATATAAGCTTAATGTTTCCCAAATGGTCCATGCATTTCACCATTTCTGTCATAGCTTCGTTGCATTCATTGGCTGAATTCTCTCTCCTGTTTATCCCATGAGATATTTCAGTAGTGTCACAAACCTGTTCACTGAATGCTAAATAATTCTCAATGCGGCCATCTGCACTGACTCCTATGAATGTCATAGATACAGTAAGGCCAAGCAGCATTCTGTCTATTGTGCCAAGCATATTGAGTAGCTCATATTAGAATAGCAAGCCTGCAGAGCTGAATTGACCGCTTCTATATTTCAGATAAGTTTAATTGCACCATGTGGTTATGTGAAGATATTGCAATGAACATTGCTAAGTGTACCAATAAATGGCTCCCTACCTCATTAGCTCTATTTCTTTGTTTAGAGTGAAACGGATATATATAATAATATATTATAAACAGTTTTCTCTGTTTTAACAGCCAATTAATATACAATAATACATTTAAATAATATATTATAAATATAATATATAATAATACATTTTCACTCTTTACTGAAGTCCTCCTCTAAGTTTTATATTGAAGGTAAAACAGATTAAAGCGGCAATTATTTCAGCTGAGCATGACTGAATTATTGAAATGATAAGAATTGTGTTAGGAGAAAATGGTCCAAGTGGTTACTATGTAGTTCCAGCAAATGAAGGCCAATCCAAACTCACTTGGGTCATAGATTCAAATCCAAAAGTAAGTTAGTTTTGTTTGTGACTGTATTTCTAGAAACATTTGTACTATTATAGAACAGGAACAGTTGTGAACAATATAAATGGTAGCATTTATAATAGGACCATTAGGCATAATTGTTGAATTTAATAACTGAAATATCCTCTGATGAAAATACAGTCTATTCTAAATCAATCTCAAACAATCTGAAACTATTTCACCTTGTTTCCTGGGCAAAAATTTTTTTTTAACAAAAAAATTACAATTTTCTGGAAGCTATAAACAGACAAGCAATTACTAAGTCAGAAAAACTAACTGACTTTTACCCTTGTGTGCTGCATTACTTTGATCAATACAAAGTTTATCAATAAAAGAAAGTTTAGGCCAAATTATTGAATTTGCATTATTTTAGCTTTGTATAATAATATAATCAAATAGAAGGTAGGTTGTCAGCAGGCTAGGTAATTGACTGTACTACTACAGTTAGTTGGAATGTACACAAAAAGTATTTTGAGCAAAGTTGTACCTTTTTCTTGAGCAAAAGATAGAATAAATAGAATGTTGCTCTGTTGCTGATGTGTTGTGAACTACTGAGGCATGTGGTTAGGAGTAGAGGGAGAATTGCGATTCCTCATTTCAAGGGAAGAGTATATTGGAGTGAAAGAGGTTGTGATTTACTGTGCTAATAATTGTAATGCACTTGATGCATTTTCAGATACCATTCCTTTTTGCCATTTTTTGTAACAGCTATGATGGCGATATAATAGTCAGTGGTTAGTTCCTGCTATGTCACCTATATCCTTCAAGTCACAAGTCTGAATACAATATTATATATATATATATATATATTTATGATAATTATATCAATGTGTACTTTATTTTCTGTACTTCATATGTGGTCTCATTTACTCTGTGTCTCTGTAGGTGTGGCTTCCTCAAACACTCGTGGATCATACCGTGACTTACATCATCACGTCTAGTTTTAATAAACTTCAAACATACATCAAGAATTACAATTGTACTCGTAAATAATCATTTCTTGCTATTGTTTTACTACAGATCATGTCGTTTATTTTTAACTACACAAAAAATAAAGAATTTATTAAGAATTTAAAAAATGTATTCATCGTAAAATGACAGGCCATTGCTGTTGCTTTGCCTTGTGCAGTACAGTATGTCAGAAAGGAACAGAGTATATTTTTACAAAGGGGCCAGGGAGAGCTTGTTGCACTTGGGCCCGTTCCTGGACAATTCTAGAAAAAAAATAGAATAAAAATATGAAGTTTTTAAATGAAACTGTCAGATACTGATCATGGTATCAATAGAAAATGTTATGTCGGGTGGAGGGGGAGGGGAGGGGATGGGGAGCTTTTGCAAGTTCACAATGTATATATAATGTATAGCTTATGAAGCAAATGGAAATAATATACCAGTATTAACTATGAGCTAAATGGTGTGCATACAGATGAAGGAAGCTGGAAAGTTAGGAGCCACCATACCTTTCCTGCCAACTAGATAGAATTCTGATAGTTTTGTGTTTATTATTTTATTCCATTAGAATTGAATTCAGTGACACCCATTATTTACTATCTGCTGTACTAATCTGGGTTGTACTCGAAATAATGTGCACTTGAATTTGAGAAGTTAATGGAAGCTGTACTTGTGCCCATACCAATGAGGAAAAAAAGAAAAAAGAAACAAGATAAAAAATATTCAAAATTGAAAGTACTACACATCACACTAAGGCTCCATCATCATCATTATCATCATCATCATCATCATCATCATCATCATCATAGTTGTTCATTATGGAATGGTCTGTATAATAAATGTTAAGAACATGATAGGAAGAAGGGGAGGAGCTTCAAAATTCCACCCCTTCACCTCCCCTACTCGCTCTAGATATGCCATGACTAGGTTCTAAAGAGGCGCTAAACTGAGGAAATTCTAGTGTGAGACTGTAGTCTCCCAGCCAGACCCTTTACCGACCAAAAAGTGAGGTAAAGGATCTCGCTCGTGAGACTACTGAAAAAGAAATAATGACTCTCGAGGTTGAAGCGTGAAGCTATTTTCAGCCCTCCAACTCTCTAATAGCGTCAGCTTCCTTGGTACCTTTAAATACGAGGGTAGCGTTAGAGTATTTAGCAGAAGTTGAATTTTTGGAATTTGACAGTATGCTGTTTTTTCTATTAAACTTGTTCTCCTGTGTGAGACAAAATGATAATAACGAAGTTCACCTTGGAGGGAAAAATAGGAATAAAAGGGAGAAAATGATTAAGGAAAAAATTGTCTCTACTAAAATAAAAATACTTCAAACGAAAATGGAGTTAAGCAAGTGCAGCGTCCAAATCAGAGAAATGAAAGAAGAACTTAGCGAAATTAATGAGAGAGTTGCTGAAAGAGAAGCACAAATTAGGAAATTGAAAAGTAAAGCGGGAAATAGTCTAAATTTGTTCGTAACCATAAAAAAGGAATCCTACAACTGTGGGAAACTTATAAAAATGTCTCAGCTACAAGCTGGAAAGATCGAGGCTAAGAAAAGAAAGATGAAACAGTTGACATCCAAATATTGTGTACTGGCTGCTAAACTTCCTGATGGAGAGACGCAGCAGCCAGACGACGCCGACGCATCTGACGCGAATTTTGTTCCAACGCCAGCCATTTTCTATCCGCTCAGAAAATTGGACGCCACTTCTTATAACGACAAAGTCAACGCTCGTACGAGTAAATGCGAGTTGACCGTGAGCAATGCCGAAGCTGACCGCACCGAGGTTCACCTAACCGAACATAATCCTGGACTTAACCACTTCAAAGAAAATGATAGCCCAAAACTAAAAGACAAAGAAACGGAGGATTTGTCTATTCTGACAATAACGTCAGAAAACTTAAAATTATAACTTTAAACCATTACCTAGTATTGTAAAAACATCCAACTTAACAATACAAAATAATGTAATTTATTAAGTCGTGTTGATAGGCGCTACACATTTAAGGCTGCAAGTCGAACTTAAATGGTCTGATTTACCAATATCTATCACTCAATGCTTTCCGCCTCAAAAGGTTGCTAATTTGGGTAGACTATAATATTTTAGGTACTACACGAGACGCGACGCGTCGCGTTTTCATCGCGATTCATCGGTGAAACACTCGCTATTCCTCTCAATTAAAAACAATTGTTTGACAAAAAAGAGCAAATTGGCAGCCCTAGCCCTAGCCCTAGCCCTAACCCCCTAGCCCTAGTCCCCAATGGTTAAAGGATAATGTGTTTTAAACACAAGGGATGGGTTAGTTGGGGGCTAGGGCTAGGGCTATGGGGTTAGGGTTAGGGCTAGCCTAGGTTTAATTCAACGCATGCTTCCACTAGGAGGAATCGCGGGTGCTTTCGCGAAAACGCGATGCGTCGCGTCTCGTGTAGTACCTAAAGTATAGTCTACCCGCTAATTTTACACTGAGTGAGCGAAGCATTAAAGAAAGTTTCGCATAAGGAATTGCTTAAACTTCAGGACAGTGAAAGGTATTCATTAAATTTACTTACTCAAGCTATGACATAATTTTAGTCCACTTTTACTAGGGTAGGTGGAACAAGTGACAGAAGTGAGTAGGCACCTAAATAATGATGTTTTCTAACACTAAGGCTGAGAGAGTAATTCTTGATGGGTGTTGCAGAATAAACTGATCACGTTAAAAATTGTCTGCATATAGCTACTCATTTATAAACTTATTTCGTTCCATTTTTTTTTTCTAAACTATTCATCTGAATTGAATTAAAGTGCGCTAGAGCGGTGCTGTCAGCTACTTTCATAAAAATTACAATTGTGCAGAATGCTATTTCATGATGATCATTTGGAGACAAAGACATGTTCATGAAGTCCTCAAGCTTGCCAAAGGTGACTTTTTTGAATTCACAATAAGAACTAGTAATTGCTGCTTCCCCATTAATAACTTACAAGTTCTTGAGCAACTGGTGAATGAAACAGCTGTAGCTACATCATGCTCTACAGTGAACCCAGTTAGCATTGCCTATGCCAAAAATTTCATCATGCAGGATGGCTTCTCTCTAAGACTACTGTATTTGTTTCCAGTAGTCTTCATAACATCTGTCATCAGGTTTTAGAAGATCAGAGGCATGCACATAGACAAATTAGCCTTTGTAGCGTAAGTGGCCATATATCGACCAGTACCTGTTATCGACCTGTTTCGACCTAATTATCGACTTACCTAGATTACGGACGTGTCACTATAATATCCGGGAATTACTCGTAGTAGGCGGAGTACAGGCAGTAGTTCACGGAGACTTGGAAATTGTAAAATGCTGGTGTCTTTAGTTTCTTTTTGTTTTATTTACGGTTGCTTCTCGGTTGCTTGCTTGAGTTTTTAACTTCACAGGTAAGCTGTGGAAAATGCCACGATGCTTAATTGTTATCCTTTGACCTTTTTTTCAGTGAAGTGAATGCCGCGCGGAAGAAAAAGAAGGAAAACAGCTGCTGCTGAATCGCCACCTCTACCCAAGAAGAGGAAACAATGGAGTAACAAAAGCATGGTCTTGGCCATGGAAGCGGTCAAAGCAGGCAGATTTGGTGTTAATGAAGCTGCTCGGATGTATGGCCTTCCTAGCAGTACCCTTAAGGATCGATTGGGAGGGAGGGTGGTACATGGAACAAACCCTGGACGAAGGCCATTTTTAACACAAAAAGAAGAGAAGTGTCTCACTGACCATTTGGTTCATATAGCTCAGCTAGGATATGGCAAGACCAGAAGGCAAGTGCTTAACATGGTTGAAATTGTAGCCAGAGAGAAAGGCATTATGCCGCAAGACCACAAGAGATTGTCCAGTGGGTGGTTTAGAAGGTTCATGGAGCGTAATCCAACACTGTCACTTCGGCGTGGAGACGCAACGGCTCATGTTCGAATGGATTGTACTAACTCTGCTGCACTGAAAAAATATTTCGACCTCCTCGAGAAGTGTGTTGCAAAAGTAGGAAGCCCAGCGCAAATATACAACATGGACGAAAGTGGGATTCCCCTTGACCCTCGTCCCCCAAATATAATTACAAAATCTGGGCAAAAAAAGGTTCGATACAGGGTATCAGGCAAAAAAGAGCAAATAACTGTTATTGGTTGCGTTAATGCCATAGGGAATTCCATTCCACCTATGATTATTTTTGAAGGGAAGTATTTAAATCATCTTTGGACTCAGAATGAAGTGCCAGGAACTTATTACGGAATGTCTGGCAAAGGGTGGACAGATCAAGAACTTTTTCGCAGCTGGCTAAAAAATCATTTCCTACGGTATGTAGTTCCAGGACGGCCAATAATTTTACTTCTGGACGGTCACAGCTCTCACTATGAGCCTGTAAGCATTGAGATTGCACAGAAAGAGAACATTATTCTATTTTGTCTCCCACCACATACTTCCCATGAATCACAGCCCCTTGACTGCTCAGTTTTTGGATCTTTGAAGCGTCACTGGTCAGATTCTTGTCATTACCATCAACAGACAAATCCCGGTGTTGTTATTAATAAATACAACTTTAACAAGGTATCTAAACATTTTAAATTAATTTCAATAAACCAATGTGATGAAAGGCCTAAAAAATAATTAATTGCAGATGTAGCTAATTCTGACATTTTATCTTTGTAGCTGACCCCAATATATTACTGTAACAATATAACTTTGTCATTATTGTAGGTGTTCTCTGTTGCATGGATGCGAGCACTAACGCCGTCCAATATTATGGCTGGATTTAGAAAGTGTGGTGTGCACCCCTTCAATCGTAATGCAATTATGAATCTTGACCCTGTTGACACCGATTCATCTGATGGCACTTCACCGACCAGTAACAATTCCACCACCAACTCTGCTGATGGCATTGGGGCCACTGTTGCCAAATCCCCTCCTGTCAATGCTATAGTCTCCAGATCAACATCACCTGCTGTTGTCGCAAAATTTCCTGTGACCACTAACACTGATTCAGATATTGTATTCCCTCCAGAGAAACTTGAGCTTTTTGAGAGACGTTACAAAGAAGGGTACGATATTCCAGACGCTGAATATGAGGCTTGGTTGACAATGGCCCATCCACAGGCTGGAATGACTAGCATTGCTGACACTTTTCAAGATGTGCCTACTCTAAACCCGGTCAGTGAAAGCGATGATGAAATATTAGCATATGAGACACCTGTGAGTTCTCCTGAGATGTTTTCGACTCCTGTTTCACCTTCACATGTACCATTAAGTGCCGACGACAATGATGCACAGTCACAAACATTGGAAGTGCCACTTTCACATCAAACTCCAGCTCCAGATAATATCGTCACAGAAGTCGCCTCAGATGCATCTGCCTCAGAAGCGTCTGCCTCTCATGCATCTTCTTCTGGTAGTGCCACACCTTCTCAGGGTAACTCCTTTACAACAACCAAAGTCAGTCCACTCGCGAAATATCTAACACTGCCAGATGCCACACCAAAATCTCGAACAAGGACGAGAGACAACCAAGATGAGAGCTATGACTGGAGCTCGTGTATTAACCAGTACTGAATGTTTTGCCATTATCAAAGAGCAGGAACAGAAAAAGAAGCAGAAAGAGGAAGAAAAGATTAGGAGAAAAAAAGAACGAGAAGAGAAAAAACAGCAGAGACTAGAAGAGCAACAAAAAAAGACTGAACAGAAGGCTAAGAGAGTGAAAGAAATGGCGCGTAAGGCAGAAGAAAAGCTAAGAGAAAAGGAAAGGAAAAGAGTTGAGAAAGAACAGAAACAGAAGGAGAAGGCAGAACAGAGGGGGAAACCCAAGAATGCAGAGAGTGGCAATCACAAACGAACCCTCCGCTCAAGGTGTGTTCAAGAAGATCATTCAACTAGGCTGGATGATGTGATTGAATCTAACAAGTGCTGTGTATGCTATGAAGAGTATGAAGAAGAAGAAGAAATGGAGTGGGTGCAGTGTCCATGTTCCCGCTGGCTACATGAAGAATGCATCATTGAGACTCGTGTCGATACTTTCGGAAAAGAATTGCTATGTCATCACTGTGTTTAAAAATAATAAAAAAATCAAAAAAAAAATCAATAATTTCAATCAAGTAGCTATGTCACTCTTCAAAACAATTGTTGTGTCTTCAGTATGTTATATAGCTACAAAAAAAAAAAAAAAAAAATTCATCAATTCAATCAGTACTTCAATCATGTTTTTTGTATCTTTTTTTTTTTTCAGTTGTTCCCAGTAATGATTTTTCAATTTGTCATGACATTTACTAAAATGAGTACCAAGTATAATTTTTCTATAAAACATAGGGCTTATGATACAGCACAAAGTTTGACACTTGGTCGATAATAAGTCAATGTGGACTAATTGAGTGAACGGTATTAAGTACCGGTGGTCGGTATCCGGTTCTCAACCAGCTACGGTTGCCGTTATATAACCCAGTCACGGAGGAGGCCAGTGACCCGAAATTTGCCATACATCGTCCTGAAGAGTTGTATTATCGTCCAGTTGCATTACGATGTTCTTGACTAGGTTCGGGTAGGATAAATAATGGTAAGTTGAAATGTGGTCGATAATTGGCCACGTACGCTACAGTCATTTCACCAAAAAGCATCCTAGCCTTCCGAATTTTGATGCCATCTGAACAAGTGTCACACCTTCTTTTATTAACGCTGACTTGTTCGTTGGTAGTGTAGGGCAAGTGCTATGTCTTCTTTGCAGTGGCTGTTGGAGAAAACAATAAAGGCTTGGCATATTATATTTTTTCAGAAGTATATAACTATTATAAAAGTATACATTATAATATTATAGATTAAGTGAGAATGTAATTTTATGTAAAAAACAATTTGTCATGCAGTTTTACAGACAAAATGTTTAAATACGTAAAGTATAACAATCTAGTCAGTGTTACTCCAGCTGGACCACTATTATAATATTCCCATCCACACATAGGAATGTCACATATCATGTGGAAGGTGTTATCTGACATAAAAAAATTATCAAGTTCTGACCCTTCATAAAAACTAGATTTAAAATTTTCACTTAAAGGGGTCTAAAGAGAAGCAAAGGCTAAATGTGAAAAAAATCTTAGCCCATCGTTTGATCTCCTGGTGACAATAATTATAAGATTTTTTCACATTTTGCTTTTGCTTCACTTTAGACACCTTTCAGTTAGAAAGTTTCAATGTGGTTATAAAATATATTTCAAATTTTTATTTATTACTGGACATACTATTCATAGGAAGTATGTGTTTATAAATTCCATGTTAGAGAGCATGCAAAAAAGTTAAAGGATAATTGCCCTATGTTAAATGTATAATATAATTACACAATATATTATACAACTACTAAAAGCATTATAAACTACCTTACAGTTTTTCATACATATACTCTCATGTTATTGAATATTGAAACAATGTAAGCAATGAATGCATTTATTAGAAATAACTTCTTTATTACATTTTATGATTATTTGGTTGTTCTATATTTTGAAAAACCATAATTAGCTATTTTGTTAATAATGTATTGAACATTGTGTAAGTGGAGTCATATTATATAATATATTTATATAATATAATTATGTATATGGTACAAAATAATGTGATCTTAAAGTAAACTATGTAATGGAAAAGTTTTTTTTAATGATTTCTAGAAATTATGTATGATAGCGGAACCTCTTTCTAATAAAAGTCAATAAGTGAAGGAAATAAATAACACTTCGTTCATTGCCACTAAAACATTGCTATGATAACAATTTTATATTAATATTATTATTTCATAAAACTTAACCACTGACCAGCAATTACCAAATTAAATTATTATACAGTACAAAATTCAAATCCATAATACAATTATCTGTGCAATATTATGAAACTTTTTAGAAGTTTTTCATAGCTATTGTAAATAATTATAATTTATAGCACACAAATGATACACATGATGTTGGTTTATTAATTATTACAGCATTCAAATGCTTTGAGATAATTCCTTCATAATAATTTTTAGGACTACTGTACAATACGTTCACATACAATTTTGTTATGTAGCCTCGTTACTATTATCAAAACTTAATTAGCTAACACTGACTGTATACAAACACATTAATACCTTTCTAATAAAGCTAGATTTCTAGTTTTTCCTAAACACTTATGTAATTCTAAAGTTTAGAGTTTGAGAAGTCAGTCTTGCTATAAACAGTTCCATTTTAGCATTCAATCAAGGTACTACTATAGGAGTTCAATGTAGCTTTATTGCTAAGGAAATAGATATGAATATAATCAATATTTGGATATGGTAAAGTGAATATACACTAAATGAGCATAGAATAAAAATATGAATAAAAATCAGCTATGATTAGGACTCACAGTGCTATTGTTTTAAACTTAATGATAATTTTACAGCTAGATATTAAATATGTTTAGTGATGACAAAATTATTTTCGGACTCAAATATTGGTCTATTAAAACTTATCTTTTATCACCTTTGACCTCATAACTCGTCAATGAAATTTAAAATAATTATTGTAGTTAAATTTTACATTTCTGACAGGCATCCCATATTCTCCAAGTAAATTGGGTATATTTTTTAAAAGCTTTTCCTTGATGACATCATGGAAATATAGTAATTGTAACTCTGCCTACATTGTCGTCAGAATTTGCTGTAATTAACTCAGTACCAACTGTTACAATTTCAGGTTTAAATATAAAATCTGTTTACAACTTAACTATTGTATCTAACAAATAGCATTTTCTGAATCTCAGCAATTTTGTGAGTTAATTAAAAATTGCTTGATCACACATTTCATTTTTAATAATTATTTTGCATTAGGTACAAATGATATTGCAGGAGTTAATATTTGTCCCACAATGAGGACTGGAATGTATAACATATCATGTGACTATATCATAGGATGTAATTATAGTGGATGTTCCTATGAATTATCATCAACTAATAGTAATATGAATGGTTCTATAATAGAAAAGAATTACAAGGTAGTAAGTGTTGATGTGAACACACAATATAACCTCACTGTCACTGATATCAATGGAGATGATGTGATTTCAATACAACAATTATATATTCACTTCATTTCCTTATGCTTACCAGCAACAAGTCAGAAAATAAAAATAAATTATGTGTGGTTAATACTAATGTTTTTGTGTAGGTGCTGACACTGCTACTTTTAGTTTAGCAACAAGTGATAATAATAGCATATTAATTACATCTGTAACAGTTGGAGTATTGGTGCCTGTTTTCATATTTGTAGTAATACTGGTGGCTTTTGTTACATTTGTGCTTTTCATCAGAAATGGTAAGATACAATGATATGGCAAGGATTATTATTACATGAATGATTGTGTTGTCAATAGATAAGTTGCCATGTAGAACAAGAGGAAAGTAAGTATCCAACATATTTAAATGTCAAAATTCATAAAAATTTACTTGTATATTAAGATCAAATGCAAGAGAAAATAATTTTTGATCTTCATGACAATGATTCACTTAATTTTTTGTGTTAATTTATCATTAATGTTTAGTGTATTTATGGTACATGTGTAGTACTAACAAAAATCACAATTTATTATAAATTTCGTTAGTTTAGCTCTTGTGAATTTGTTGCAGCATAAACTAAGCTTTAATATGTATGATGTTGTTGAGTTTTTGCGTATTCCTCTATAATAGTTGTGATAATGTCTAAGTATGTGACACTTACTTAACAAACATACAGCAATCCCTTAACTATAGCGTAGCTTGGAAAAGTACAATTCAAATTTTTGTACGTACTTATCCTTACATGAGTATTCTTCAGTGGTCAGTTTTGAAAACTCATGAAGTTGTTTATACATTACAAAAATAATACTTTCTATGTGGCTAAATTTGTACTGTAAATTACTTTTATCAGAAGTTACATCTAGAAGTTACATCTAGCTACCATATAAAATGAAGTGTTTTGTATAATCTACTTGGATGAACAGAATACCAACAGACAATGTAGATCGTATACTGTAGAAATAGTACAGTGTACCCTACCCTTAGTTAAACATTATCTATCATTATTCTAACTATCATGTCACTCATTATAATAATATTGTGGTTCATTTACGTACAAGGAGTAAACACCACACTTAAGTAAACTTTGGGAAGTTATCACGTTTACAAAACTTGTAAAATTTAGCAGAACAGTGCACTGATAGTTTGTATTGACAAGTTAAAGTGTCATATTCTGTTTCACTGTGCTTGATAAGGTTGCAATAACACTTACTTTATTAACTATTTTTATCATTATCATTTCTCACTGTTTAAAATAATTATTCTATTTTTATCTGTAATTCATCATAATGGTAAAGTTTAATTAATCATTGCAATTAATGATTTCTTACTATAGACAAACATTTAGTTAAAATTATCAAGTTAAATTATTTTTATAACAATAATAATGAAGCAGATATGTTATCACATCAATGCAATTTCAGGAACAGTGTAGATATTTACATCATAATTATTTTAATGGACACAAAGCGACAGTAAATCAGGCAATAACAAAAAATAATCAGAACAAACATTACAATGCAATGTTTTTATACAGTGTCTAATAATTTTATATGATTTGTTAATGTTTTGTATTAAGCTTGACCGAAATTGAATGCTTGCTTACAAATGCCATAATGGTCTCTAACAGTGCTATAGATATGATAAACTGTACATTGAATTATAATAACATATTTACATTTACATGTGCATCACATTATTATCTGACAATACACAACCCAATTGTGTTTTATTGGGAAAGTCAGTCAAGTTGACACATTTGTATCCATCATCTTGACATAACGAATACACACTTGCAGTAATCAACAAAGGTTAAATTAACTTTCATAAAAACAATAACAACATTAATTCTATATCTCTTGTTTTCGGTGTCACTCACTAATACGTAGGAAAATGCTCACATGATTGTGAAATGATTACAGTTTGTTCATTGATTGCTGACTATCTAGGTCCTATTAGCATAGGGACCATGGTTAAGAAGTGTCACTAACTAAAGTTTATCCAAAATTTAGAATACAAGTCATTCTGACTAGCTTCTATGAAATAGTGTTTCTGACAGTACTTCAAGTTCATACAATGCCTTCATATGGGAGCTCTCTTGCTACTTAACTTTAGGTGGCCAAATATTCCTGGAAGCCAAGAACCCCCACAGGAATTATTCCATGTAATGAACTTTGTTCAAGGCCTTCAATAATCTTAAGTATCTTACCTCACACTATCTACACATTTTATCCATGTAGCTACTATTAGCCACTTTATCTATAGCTACAACTACAAAGGAAGTAGGTGGGGGAAGTTAATTTAAAACTGTCTGTGACCAAAAATAAAAATCGTCGCCCACTTATTGGGCCAGTTTTGTTCTAGCTAATTTTGATTTTAGCCTCCGTTGACTAAGAAGTACGCAGCCAACCATCTACTGGAGAGATCAGTCTACAGCGCTGCTGTTACCCTCAGTTCGGCAGAACACTATGTTTGTTCTACTTCTTCTGACGCTCTTGTTTAGTTTCGTGATCAAGGAGAGTGAAGCACAAGGTAAAGGGGACTAACTACTATTACCGTTGTCCTATTCGATATTCAAGCTTATAGAGTAGGTGTAGCAATTATTGAATTGTGTTTACGTGCATACTGTCTTGATATTCACTCTTTGTTATAAAAGCTTATTAATAGTGTTTTTTTTTTTAATTGCCCACTACTGATTTTCAGGTTCATATTCTGAATGAAAAAAATCACTTATTCCAGCAGCTTTGCTATGACCTAGCAGGCAAGAGCTTTCACCATTGCCCTGGGTACACGGCAAATCTCATTTAGCCATATAGCTAGACAAGTTTATTATAAAGACAATCTTCCTCAGATTTTGTTGGGAAATTGTAGGTTCTGGTCTGTTATCGTGTCCTTTCCAGAAATCCACAAATGACATTTTATGCCCCTGTGCCTCTTTATAGCCAAAATAAAAAAAAGTAGCACAATAAAAGGACTTAAATTGTCATTCTGAGTAAGTTTATATCTAATTCAATGATTAATTGTCAGTCAATCTCCAAAATCAGAGCTTAATGAACAAATAGACAGATAAAATGACTACTATTACTTTTCCAAGTGTGGGTGCTAAGGGTTAATATTTATTTATTTTTTACATATTATATATCTTATGGTCATCTAGATATTAATGAGTAACTGACAGTCTAACTATATACTTATAAGCTATGACTGCTTGTAATAAAAGTATATGGCTTGAATATCCAAAACAATTACGTGAGTGAAGTGTAATATTTCTTAAATTTCGTAATTACCTATTTTTTATAATGCACATTAAAATTGTAGTTATCATCTCAGCCAAAATAATAATAATAGTAGCGAATTTTCTTTGTTCTAACTGCCAATATAATATGCTTAATTAAAACTTGATCAGATATCTCGATTTCTTGCTGCAGTCTTCTTCAGGTGTCAACCTCATTGACCTACAATGAGGACTTTGGTAAACTGTTGAAATGTCGGATTAAGATTTAATTGAATTATATTGGTTGTTAGAACAAGGAAAAATTTGCTATTAATACACATTTTGACAAAATGCTATTATATTTTACTTTCTTCCAACTATATACATGTCATGACGACAAAAACGTAATATATTTTATTACAGCTACTTAAACTCTTGGACATAATAAGGGAATAACAATACATAATGAGTATGTATTATCATGATACTCTCTTAAGTTCAGTTTAGTAAATTACTAATGTTGTTGCTTTTAGTTGAGATTACTCCGAATTGCCCACTCTATGTTCCTATCAACACACAAAGGTATATCACATGTCGTGTGGGAGGAGAAATTCCTATAGATACCTGGGGTTATAATTCTGAATAATAGAACTGAACTGAACTTCAGACCAGCATTTAATCAGGAGTCTAATATTCCTGGTTTTACTGCAATTTATGTGAATGGAGTTCCTAATACTCTTTTAATAACAGTAAACACAACAGAGACATCAGTGACAGGATTGAGGTGCTACATCGTTGAGAATCTTGTCCTGGTTCCAAGTACTATAAATGTGACTATTTATGGTAAGTAATAATATTTTAGCCTGATATTTAAAGTAATATACTTATAGAAACCTTTTAAGACAAAGAAATGACTTGGCTTGAAGTACATATTTTAAAATTTTAGTGATAATGTCACATACAGAATTCATAATTAAGCAGTGTACAATCACTCATATAGTTTTTGTGCACCAAAGATACCAGCAAACACTTTAGATTAGATTATGTTAGTGGCTTATGTCAAGAAGCTGTTCCAATTATTGTTAATTTAAATATTTTGCTGGAACAATGTGATTTAGAAAATCTAGGCATGTATTTGTGGCTACAGCACCACACTTTCCAACAATTATAATGATTTAGCCATAGTATGATTAGGAATATTTAAGTTATCAAATGTGTGTTAGAATTGCATGCGTGCAAGCATCTTCACCGCACTCCCATTCACATTCCCACCCATTTGGCTGTCAACTTGGATCATGTGCATCTAACGATATTGTGAAACCTTGGACAGTTAGTGATTCCCGTCATGGGTCTACCACTATGGCACCTTGGAATAAATAAAGCACTGCAGCGTTGTACCAAATGCAATCCTAGCGCATGACCTCTAGACCCAAGTTTCACATCCTTAATACCAACAGCAGCTGGGCCTTACTATTATCTCCTATAATAAAATTAAGGGTGAACTGAATGGGCATGGTACAGCCTGCTACAATCTTGGCAGGCTAATATATTTCTAAACAGGCTAACATACTTTTCCTCTTATTAGTCACACATACTGTAGTAGTCTGTTTATATTTGTGAGTTGCATCAACATTGCTTCATAAAACTTGCTGACTTTTCATCAGGACCATTAAGTCTTCATTTGGTAATCCAAGAAGCTAAAGACAACTGAATTGCCATGAAGCAGCAGTAAATAACAACTGCTTGCTGTAGTTAGTGTTGGTGTTGTGCTAAGAAGCTTAACTTTCATTAGTCTTGAAAATTGAATTATATCCACATGAGCCAATCATGAAGTTTAACTCAAAGGTGGTGGTATGTTTACGAAGTGTAATAAACCTGTATTGAATGACTCCCTAACATCCTTGTTCCCTTAAAGCAATAAATATGGAGGGCCAGAGCCCCATACCCACCCCTCCCATTCTTCATCACTGACATAATAGTAAACATGGTTAAAAAATATTGACTTGAATGATATTTTTTTTATTTCAATATTATAATATCAATATACCAAGAATATATTATCATGAACAAATTCTCAAACAGTCATGCCTAAATTCTGAGACACATAAAGTTCTGGAAGAATGCAAGGACATAATTTCTTTATATTAAACTAATTGCAGGCATCCCAAATCCTCCCAGTGAAGTGAGAATATTTTTGAAGGGGCATTCATGATGGCTTCATGGGATTATAGAATCATTCCTACAGTATCTGTTCATTTCACTATTACTCTCACATTCTTGAGTCCCAGTCAATTGAAAGACATCACTGTGTGTGTGACTGATACTGACTCCTATAACTTCACACTGGAAGGAGTGAGGTCATGTGATCCCTTTACCGTGTGTATCACAGCTACTAATATAGTAGGACAAAGTCCACATTCATGTGTAAACAAGACTCTACATTACATACCTTCTAAAAATGTTATTGTATATTCATAGAGTGGGGGACTCCTACTCATTTAATCTGACAATACAGGTAGTTATATGTAATATTATACAGTAGCACCTGATTTTAATTACTTTGTTAAATGTTTAGACGGCAAATTGTTTACTAGATGGTAATAATATGTTATTTGCTTTGCTTCAAGCTCAAAATGCAACTCAGCATATAATTGTTTGGAAAACCACTGAAGACATCTGGTGCTATTTACCAACTGTCAGCCAGCTATATGCCGACCCATACCACAGCACTTCCACATGGTCAACCATCATCTTCTATTATCTCCCATGGGAGTAAGTACTCCCAGGTTGCCACAAACTGGTGAGACACAATTTATAGCATTTTGTAGAATTTCATTATGCATTGCTCTCCTTGGCCACCTGTGTTAAGCCGGAGCGTGTCTTCCAAGCTAGGAAAGTGATTTTAAGTAATGGCCAGTTCTGATGAACATTCAATTCAACACCTTGCTAGACAAACATCTGACCCCTTACCCCAACACTGTTCTTCTTCTTCACTGGCCTCAAAACTTTAAAGATGATTGCGTGCTGCTAGTGATGGTAACTTTATCTACCGTGTTTTCAAAGAGCAAAATTAGTGAATGTAAAGAATGAAGTAACACAAGTGAAGAAGACAGGAGTAGTCTAGAGGTGCCATGTCGTCAGGACTGAAGTCAAGTGTTTATCAGTGAAACAGGAATAAAATTTCAAGAAGATAACAACAGCATTGCTGTGCATGCCTACACACACAAACATCAGATAGACTGAGATGGTGCTAAAGTTGTGAAATAAGAAAGCTATTACTGGAAGAGGAAAGTGCTAGAAGCAATTAGGATCCAGTAATTGACTAACTGGGAGGACTATTGGGCCACTTGGTTGAATAGTAACTGTAGTACATTTAACAACCAAATTAGCTATGTTCATGTTTTATTTTTAATTATGGAGTAATGTTAATAATTGTATCAAGAAACTTTGCTTGATTTATCAACTTTCACAGACATACGCAATAGAAATTGTGAAATTTGATGTGAAACATATGGAGAGGTCACAGATCTCTTAAATAAGTCATCACCAAATTAACACTAAACATGAGAAGGGAGGAATTGGTTTTGTACATGGTAACATTAATATTTAAGTGTCAAACTTTAAGATTAAACATACACAGCAATATTTTATTTAGTTTTTTTTATTATTATTATTTGTTATTGGTAACATACATGGTTTCTGATAGTTCCCTTCAAAATAGTACAAATAGCACTCCTATTTAAATCCTCACACTATTGCATATTTTTCATCACCTACACTCCTATTTATGCACTTCATACCAATAATGTCCTATTAGAAAAGCACCTGCTGGAGCCTCACTAGTTACACTTGATAAAAAGTCAAACTACACATAGCTAAACCTCTGATTCTGATGGCCTGATGTGAAGAGCAAGTATCACTAAGTAAAATGTATAATATAAAGTTTAGAGTATAATTCATTCAACTGGTTTTTAACTACTTCTAAATATACTCCTTCATGTTTGTAAATACTGTCATCTGGGTGCTCTCTAGCTACCCAACCTGAGTGCTTAATAAATAATTTCTGTCATCAGTAATCATTTAATTTTCTTGACATGTTTTTCAGACACATAGCTAGTTTGGCTAATGTATAAAAAAATAATTATTATAAGTATAAAATTATTATATACTTACTTAATTTGGCCAAAAGTTCAGAGGGCCCAAGACCACTCCAACTCCCACAGGAAATACTGCCGTGTAATGAGCTTTATAAATCCTTGCAATATATAAATGATATAAAAGTTTCTGATCAAAAGGTGGTATGTCACAACGAACCACTTTAGCATAAAGATTATATACCAAGTCTAATGAAGGAATACATGCACTTTGCTAAGAGGAAGGAGCTATAGCTACAGCTTCAGAGAAAGTAAGTTGGGAAAGTTAAATTTAAACTTACTGTGATAAAAAAAAATCGTCGCTCACTTGTCCGACGTTTTTTTTCTAGCTAACTTTTATTTTAGCCGCAGTAGACTAGTGTATGTAAAGAAATTCAACGCCAACCTCGTTGCCCATCTATTGGAGAGCTCAGTCTGCAGCGCTGCTGTTGTCCTCAGTTAGTCAGTACACTATGTATGTTCTCCTTCTTCTGACTCCCTTCTTCAGTTTTGTGATCAAGGAGAGTGAAGCACAAGGTAAAACACGCCATTTTAGCTATTTTACTCAACCTTGTAAAGTTGGTATAGCAATTATTGATCTAGTCTCAAGTTGTACATACTGTCTTACTCTTAAAGAACATTCATCCTTTGTTTTAATGGTTTACGAATAGTGTAATTAAACGCAAAATCTTATTTTCAGTTAGAGATTTTTCTATAAAAATTTTAAATTAAGATAGTAACAGTTGATATTTTTCTAATGAATCAGTCTGACAGTGTTAACTTAGAATGGTTCTTTTTGAACATTGCCCACCACTGATTTCCATTAATCTCGTGGGCCAGACTCTTTACCTAATTGCTCCCCAGGAAGGGTCTGGTAACTCCAATGCACCCATTTGTTAATAGTGGAATGAAATTAAACTTGTGGGTTTTCTTATCATCCTGTCATAAATTTTGCAAGCTGGTGTTGTATAATAAAGGGTCTAGCTGAGGCTGTGCCTGTAGTGTGCGAATCAGTCACTTCAATTATTGTCCTTATTAGAATTAGACTGTAAATCTCCATTTTTTGGACGCTTTTCAGCTCAGAGTTCATAGAAGTGCAGAAGTGGGTTTAGCTTAAAATATTTGTACACACCTTTTTTAGACACCCACAGAGAATTAAACTGAACATAAGAAGTACGTATTTGATAAGTTCCCCCAGAATCCTGGGGAAGATACCAAATGGGTGTTTTGGGGTAACCAGAACCTTCCGAGCAGAGCGACTAGGTAAAGGGTTTGGCCCACCCATTCCGCATGAAAAAAGCACTATTTCAAACCAGCTTTGCTGAAACCCAGGCAAACGCTTTTAACATTGCCCTGGTACATGGTATGAAAGTGTAAGAAAAACTCACTAAAGTTAATTGTGTAGGTATTTAACTTGGGTGAGAAGACAGGACAGATTATAGGGGAAGGAGGGCTTGACTGGTGTATTATAAGAGCCCCCTTTTTTCAGAACAATTCCACTTTCAATTACGTCAACTATAAGGCCAATACTTAGAACCCTAAGACTAGCTTTAGAGAGATAAGGGCGGACCCTCAATTCATAACCCATCTATAATACCTGGGTTTTTTAGACTGCCTCTGGTGGCAGCATCTACCCTTGAAGTCGACAATAGCTCCTCCTCGTGAAATAAGAGCCGACAACAATTTTCTTCAGGGATCAACGTCATTGACCCATGAAGAGAACTTCAGCAAAAAAATAAAACATTGGATTAAGATTTAATTAAAATATATTGGCCATTATAACTGGGAAAATTGCTATCAAGACACATTAAAACTAACGCTATCAAATTTCACTTCCTTTCATCTCCATAAATGTCAGGATTAAAATATAACTTATTTACCAATACTTAAACTCTAATAATAATAATGGAATATGAATAAAAATAATGAATATAAATAATTATGATGTCCTCTTAAGCTCAATTTAGTAAATTACACATGTTTTTTTATATTGTAGTTGAGATTACCCCAACTGGCCCACTCTATGTTCCTATCAACACACAGAGGAATATCACATGCCATGTGGAAGAAACTGATCCTAGATATATGGGGCATAATTCTGAAGAATGGAACTGAACTGGACTTCAGACCAGCATTTAATGAAAACTCTAGTATTCCTGGTATTACTGGAAGTTATGTGAATGGAGCATTTAATACATTACTAATAACAGTAAACACAACAGAGACATCATTGATAGGATTGATTTGCTTAACTGCTGTGCATCGTTTCCTAGATAAAAATACTATAAATGTGACTATTTATGGTAAGTTATAATAATATAACACTGTTAGCACGATATTAAGAAAACATACTAATACAAAATTAATACAAAAAACAACAACTTGGTGTGAAGTACACATTTTTCGATTTCAGTGACGTCACATACCAAATTTGTAATATTAAGCAGTCTACAACCATTCAAATAATTTTGTGGCGCGACCAGTTTAGTGGTAGCAAAAACACTTTAGATCGGATTTTATTAGTAGCTAATGTCAAAAAGATGTTACAATGGTTGTTAATTTAAAAGATTGTACCCAACAATGAATTTACTAAAGTTTGTCTGCTTTGTTTTTTCAGTTTTAATATTCATATTTTGCTTAACACTCTGTCATTATTTTGCTCACCAATACTTTTTACACGCATCCAAAATCCTTCAGTATCAATTAATATTTCTATAGCTTACATAGGATGAATAATGTCAGTGATGATCAAGTAGCTAAAATGTGTACAAGTCCAAGCTAATTGAACATATTAGTAATTATACCGACCTGTTTGTTGCTAAATCACCACACCTTAAAAGTATAAATTTTTATTATAACAATTTTAACTTTACGAAAAAAATTAAGACTCAGTTATTCACAGAATATTTATAAAGTTTTGTTATATTATTATAAACTAAATAAAAAAAATGCTGTAAGTTTCTTAATAAATGCTGGTACTATAATCTATTCACACATATTATTATTAGGAAATCCAGATCCTCCAACTGAATTGAGTGTATTTTTAAAAAGCTCTTCTTTGATGACTTCATGGGATTATAGAATCATTCCTACAGTATCTGTCGATTTCACTATTACTCTCATATTCTTGAGTCCCAGTCAATTGAAAGACATCACTGAGTGTGTGACTTATACTGACTCCTATAACTTCACACTGGAAGGAGTGAGGTCATGTGATCCCTTTACCATGTGTACCACAGCTACTAATACAGTAGGACAAAGTCCACCTTCATGTGTAATCAAGACTCTACCTTACATACCTTCTACAAATGATATTGAATATTCATTATTATAGAGTGGGGGACTCCTACTCATTAAATCTGACAATACAGGTATTTATATTCAATATAGTATGAGAGACGCTGATTTTTTTTTCTCTGTAAATTTTTAGATGTCAGATTGTCCACCAGATGGCAACTATTTGTTGTTTGCTTTGCTTCAAAGTCAAAATGCTACTCTGCCCACATTGTCATCAGAATTCATTTTATCTAACTTGGTGTCGACAGTTGTAATAACGGGATTAAGCATAAAATCAGTCTACAATTTAACCATTATATCAAACAACACTTTAGGAATAGCATTCTCTGAATCTCAGCAATTTTGTGAGTTAATTAAAAGTTTTCTTGACCTCACATTTCATCCTGAATAATTATTCTGTATTAGGTACAAATGACATTGAAGGAGTAAACATTTGCCGTACAATGAGGACTGGAATAATATATAAAATATCATGTGACTATATCATAGGATGTAATTATAGTAGATGTTCCTATGAATTATCATCAACTAATAGTTATATCAATGGTTCTATAATAGGCAAGAAATATGAGGTAGTGAGTATTGATGTAAATACACAATATAACCTCACTGTCTCTGATATCAATGGAGATGATGTGATTTCAATACAATTATATGTTCACGTTTTTTCCTCATGCTTACCAGTAAAAGGTCAGAACTACCAATACAATTAGTTGTGGTTACTATAATGCATACTATCAATGTTTTTTATGTAGGTGTGGAAACTACAACTTTCAGTTTAACAACAATTGATAATAACAATAGCATAATTATTGATAACATCTGTAACGGAGTATTGGTGCCTATTTTGATAATTTTATTGGTAATGGTGTTTTTTGTCACTTTTGTACTTTTAATCAGAAATGGTAAGATATAATTGTGATAAGCATTATTATTACATGAATGATTGTGTAGTCAATAGATAAGTTTCCATGTAGAACAAGAGGAAAGTAAGTATCCAACTAATTTATATATCAATAATTTATTAAAATTTACTTGTATGAAGATCTGATTCAAGGAAAACAAAAGCTGCAAAAGTATGTATGTAGAAAATGATTCTTGCTGGCACATGTGTCAATAAAGTTGATCTAGCTTTAATATTATCACACACAGAAAAATATGTTAAAATTCTGATTCTGTATTATTTCAGAAAATATGTCAAAATACATTTACTTTAATTAACCAGAAATATAAATCACTTTAATTAGTTTTCCATTACCTAATAATAAGCTGATATTCAACAAAATAGCTCTGGCATTATTAGTCAAAACTCATCTAATATAATATAATATATAAATGAACTGAAATATAATTAACTTGCAGAAAATGTATAATAAAAAATTAGTGATATGATTTCACATTACCTTTAGGTTTCTATCCAGTATGACAACAATGTATCATATTATGGTGTAGTAAATGTCATATCAACTCCACCAACCGATGACTTCAACTGTGAAAGTAATTTGTCATATGACATCATAGAGAAAGGAGATCATTCCACTGTATCACAGTCTAGTCCTTTTCCACTCTATGAAAGTGTACAATAAAACTATATGGGAGATCTTTTATATGAATAATTCACTAACTTTGTTTTCGATAATTTATCATATCATGTAAAGAGTGCATCAGTTTTTTATTTTGTTTGTACATTGTTAAATATATACTCAAGTATACCAACAGTAGTTTGGCTTTTCTAATGACTTTCAGTTGTGAACATTCATTCTGTCAAAGCATGAACTTAGCAACAATACTGGAATAAAAATATTTATCACTGCTTAAAATTTTGATTGTTGAATAAATTGAGGGATTCTTTATCAGGACTTCTGCTCTAAAAAACACAAACTAATTAAAATGTATTTGCAAAACACTGAGCACTGCAGGAAGTGTAGAAGTAAAAACTGATAGTAACAAGAGGGAACTGATAAGCTATGTGAGCAATATCTAAGGAGTGTGTTAAACTCATCACATTTGTTGTGTGTTCAAGTAGCTATGTTTGTTCGACAATTAATTTTAAGGCTTTCTAAAGTTATAAGAAAATAGTTGTAGAAGTCAGTATCAGTCACATACACAGTGATGTGATCTAATTTTCTTGGACTCAATAATGTATAGGTAAAATATTGCACAGCATAAACACATTTTCCTCCCAAGTTATACTTTGATTGGGAAGTATAAAGAATTCACTATATCGGAAGATTCATGATCCTGTCGAAAGAAGATAAATTTGTAACATTCTTTAACACAATGACATGTGAACTAGCTTCCTTAACTATAATGCAAGTAATGAGTTGTTACACTCTATTTATCATAATAAATGGTGTGGTCTGTAAGTATAAGAATACTTCAGTGTGTATATATGTATATATTTTTACTGACCAATCATTGTTTGTATAAGAACAAAACTCTAAATATGAGGTGAAAACAACTTACAAAACATTTTAGAAATGGGAAGACTAACATAATACTGTTTGACTTTTTTTTACAAACTAACTTGGATAAAAATCCTAACAGATTTCACAAACCATTTGGTGTTTTATTTCTGTTTTATCACTCTTTTGAACTTACACAGGATTACGTGTCTGGCTTTGATATGAAGTTCTTTATACAATTTAAGCTGAATAAGGAAGTGAATACATTTAATATGCATAAGATCTGAAACTATTTTATTGATATCTCTTAAGACAAACAAAATAATTATATTACTGGTTATAGGTTATAGGGAACTTAATCCTGTTTTACCTGCAAATCCAAGTCTCACATATTATTATAGAGATTTATTGTTGTATTGCATGTGTACATGTATATTTCACTGAAACTTTGGTGTATATAGGAATAAACGTTGGGATTATAGGTTCATTTCGCTTGTACTACATAAGATTGTTCTAGTCTGTTGAAGAGTTTACTAATCCTGCTAATTACCTGCATGTATAACATTAGAAGGCCAATCATACAACTTATAAAAATAAAAACAATAAGTACTATTTATAATGAAACGAATTGTCAAAGAATAACTATGATAATGAATTATTGTTTAAGCAATAAAAAATGAATTTATTGTCCTCAAGATATTTATGACATAATATTGGCCATAGCTACTTGTTGTAGAATAATACACCGATACCAATTTTAAGACTATCTATCACTAATCATGATTTCGTATTATAAAAATGTATGCTGATCCATTTATCATATGAGGAGTAAACACCATACTTGAGTAAAATGTTGGGTATCTATAATGTTTACAAAACTTGTAAAATTTAATGTAACAATACACTGATAGTTTGCATATTCTATTTGATTGTGTATCATAAATTTGTAATAATACTTATATATACTTTGTAACCACTTATTATTATTTTCTCACTGTTTTAAGCATTTATTTCTCAGTTTTATCAGATATTAGATAGTTAATAAAATGAATTATCACACTTTGCTATTAGACTATAGACCCATACTTTCATTTTCAAGTATAAAATTAAAGCATTTTGTATAATAATCATGTAATATATAATATACTTAGTACATACTCAACTGAAACCTATACTTAGTTATTCAACATTTTGTAAAATTGTGCTTTAATTCTTTTGATTTCTCATCCAAAATGAAGTCAAAAAATGTATACATTTATATAATATATGTATAGTACTTAATACATGAGCCAGAGTGTGATATGGCGAAATATTTCATGAGCAGGCTAACTTATTTTCATTAAGTTATTTTCAAGGACCAGAGGCAAGTGAAAATAAAGCCTGAGAGTGAAATATCTAGCCATATCAATCTGACAAGTGTAATATGGTTGATTCCATGCTAGATATCTTCACTACCACAGTTTGTTGGTAATTCTTAGTATAAAGTTGGCATACAACTCTCTAGGGGCTTCCCACGCCCCCAGCTGATATTTTAGCAGCTGCTCTAACCATGGTTGGGTAGGCCTCACTAGATGAAGGTAGCTGAAAACCTTCAAAACTGGTAAGCCAGACAGGTTCCTATAACTACTAGGGTAATGAGCTTGTGCAATACAACATTGAGATAACACTATGTGATAATGTGAGACACTGGGTCATACCTAAAAATAACATTGCAAGGTATATCTAGCTTGGAATACATAATAATATATATAATATTATATAATATAATGTATGTATGTAACAAAAACAAAATTTTGCTTAGGCTTTAAACATTTTCAGCTAGACAAACAATATTTCTTCATAAATAACGGTAGTGTAAAAATATACATCTAATAAAACAGGAAATATCCAATATTCTAGGTATTACTGGAAGATATTTAAATGGAATTCTGTCCACCATTGTTTATATCAGTTAATGTATCTGAGAGTTCTATGCCAGAGTCAAACTATTGATACAGATGGTAGATTCACACCTATTGAGAACACAACTGGGGTGAAGTAAGGCTAGGCCTGCCAAATAATTCTTAGGATTTTTTTTATGATAGACATGAATCAGCATATTAGAATATTGCTGCTCTGCTATGACATACAATTATATTATTTTGAAGTGGCATCTTCAGCTACATGTTCTCAGTTTATTGCATAAGAATTTGTTGTCTGAATATTGTGAAATAATAGGCTATTATTATAATCATAAGTCAATAAGCCATTGTGTTTCTGAAGAAAAAGAGGCAAAGGTGGGGTGTGCATGGGGGAGGGGGGAGGGTTGTGCTGCAAAAGGTGACAACAGTCATCATTCTTGTATACTCCAGTGTATTGTATTCCATATAATAAACTAATAACAGTCGTGTTCTTATAATGTATGTTAGTGCAGCATACAAAATTATTTGCATGGTGTTACTGCTTGATGGCAGTTCATTTTCTTCGGACGTGACTAGTTTAGTACCAACCCAATTATGTCATTATGTCGGCGATAGTTGAAGTCACGGCTATAAAACTTAGAGAACTCAGTATTTGGATGGCTGAGTACAAAACAAATTAGTACTGATGCAAGTTACTGAAGTAATTGGCGAGCGAGCGTAGCGAGCGAGACACTTACAGGGGTAACACAATCGAAAATCGGGGATGTTAGTTTATTTATTTATTTATTTGTATATATGTATGGACGTACGTAAGGCATTTTTGTACTTTGACCCTCGCGTTTTTGTGTTAGTTCGGTTGCCGACCCCGTCCCAAATTGCACTAAACAGAATCCTCTGGTTTATCGATCAGTACCCGTATCACCCTAGAAATTGAATTGTTTACCTTTTTGAATTCTTTTGCGGGTGCAGTTCAAACTTGAAAACTTAAGGGACTTCCATTTCTATTCGAGTTAGTGGCGATAGTAAGTCAATGCGCTCTTTGTCATGGTTATAAGCCGTGCGCAACAGTATTACTTGAAAATACATTGTCCACTAGACTACCGCGAAGGTAAGTCTGTGTAGGTGCATGTCCAGTTGTGTCAAAGCATTGTGTGTTACAACCACTACTTAGCTAAAGAATATCACAAAGAAAACTTTTAAATAACGTGTATTGTTTTGTTGTTGTTTTTTTTCCTTCAATTCAAGCAGTTGCAGAGTGTTAGTTGTTACTATGGCACTGAAATTCCTTTACCCTGTATGCTAAATAAACAAACTGGACCTTATTTTCAGTAGCTTTTGTGTTAGAAGTCAAAATCATTCATATAAAAATATTATAGTCTTTAGGCTCGCTCGCCATTTGTGCTCAAGCACATCACTAGTTTTAAATTATATGGAAAACTGAAGTAGTCCTCAAGCTATAAAATAATATGCAATTATCAAATGTAATTTGAAATTCATCTAATTTTAATGAATAATTCTCTCTTATTAGCTTAGGAAATCAATGTGTGATTTAGAAGAACATTACATTTATGACTTGAAACAACACTTATAAACCAAATTATCAAAGTCAAAAACTAAAATGCATGGAGAGTGAGGCTCCATGAAAATAATTATAATTTGCACTAGAATAGTGTTAATGCTTCATTTTCTATCAATGACATCGTGTTAATTACTAGTGGTGCGCTCGAATAGCGCAAATGCACGGCGAGCAAGTAAATATATGAGTATGTATAGGTAAAGATGATTTGTGAAGGAAATCGCTAAATAATAGCAATGATTAGGCATGAAGAGTTAACAATAACATATTTACCTGAATAAACTTCAAAAGCAGTGGCAAAGAAGCGCAGCTTGACAAAGACTTCACAATTGTTTCAAGAAGAGAGTAGCTATAAACTTTTTGGTTGAAACAAAGTTGGTAAGGCACTGCAGCAGGATTCTCCGTGCTCGTTAATTGAAATATACTGGAACTGTGAACGCTTTACCGAACTACGTAATTAGTAGCGCGGGTGAACATTTTTGACGTACGCATACATGGTAGGGTCTCATTTACTGACTAGTCTGGCGTAGCCGACCCTTTACCTTCCCATTATATCTGGGCGTGGGGGGAAGGAAAGGGTCTGGTGAGAGCTCCACATCGGATTGGTACTGGAGTTACTATAGTGGCGCCCAATCAGATTGCAGTATCGGTAATTAGTGGCATTCCTTTGAGACTGTACTAATGCGAGTAAGTTTAAAGGGAACGTGCGTCAGCACGCAACGCAAGCAACCTATTCCGACGAATTGTAAGGCAACGATCAAGACTAAAATCACTGAAGTGTTTCAGGAGATGGGATGGCCTTCAGCTAAGCCTGAGCAACATCAAATTGTAGAAGCTATTTTGAATAGAGACGTTTCTGTGATTCTTCCTACTGGATACGGAAAGAGTGCCTGCTATCAGTGTTGCCTTCTTCACAAAAAGATGTACCCAAGTAGCTAAAGCTCCAATCATAGTATTAGTAGTTTCTCCACTCAGAGCGCTAATAAAAGATCAGGTAAAATTATACTTCTCTTTCTATATGGGTGAACTACTTTTGTCTCTGAAACAGGTATCGGCACTAACAAAAAAAAAGGTTTTGAAGCATGCTGTGTTCTTGAAAATGATGAAATTGTGAATGAAGAAATATCCAATGGAGACTATCAATTTGTTTATTTCACTCCAGAAACTCTTCTGTTAAGTAAAAGATGGAGAGCTGTGTTGGCTTGGCGATGTATTTTCTAGCAGGTATTTATACTTGAAGCTCATACAGTTGTGCAATGGCAAGTGCATGGCATGATATATACTGTTGTTGTGTTGGTTTCACAAATATTCTTTTTATGTAGGGGAGAAACTTTTGTGAATAGAAGAAATGTGTAGCTTAATCCCTGAACATGCACACATCATGGCACTTACAGCTACAGCTACAGAGAGACTAAGAAAAGATGCCTCAAGATTAATGAGATTAAGGAATGAAGTTGTAGTGGCCATATCTCCTTGCAAAGATAATATCATGTATGTTGTTGTCGAATCTGATGGAATTGAATGGATATTTGAACCATTAGCGACAAAATTACTTAAAAAACAAGCATCATATCCTCGCACATTAATTTACTGCAGTTCTTTTGCAGACTGTTCAAATGTTTATTCCTTTTTTAAGACATATCTACAAAAGAATACAGCAGGAACCACATTGCCTGATATTCCAGGATTTAGGCTTGTGGACATGTATATGAGCTGTACAGATCCTGAAGTAAAGGAGAAGATTGGGCAACTTTTTGTAATAGATTCTCCTCTACGAGTTGTGATAGCCACGACAGCTTTTGGATCGGGTACTATCCTGATGTACGTCATGTTATTAGCTTTGGTTTTCCCAATGACATCGAATCCGATGACCAGGAGACAGGGCGAGCTGGTCGAGATAGCTTTCCTGCACTTGCTACCTTGATAACCAAAACAATTAGTAGTAGATTTTTATAATAAACAGTAAAAGATTATGCAATCAACCAAACAGTGTGCAGGAGAGATTTATTACTTTCACAGTATGACAACTATAGTCGAACATACCAGGGACCTCTATGTTTATGTTGTGATCTGTGTCAGCAAATTTGCAAATGCACCCAATGTCATACTCAACAGTTTGTACTCCATAATACAATAAAATAATGATCAAGTATAGCGTATATAAGTTTTCATATCATATATGTTTAATTATCCAGTCAATAACTGCATTTTTATCACATAAAATGGAGAGTGTCACGTGGATTGGGAAAAGTTTGATGTGATCTGCCCTTCTGATAAGAGAAGATAGTGTACCTTTTCAAATGTTCAATAATTTTGTTCAGGTCTTCTGAAAAGCCTGGTGCATTGTGTAGACCAGATGGTTTCTTGACATTATTGCATTCATCAAAATTGTCAAGCAGTTGCCAAGTTTGAGAATCATGTTGTCCGTTTTATTCATGTTCAATCTTCTAATATCATCCTTCACAATTCTGTTCAGATATTCTTGGTGCAGGTCACATGAAATGTTTCTTCCAGGGGCATTGTGTGTATTAACACATCTGTTCCAGATGAGCTCTTGAGCTTGTCTAGGTGGTAGTTCAAATTCGAACTGGCACAGCATGCATACGATTTCAATGCTATAGTTCTTTCTTCCTGAACTTTTAAAACTAGGAAGCAAATATCGCCAGCATCTAAGAATCCTTTCTCCATCACCCTCCTTTATAGTATCAGAAAATTCCAGGTATAAGCAACCTACACCAAGAAACTTTTTGCCATATTCTAGCACCTACATTACATATATTATTTATTTAATACAGGAGAATATCATGAGTCATCACAGATTGATTAGCTACAAATATCAATATTCTTCGACTTATACACGTCTATACTGTGTATATGCTACACACTTACCTCTTTTTTCTTTGCAAAAGTTGTATAGGCATAAAAACACTTCTTGCAAACATATGCTTCTTTCCTGCTGTCAATGGTGACCAGATTCACCCCTTTTCCTTCTTTTTGGGATGCATTTAAAACCATTTATTTCCATATATTAGTGACTAATTCGATTCCTGTGCTCCTAGAAGACGTCTGTTTTTAACATTAGTCGAATTAGCACAAGCTAAACAAAGAGCTGCACTTGATGAAGCTGCCATAACGCAGTTATACTGTAAGTGCGCGCGTACGTTACGGCGTAAAAATCGCTCACTAAAACGCAAACTTTACTTGGCCCTCAATGCTGACGTCACGTACGTGGGCGAGTACCAATCCGATGTGGAGCTCTCACCAGACCCTTTCCTTCCCCCCACGCCCACATATAATGGGAAGGTAAAGGGTCGGCTACGCCAGACTATTTACTGACCGGACCGGACCCGATTACTGACCTACTTACCTTGCGTAGTAGAGCGTTAGGCTGATGTTTGCGATACGGTTTTATAGGTATTGTGTGATTTCCATGGCAGCAATGATTAATCACACTCCATACACTTGGGGGCTATCCTAAATTTTCTATGTGGTAAATTATTATGCTGGTTGTTGAGGAGAGTTAGTGTGGTATATTTCACTTCTTCCCTGTCCTTTGCCATGCTTAATCCTCACATAGTTCTCATGATAGTGTGAGCAATAAATAATTAATCTTGAGTGTAACTGGAATTGCCTTCGAAAGATGCTTTTATTGGTTAGAATCCATACTGAGAGTAGTTGGTAGTCTTTGTCAAGTTTGTCAGCACAATGCAATGAACATCAAGCAACCTAATGCTTCTGAGTAAAAAAATAAAAGGATGCACTGTTCTAGGGTAATATAACTCCAAGAAAATAATTAGCAATAGCTATATTTTAATACAATCTTTGAGAATGAATAAATTGGTTAACTCAGAATCACTATTTGATAGTTGACATTCTATAGTCTGGCCTATCTTTCAGTGTCTAAGATCTGTATGGTGGCCATATAGTAACTCTAGGTTTAACCCAATCAATCATTTGCACAGATCCTATAATATTGTAAACTATTGGAGTTAGCTTATTGCAGTAACTAAACAAAATTCACTTATTGAAAAGTTACAAACAGTAACCATACCCCACAGGAGTGTCATTTTAGTTAACTAAAACTTAAGTCCATTGGAAAGTATTTAGTTATCATAATATGATACTTTTTATAGCAATTACCAATTTCTTTTGAACTAGTCCATCAGTAACTTATACATACATACATAAGTTAATAATGTGTTTGGTACAGATGGTTTTGGCTCTGCATTACTTGCATCAATCAACAAGCGTGTTGTTTACTGTTATTATTACTCTATGATTTTAATGTACCTACATACATACTTTACAAGCCTTCTCTGCTTGGGATGTGTAAAATACAAAAACCATTTGACTTTTCAAATTGTAGGCTTCAGACTGTCTGGCTCCATACAAATACAGGTATGGATGGTTTAGTCCTACATAGCTACCTACAGTTGGTCAGACTGGTGGGCTCCTCCATCTAGAAAGCTGTAAACTACAATTATGAAGTCAGTTAGCATATTGTACTGATAAGTGCATGCAAGGGATTCTAAGGAGGTGACAAAGTCTTATTAAATTAAGTAATAGCTAGTATCAATGACACCAGATTAGCACATTTATATACAAGGCCCAGGTCAGGACATATTGTTATATTATTGTTATTGTTGTTGTTAATAATAATAATAATATTATTATAATAATAATAATAATAATAATAAATAATAATAATATTATTATCATCGTTATTATTATTATTGTTGTTGCTAGTATTATTTTATTGTTATTATTGTTGTTAATACTGTACAAATTCGTTTTTAACTACTACGTTAATACTTATAAATGAACATAATAATCTTATTTTTAACTTGTCTTAGTATGAAGTTTAATTATTATTGTTGTTATTATTATTATTATTATTATTATTATTATCATCATCATTACTGCTGTTGTTATTGTTATAAATTATAATATCCATATCATCATCATCATGATCATCATTATCATCTCATTCATATCAGTATTTCTTAAAGGGAATGAATGCTTGTGGTTGCTGGTGGTTATATGACTGTCTGTGGGCTAGATGATCCACTTGTCTACTGGTATATAAGGGCTTGCAATGATATCAAGTGAGTAACTTCTTTGATAAATTGGAGGTCAAGTAGTTATTAGACAAAGTGAGTAAGGTGTGAGTCTGGTTAGCACTATGGCAAAGCCAATGATGAGTGTCAACAATGATTTATCACTCTCCAAAGTTATGAAGCTATTAGATGGGGCAAATAAGGAAGACACTTGTCATGTGCCACCTGCAATGCCCAAATCTGGATAGGTGTATGTGTACGAACCATTAAATGATTACTCCAAAAGTAAGTCAAATGTGCCATTAACTTGTCTTCTGAGTAAAAGAAGGTGGAAATTAATGTAGGATATTATTAGTCTAGTTACAGAAAGTTTGCAAGAATTATGAGAGATCATGTGTATAAAAAAAGTCATTTTTTCTTTTGTTTTCACATTCCCAACTCAGGATAATTTAGAGCAAACATTTTTGCTAGCAGTTGAGACCCTGATAAATTGTTTCAAATGCACATTCTATTACTTTTGTGACACAGATGACTGGAAATGTGATCAGTATCATTGGTGCCATTATGGAAGGAAAAAATTGAAAGTTTTTCCACCCATTACCAAGTCATACTATGTATTGATTCGACCGGATGGCCAAAATGATGACAGATTTAAGAGATTTGCTTACATGACGAACTCCTCTAACAGAGTTGTTATTCATTACAAAGGAGACGATTCTGCACTCTGTGATATTGATCTGCATGTACGAACTTGCCCTTCAGTTTTAAGAAAATTGGAAGAAAAAGAAGCACCACCATCTGTGGTGTATAAGAAAGAAATCAGCAAGTCTGTATTATCCATAGATAATCAATGTGTTATGCTTCCACGTAATTGTAAGCAAGTAAAAAATTTACAGTCACGATCTCGGCAAAAACTAAGGCTAACACATGATGCTCTATATAATTTGCATGAATTGTCTTATGACATGAGAAATTTTATCTTAAAAATTATCACCTTTCCTGATCTCATTGTGATTTGTGGCAGAAGTCAACAAATTGCTTCAGCTTGGTTCAACAGGACAGCTTCTGTCATATGACACCACATTTAAGCTTGGTGATTTTTATGTATCAACATTTCTTTTCAGAAATCTCTTATTTAAATCATCTCCTGTCATGCCAGCACTAATCATGTTACATGAGAGAAAGTTGAGCAGTACTCACAGTGAGATGGCAAGGTTTGTGGCAAGTGAACTTCCTTGTTTAGCCAATGGAAAGAATAAAATCCCCTTGGTTACCGATGATGAAAAGGGATTTGAAATTTTTGACAATTTTTTGCCAAAAATTCGTCATCTTCTTTGCTGGAATCATTTACTGAAGAATGTTAAAAGATGGTTAAAAAGTCATGGTGCCTCTACAGCAGAAATTCAGTCCTATATTGACAACTTGCGCACTTTGTTTCATCAAGAAACTGAAGAAAAATATAATTATCATTTAAAGGAGTTGAGAAAAAAGTGGAGTCAACCTTTTCTTCAGTATTTTATGACCGAAAGTCACAAAAAGGTAACCTTTTATGTACCAATAATTTAGAAATTAAGTTAATAGCTATAATATTGTGTGCATAGGTCCCACAGAATATTGGTCGGTGGAATTTAGAAGTTCATGGAGTATATAATCCACTAAGTGGCATTACTACTAACCAGTCAGAAGGTTTTAATCCATACTAAAGAGACTTCAAGGGTGGAAAGAGATTCCAGTAGACTCTGCAGTGCTTTCACTTTACCATTTGCAAGTATATTATTGGAATGAGTGGCAAAGAGGACTGGCTGGTATAAATTTCACTAACTATCTTAGTATTATCTATTTACACATGTCTTGATTGTAGGTTTAGGTGAGTACAATTTAACAGAACAATTTTCAAGTCTTCGCATACAACCTGATGAGGTCAATTTGATATCCACTGCTTCTTTGGCGGATATCATTGACAGTCTGAAAAATGGAATTTCGATTTCTAGTGTGGCAGATGTAACAAATTCACAGACAAGGTCAATATTATGTAGCTATAAAATTAAGTCTCTCATGGCTCAATCATATTCTAATAAAATGCTATGTTTTGTGTAACTCAAAAGTACAGCAATAAAATTACTATGGCACAAGGGTGGCCAGATTTTTTTTTTTTTTACAAAATTCTAAAAGTAATCTCCTGCTTAGGGAAAAGAATCGTTCTCCAATGGCTGCACACCATACTCATCAAACCAGTGATAACAATTCACAAATAATGAGGGCAAGGTAAGTGTTTATAGTAATTCATCCTTTAATACATTACAGACTTTAACTAGTGCATATGCCAATTAAAAGTGCTTTCAGATAAATTGCTGATTTTTGTCCATCTAGATTGCTGATCCACAATAGCTGTGTTTCTCATGACCCAAAGTTAGGAACATTTACAGTTTTGGGCTCTAATGGTAAACCTCATGTAGTCAGACTTTTTCCATCTGAGGATTGTTCCTGCCCTTCTACGAGTACTTGCTACCATCAGATTGCTGTAAAGTTAAGTTTGGGGATTAACGTTGCAGAAGAAAGGAAAACCATTAATTTGACCCAGTTGCGATGGAATACACATGCTAAGGGCCAGAAAAGATCCGGTCAGAAAAGACCTAGACAAGGTTTGAATAAATAATAAAAATCAATGTAGCTTTAGTTTAAAGTAAAGTGTAATAATTGTCCAGGAGACTGCGATGTTGTAGCTGCACCAGATTCAATTTCTAGTTCACTCACTGATAATTTAACACAAGTATGTTATGGATGTCTGCAATTATTGTTATTATATTGATGATATTAATAATGATTTATTAGCTTATTGATGAAGAGATAGCTTCCGATCCTCTTGTTAATATCAGTGTACAACAAACGAGTAATTCAAAGAAGGTATTCTTAACTGCCATTTCTTGACTGAGTGTAATTATAGTTAATTCCATTGCAGGAAGTTTTAGACAGGAGTGCAGTGAGAAAACCTTGTTAGGAAAACATTACCCACACTAAAGGTAAGTCCTCACTATTAATCAACATGATAGTGTTGTTTGTTCATTTTTGGTTTTGTCACAGACAAACTGTGTAGACAATGTGCAGGATGCTTGAATGATAACTGTGGAGCTTGCGTGTACTGTAAGGACATGAAGAAATTTGGTGGACCAGGTAAATTGAAACAGAAGTGTATCCAAAGAAAGTGTATTAGTCAGCTACAGAAACCACCTGAACAAGTAAGTTGGCATGGCTGATGATGTGCAGAATAGATCATATGGCTTCTCAATGATAAGCCATATTAGCTATTCTGACACCATATTGTGTACAGAAAACACTTTTGAAGACTGTTACAGCCAAAATTCTGAAATCGTCTCATTACATTCCACCTACTGCTACTGATAATATACTGGTAACATTCTATCAGAACAATCTTCAATAAATATTATAATGTATATTATTGTGATATTTTGTGACTTAGGAATCTGCCCAAAGTAGTTATTTTCTTGGAGGTAATGGATGCATCAATTTAGATGATTTTTTACAACAGCATTCACGTGCAAGGCATTCTATACTTGGTGATGAAAATTGTTTGTTTCGAAGCTTCTCTTATATTCTATTTAAAACAGAGACAAATCATCTTGATATACGTAAACTGCTGGTGGAGTTTATAGGCCTCAACTGTAGCCTTTTTCGATAATATTGCCATCCATTATCTGTGAAAGATCACATTGACAAGATGAAAAAGAATTATGTTTGGGGGACACATGCAGAAGTATTTGCACAAAATCTATGGAGAGAAGTAATGGCGAATATTATTGGGCGAAGTATGGCATGTCACAGTAAACTATCAGTATAATTCTGGTTTACCATGCTAGTGTTCCAGGTTAACATTGTCAGTACACCATCAGTATAGTAAACTGACAATGATCAAGCAGTGGGTGACTCCAAGCTGAATGCATACGTACATTTTTGCCTCAGCAGCAACATCCTAATACAGTATACTTTGCACATTAAAACTGACAATCTAAGTAACTGCTTAAATTCACAGCAAGCGGTGAGACTAGAGAGTGTCTAACATCACCAGCTAACATGTTTAAGTTATAACAGCTTTCAATATTTCCTCTCAACAGCATTGTTTGTACAGGGTATGGTTTCAGAACCACGGTTGAGAGTGTCACATTAACATTTTTTTTTATTTCAGGAGAAGTTTTCATTTCCATAAAATTGGTGAAAGTTTTGTAGCAAATGTAACCATGAAGATCATAATAATTTCAGAGGTGCAAAACAAGTTGTTGTTTGTTGTTGTTGTTGTTGTTGTTGTTGTTTTTGGGGGGGGGGGAACAAATCACCTAACAATGGCAATTTATATCTCCAATTAATAATTGCGTGATTCAAGGAGATTAAGTTAAAATAAAAATTGCTTAGTTTTAGTTTATTCATTCTACCAGTAGGTATTGTTTCAATGGGATTGGCCGTCTTCTACAGGTCTTTGGTTTAAGTTTTAGTTAACGACGCTACTGTGGGGTATGCTTATTGTTAAATTTTTTTTAACAAAGTGGATTATTATTTAGTTACTCAATAAGCTAACTCCAATAGTTTACAATATTAAGGATCTGTGCAAATGATTGATTGGGTTTAACCTAGAGAGTTACTATGGCCACTGTACAGATCTTAGACACTGAAAAATATGACAAACTTGACAAGACCAACCCTCTCAGATGGACTCTGAACTTATAAAAGCATAAATAATTTACCACAGTCATAGAAAATTTAGGATAGCCCCCAAGTGTGGTCCTTGTAGAGGGGTTTCTTCCTTACCTGCTTCTTGTGACAGCATCATTATGGAGTGTGATTAATCATTGCTGCCATAGGACTCACATTTACCTTTAAACATCAGTGTAACGCTACGCAAGATAAGGCGGTTAGTACGCTACGCAAGATAAGGTGGTCAGTAATCGGGTCCGGTCCGGTCCGGTCAGTAAATGAGACCCTACCACCTATATATCTGAAATCTCAATTGAACACGACTGAGAGTCAGCTTCGCTCGCTTCGCTCGCTCGCTAAATTACTATTAGTAAACTAAAATATCCACATAAATCTCATCAATACACAAATTGAGAAACTACAATACACAATCAGTACTGTGGGGCTGGCCTCCACGAATGAGAAGAGAGGAGTAGAGGAGAAACAAGGCGTGAAGAGAGAAGAACGAAGATAGAGAAGAAAGACACTAGAACATTGTATAGCTGTGTGTGTGTGCGCATGTGAACTAGATGTGTGTTATTTTTAGAACTTAGCTATTGGTTTTGTGTCATTTGTGTACACGTGGCAGGTCTGACGTTGTGTGCTCTGAGCCCGCTTAGGTGGCCTGTGCATTATTATGGTATATATACGTTGGTTGAGTAATTTTTGTTCAGTTCGTTTTATGTTCCATCTTTCAGGTCCCGGACCAGTGCGTATCTTAATTAAATATTAACTTAGTTGAGATATTCTTACTTGCAGGGAGCCTTTCTGTGCTACTAACTCTGGTGGCAGTGACCTACAAAGAGGAAGGAACGTTCCCCTACATTTGGTGCTAACGTGTTGAGACGTGTCATTCTCCCTTCCCACACAAGTACAAAGTGTTGTAAGGAGTAGTTTATGTGGAATGTGAGATTAGTTAACAATTGAAGAAGTAATGTATTTTATAGATGATTTAGTTATTCAAAATGACAAATGTGTCTCTGCACTGTTGAATTAGCTTGAATCCAATATAGCCCACTCTTGCTAAGTGGATTGTTGAGACGTATTTTACCATTAGTCTCAGCTGGAATCTGTTTTATCAGTCCCAATATAGGAACGCCATAATTGGAGGACAGAATCTTGTAAATATCAGCTGTCAAATTCTCTTTTTCATCAATGTATGGACAGGTGCTAGTCGTCCTGACTTCAACCAGTGTACCTAAAGATTGATCATCAAAAAATGCAATAAGCGACAAATAAATTTTTCTTTTTAGGTTAATTTCAAGATTTACTCAGTTACCAGGGACATAGTCACAAAATTAGAACAATCACAAGAATTATGCAAGACACACGCTCAATAGTCAAAAAGATAATTGAATATATTTTTAGGGTGCTTGTGATTACGTGTGATATGTTAATTTAGATTATTTAATGGTGCTGGCACATAGCAACGCTCGCGCGCCGCTTAATTGAGCAATAAACCACGAAACCACCGAGTTGTAGAGGTAGAGGGCGGACCTTAAATACCCGCGCATAGATAAGAGCTTCCTGGCAGACCGTGGTAAGTATAGTTAACTCGGCTTACGGAGGGCGGGGCTAGAAAATTGCACAGTAGCAAAAAAGTGCGAGACGATTGCAATCTATTTTGCTGTCCAAGTCCAGAAGGACGAAGAGTTAGTCTTTCATTTTTAGTACTGCGGCATAACTTAACAAGGTAATTAAAGTTGTCGATTTAGTTTTTTAATATAGTGTACAGTCGTGACCCGACTGGAAATAAATCACGTGAAAATGTGAATAAATATAAAACAAAATAGAAATGGGAAAAACAAAATCGACAACTTTGTAACAAATAAAATTTTTTTTTTAGGTTAATTTCAAGATTTACTCAGTTACCAGGGACATAGTCACAAAATTAGAACAATCACCAGAATTATGCAAGACATACGCTCAATAGTCAAAAAGATAATTGAATATATTTTTAGGGTGCTTGTGATTACGTGTGATATATTAATTTAGATTATTTAATGGTGCTGGCACATAGCAACGCTCGCGCGCCGCTTAATTGAGCAATAAACCACGAAACCACCGAGTTGTAGAGGTAGAGGGCGGACCTTAAATACCCGCGCATAGATAAGAGCTTCCTGGCAGACCGTGGTAAGTATAGTTAACTCGGCTTACGGAGGGCGGGGCTAGAAAATTGCACAGTAGCAAAAAAGTGCGAGACAATTGCAATCTATTTTGCTGTCCAAGTCCAGAAGGACGAAGAGTTAGTCTTTCATTTTTAGTACTGCGGCATAACTTAACAAGGTAATTAAAGTTGTCTATTTAGTTTTTTAATATAGTGTACAGTCGTGACCCGACTGGAAATAAATCACGTGAAAATGTGAATAAATATAAAACAAAATAGAAATGAGAAAAACAAAATCGACAACTTTGTAACAATTAGCTATAGCAAGCGGTGGACGAAATTCCAGCTTCCGTAGTCTTCCTCTGTTTCCAAATAGTGGCGTTTACTTTTGAGACTTTGAGGCTTCATAACTCTTGCAGTTCCGTTTGTGTGTTAGTCATTCTTGATCAGTTGGCTGTCAGTTGACGGGTCTCAGAGATCCCCCGGGCAGCGTGGATCTGCAAGGTATAGAATCGGAGTTACGTTCCATAGCAACAGTTAATTGATTTGTGTGGGCGTACCACGTAACCGGATGTGTGAGCACCATTAAGGATTTGTAATTTTTTTTACTGTTTTTGTGATTTATCTTATAAAAAATGATAGTAAGATCTTACATAGGTAGCTAATCTTGCAAGATCACGCTGGGATATGTTCCAAGTTCTCGAGTAATCTTACAAGATACATCTTGTATGATCTTTGATAGAAAAATCCTTCAAGAAATATATGGCGAGATCGTGCATGGGTACACAGGCAAAATCATACCGGAATATGTTCCAGCTTCGTTAGTACAAGATTATTAGATTCCATTCAATGGTAAGATCTTGCGAATGTTTTTTCTTGATTAATTCCCCCTCTCCTTCCCTACTTAATGAAAAATTTGTATAAAATCCTGATGTGTATTTTTAATGACTCTAAACTACCATATAATTTTTATCAACATTATTTTATAAAAAATTGCTATATGGCAATAGAGCATGCCTTATCAATGATGTAATCAATCTCAAGCTAATGAGAACAGCTGATACCCCGTTATAAAGTAGCACTATGTACTATATTGCAAATTATTAAAATGCAGTAGCATAAGGTATTTTATTCCACTACACCACTAGGCTTTGTACATTTACTTTTCTTGACCTATGTATCATGAATGCACACACTAACTGTCGTTGTTGTTACTGATGATGCTTTACCAACCTGGCTGAGGTAATGAATTATTCATGAACGTGCACTGTGTGTGTATATATATAATATATATATAATATATATATATATATATAATATATACTATACAAATTGTATATATTCTCATAGTTATGTTTTGACATTGCAGAGCTCTTTATGGATTGCACAGTCTAGGAATAATGACTCATACTGTTATGTATATTAGTACGTATGTAGGTGGGTGTGGTATTTCTAGGTATTTTGTTGACAACCAGGATAATTACTGCAGCACTGGCAGCCTATGCTGCTTTTGTTTTCCTATGGTATCTTTTTTCACTTCCTTAGCTGTGATAACAATAGACAGTAGACCAACTGTGACATTATTCACATGAGAGGCATACAAGATGGGTCCATGCGGCGAGCGGACAACTTGCGAGGAGTGTTGCAGCGGTAGGTCTGTCATAGTGACAAAACACCTGTTAATCTCAGAATAATAAGGATTGAAAGACAAGCGTTAGCGAACACAAACATATTGTTCACTCACTGTATCTGTAGTAAATGGTACGAGTATAAGCAGACTGCAGAAGAATTAAAGTATTTCTCAGTCTAACCCAAATAAACATGTTGAATATAATATAATGGGTCTGTTCATCAAAGGTACCATGTGTCAATAGCATAACATCTCGTCAGATGTTACACAACTTCATGCCCAAACATAAATACTGTATGGTATTGTGCTTGTCCAAATTTTAAGGAACTGTGAAGGAGTGCTGACAGTGTACTCTGCTGCATACTCTATTCCGTGAGGCAAAACCATGTTTGGTTAAGCTGCAAGCAGTCTATGTTCTCATTTTTCCCCCACAAAAATTGTAGCTATTATTATTATGAGCTGAGATAGTATATAATGTAGCCTATATTAAATAATGTTAGCGCCTAGTCTCAGTTACGTGTATGTGTGTATGTGTTTGTATGTGTTTGTATTTGAGGTAAATGAGTGCGTGCCACTACTTAGTGTATGTTTCGTAAGCTTCCACTCGTGAATATATTTGTGTGAAAGTTTAAGATTCCCTTGTAGGAAGTAAGCCATTTAACAATGCATGTACGTGTGTGAGTATGATCGTGTAGGTGAGGGTATTATGTGTGCGGTTAGGAATATCATTATCTTGCATGGTGAATGAAATCCTCATTACTTCCCACAAAACAGAATCTCTTACAGGTGCCTCAAAACCATAACACTGCAATACAATTTCAACATAATTATGACTTCCATACACACCGCCTATCATAGCCACTAATAACAGCCATTAATAAATGATTAATAAATTCAAACAGCTTGACACATCTATCCTAAAAAAAACAAACCAAAAATAAAACACAGTAAAAAAAGGAAGAGCTACTAACACCATTAGCAGTGGTAGGGCCAAACCATTAATTAAAAGCTGTTATAGTACCGGTTTTTGGGATATTGATGCATATGCAACCCACACTCAAGTGACCACTGAATACTCTTACCATTGATCTAGTAATGAATATGTCAACATAAGCCAGGATTAAAAAAAAATTGATATTATGAACAGTTTCACTTGCTGCCATTTGGCAAGGGGGGAAGGGGGGGTGTTTGCGGGGGAGGAGGAGGTGGGGGAGGGAGGTCATACTATTGTGAATGCAAATTAATGAGCACAAGTTGTATATTTTAAGAAAATTATAAACCAGAGTACCCATTGAATAGTTTTAATTATGGGAGTGTGCAAAGCACCTTTACAGGTTTATATATTTGTGTGTGTGTGTGTGTGATAAGGTTATTAGTGTGGTGTGTGGTTGGTGTGCATGTGAATGCGTGCGCAATTCACAGATGACACGTGAGTGACTTCACTACAACGTAGTTCTTCCCAGGATGTTCCTCCATGCCTATACATGTCAAGCAAATCAAGCATCCGACAGCTTGGCTTGCTTGCCTAGATGAATCACATTATGTTTTAAAACATAATGTTTCTTTTGAACACAAGTTCATGTTCAGATGGGGAATAGATCCTGATTATGGCAGCACCACATTCATGTTTTCATAGTGTGTGTGCAAGCTTGTGTAAGACATTTGAGCTGCAACCAAAAAATGTTACTTTCACTAACTGGTTAAGATCATCATTTTAACCACAAGTGTATGTTTATATTAATGATTTCTGGGAGAATTTCGGCAAGAATTATGGGAGTGTAGCTAAAGTCGGTGTCATAGCAACAATATCAGCACACACTTTCAATAATATAGTCATAACACTTGACGTACACAATCTGTTAACATATCAAAGAATTTGTATACTAATTCATAGTAGTATCCATTCAATATTGCTTCCAGTTGATATCAAATTTTATTAACAAATAAATTACAAAATCAGGTATGATTGAAAGCATTGACTGAATGTGGAATTCCACATCTTAATTAGTCATGACAATATTCCCGCATCACGTAAAAAAAAATGGCAGCAACGAACAATAGTGTGAGAGACCTTCAAGGAACAAAAGCTAATGAACTGTAATTTTACGCATGTAAACAAGTATATCATATTTTGAACACATCATTGATCTCATGGGATGTACTATCTACCACAGGTATGTGTCTAGTGTCAATTGATTCTTACTAGCTCACTGAGACTTCCCCTTGTGAGTTTAACTTCAGTGAGTAGCATAATTAGACTTCGGACATTTAAGATCTATTCATTGCATTGAAATGTACTACAAGATACCTTAAAACATCCCTAGCAAAAGAAGTCTTCGCTCTAACAGATCACTGAATGTCAAACATCATTTTTAGCAATGAAGTGAAATATGCGTAATTATGCTCTCTGTTGTGGATATGCTATATAATACTGAGAATAGATTATCCATTAAGAAGCTAATCTATACACATATGCAATACACAGCTCATTTTCTTTTTTGCAATCTATAATATCTTAACCTTTCTACTATCATAGCCAGTGATTGCAAAAGTATACAGAGAAAATTATTGCTAAGCCTTGTGGTATGTTTCATGATGGATGAAGCCCACAATAATTGTTTGTGTGCAACCACCTATTTTATTGTGCTAGTCAGTCGACTCCTACTCAATGGCAAACATGTAGGATAATAAAGCAATGTAAGTTTTCATTAAAAGTACATGATACTTCTTAATGCCTAACAAAGCTGCAATGGTTTACAAAGAGAACTATACAAGATCACAAACAGTTAATTCCCGCCCACCTAACCATTGTGTTGATGTGCTGCTGCATTACAACAACAACAATAAACTGTCAATTGTACTTGGACTTATTGTGTGGACTGTCTGGAGCCATAAACTTGTTAAGTTACAAGGTTGAGTGTTGGAGTAAATATCCTATTGAGGTTGGTTATATAAGGCTTTGGCATGAAAGCAATACACCATACAGTACGCAATGATTCTCCTTATATGGCCGGAGATTGACACGTAGGCATAATGATCACATAAACAGTAGCAGATGAGACACATGACAGCATGCTAAGTGAGCTAGATAAGAGATAGTTGAAGAGGCTGCTAGTTTGAAAAAAAAAGTGAAATACCCTCTAAGATTTTATGTATCTAATCCCCATAAAATAATAATTTAGTCACGATATACCACACACATACATGTTACCATGATTACAGGATGAAGAGAGGTGCAATGAAGGATTATGATGCATGAATTATAAACACTGGATTAATTGTGCCTTATAAAAATATTTGACCAACAATTAAGTGATAATACTTGTCTGATCTAATGAATGAAATAAGATCACCAGAGACTGCTACAATAGGTACTGATTGTGATAATTAGTGGTATAAAAATCTAGTTACGGCACGATTTGAACATACTTGAATTGTTGCACTCTGTTTGTCATGTCTTCGCTGCTGATCTAATACCCACCTCAGCATACATGATGTCAGCTTGTGAGGAATTGGTCAATGATGGATTCTTAACTGAAGGAATATTGTCTCCGTCCTCGTTAATGGAAGTGGAAGAGATCTCTTCACCATCTGGTTTATATTGAGGGATGGGAGGGGCATCATCATCTGGTAGAATACACTCAGTTGTAGTCTGCTGTGTAGGTGTGGCCAAAGGTTTGCCTTGTTCTAAGACATGATAAACAGGTCCCTAGAAAATGGAAATCAATTGTGTATAACAGCAGTGTGATATATGATGATGATGTCAATTACAAACCTCATTGCACAGTAACTGAGCTTGTAATAGAAAACAAATCAACAATACAGTTTCAAACGCTAAATTGCTGGCAATACTTACTCCACCAAGCTCTGAATAATTTTCATCTGCCAGTTTGGTTTGTGGTTTCTTGTGATTTGTGTCATTCAAACGAGCATACATTCCATCAATTCCAGTTTCCACTGTCATTTCCGGCTTCTCAAAAGTACAAGCTTGGTTTCCAGAATTGAGGGCCACTTGAGGATTACTACTGCCCTAAGGATTACACCACCATTAGCCAGCATAGCAAATATTACAATACAAATAAAGTTGTATTGGAAATGTTATTTTTTAAACCTGATCATGTTTAATAAATTTAGAATTAAATAGACTAATGACAAATATAACATTTCTTTATTTTCTACTGTCTGCTTTTTGAAACCAGGAGTATTAAAATTTCTCTATCATTTTATTCTCACTAGTACATCTACTGCTATTGTTAACTTACATTAATTTCTACCGTTAGTCCTCTGTTTACTCGAGATCTTTGAAATGAAACCCAATAATCACATTTTTGACATATTTAAATAGATTCAACAATCACCTTTGAAACTTTTGTAATGTACAACGTCCACCACAACAGTCTATAATATGCACCATATATAAATATTTACTGTATAATAATGAATTGACTTACTATGGTGACAAAGGCAGCAGATTAATACAACAGTAAATATTGAAACTCCAATGGCCATAATGAGTACTACAACACTTGCAACTATTGCTATTACTACACTGCCAGAATCTGTTGTAGTAATTATTGTACTGCCACTAGTGTCTGCTGTAAACAAATTGAAAATTTGCTATTGTTATCATATTACGGGGAATTTATCTCTAACCTGTTGAACTAGAGCATAAGGAAATTGGATTGACTTCAAATTGCACGACAGAAGTTCTATTTTCTCCATTGACATCAGCAATTGTGGTTAGGTTATATAGTGTTTTCAATTCAATATTCACAGAATCAGAGCTATTTCCTATTATGGTATCATTACCATTAGTGGCTCGTGATAATGTATGCATACAGTTGATATAGGAGCATTCAATCATATATTTACATGTTAAATTATAGTCTCCTGCATTGATTGAAGGGCAAACATTCAGACCTATTGCACCTATATTTATAATAGAATGGATATTGACTTCTTCTGAACTCTATTATATAACTTACAAAGTAAATATGGTTCAGAGTATCCCAGTCCTAGACTGTTGTTAGATTTGATTGTTAAGTTATATACTAATTGTTCTTCTAAGCCAGTAATACTGACAGTGGATAATGAGCTAGCCATTGTCAGTGGCATAAATGTCCCTTCCATATGATTTCGAAGCATAGCAACATACATCGTTTGTTTATTGCGACACTCCTGCGGTATCTGTATAATATTGGATAATAACTTAGGTTAATTACAATAGTCAACTATTACTAACCTGTACTCTCAGATTTAATGAGTAGGAGTCCCCCACTCTAAATAATGAATATTCGATATTATTTGTAGAAGGTATGTAAGGTAGAGTCTTGTTAACACATGAAGGTGGACTTTGTCCTACTATATTAGTAGCTGTGATACACATGGTAAAGGGATCACATGACCTCACTCCTTCCAGTGTGAAGTTATAGGAGTCAGTATCAGTCACATACTCAGTGCTGTCTTTCAATTGACTGGGACTCAAGAATGTGAGAGTAATAGTGAAATCAACAGATACTGTAGGAATGATTCTATAATCCCATGATGTCATCAATGAATGACCATTCAGAAGTATATCCACTATATTTGGAGGATCTGGGATGTCTATTCAAAATAAACACAATAAGAAACGTTTATTCTAAATAAAATTTTAAGCTTATTTTTCAGCTTAGCTAGCATAAAGTTACTGTTTGTTAATTCATAAGTTGCATAATTATAATTTATGGAGTTATGCTTCGGTATAGGGAGTTTAATATTGGTGATTTTAACATTTTTTTTTGTTTATCATGGTTATTCAAAATGGGGTTAAGTGCTAGCATTATTGAAGCTCAATTCCGGTATGGTAACCTGAGAACAATTTAAAGGTGTACTATAAAATAAAGCCTGTAGATATATTGTTATGAAGTTCTTTCCCATTTTATTCTCTCCTCATTTGCAATTTTACATGTTCCTAGCTACTATTATACATTTTGTTATTGTATATCACATGGCAGCTTATTTTTATTTCAATAGTATATTTAGTATTAAAACTTACCATATATAGTCACATTTAGTTTGTTTTTTGCTTCACGAGAGTGACTATTAATACCAACACATTCTATTGTTATAAAATCAATAGCTATTTCTGAAGTATTTAGTAAGAGAACAGAAGAAGTTCTAGTAAAATCCGTAATGATTATCCCATCAGTTACTATGCCAACTACATTTTTATCAAATGGCTGCTCAAATCCTGTTATTGTCCATCTCAATAGAATCAATCCATTGGTAGCATTACAGAATATCCTTGACTCAGTATTCATAGGAAGGACTAAATATTCCTTAGGAAATATGGCAACTGAAGCAGACAAATTTTGCCATTAACAACATTAAAACAAAAAAAAGTATTACCATCATAAAATATTCAGAGTTATATTACAATAGTATGTTTTATAATAACTATGTATTTTGTAGATACCAATGTCTCAATTGCTCTATTTATTTAATGACACTCAGTGGAACAGTGGAGTAAGAAGTGAAGGCCCTCCAATAATTCTTAACGGGAGCCTGGGCCCTCCAATATTTACCATGCTCATACTACACAAGACACTATACACTTATGACAAGTGATCTTTATTGTTAAATTACAGATTAGTATATGAAAACAAGCAAGTGCTAAAACAGATAATATGCTATTTCAGATATATCATCATTGTATTGGCTGCCTCTACAAATCTTGGCTTACTAGAGACCAAAAAAAAACTTAGTGCAGTATATAATCTTCTCAGGGTAATTTTATTTCTTCCGATAAAAAAATAATTTCTCCAAACTAAATATGTATATGGATACACTTTGACCTCAGTAGCGACATTTTGATGTAGTATACTTTGTACGTACAGTCTAAACTACGGCCTGAATTCATCAAGCAATAAAACCATAGCTAACAAATTTATGCTATAACATATTTCAATCTGTTTTTCTCTCTACAACATTTGTACAGGGTACTTATTAATACCAAGCTTGAGAGGAGTCATATCAACAAGTTTTTCCATGACATTGATAGGGGGACAAATACACCCTAACAATTTGCTCTAAACATCGGCTCTCCCAATATTTTTTATCTTCCTACTCCACTGACACTGTAAGTTGATTATAATTTACATCACCACTTCTAATATAGTTATGCTTCATTTGCACATAAATCATAGCAGAATGAAAGTAAAATGACTATCATTATTTTCTCAGTATTGAACAAAAACAAATTATTTTGTTTTTACAAATTCTTAGTGATATGCACTTTTAACAAATCTTAACTTCCTATAACACTAATATCACTCACTACATCACTGTAGACATAACTGATGCAAGTTTTAATACCATCATCTTATAACTAGTACGTCCAAGTTGAGTTGGCATGACTGCAAGCATAGTAAAACGAGGAATGCACTTAGTAAAAAACCAGAAGCAATTTAGTCATGTGAACTAATTGCAATGGTGACGCGCGAGTAAACGAACATTCACGTGAAAAGGGACAGCTACTCGGGTGCACATTATTAATGCAATAATTTTGCTAAGTAGTTGAGGCAGTCTTGCAGTTCTGAATAGTTTTGTCCTGGCGCTGTTAAGTTCACAGGTATGCACCTAGAAAGAACCTGAAGGAGTAAAATTAACAACCTCAGAAGACCATGGCAGCCCAACATTGCAAGCTTTTTGAGAGTAGTGAAACATAATTCATTTTGTCAATTTCATTTATTTATATTCACTGATCACAATATTACTATTGAATAATCGTAACAATTAATATTTACAAAACAATAGTACAGAAATAAGAATTAATGATAATGAAAAGCTTGTGTAGTAGCTAACCCCAAGTGAAGATGGAGTAACTTAGAATTGCGACAATAAGTCTAGAAAAAAAAATTAGTGGAAGGGTAAGAAATCTGCATAAAAAAATCTAACTATAACACAATTGGGATATGTTTGATTTACTATAGCTTATTACTGACATTACAGCTACATTACACTTTGCTAGCAAAATGCTGGGATTATTTTGTATTTACAGCTCAGTATTAGTTGTTAAACATGTATAAAAATTAAACCTACCTGCATTATTGACTTAACTGTATCCTAGACACAACACTTTGGCTCTCATAGCTAACACTAGTAATGGAATACAAGGATAGAAAGTACTCACTCGAGAAGAGATAAGTTCGTTATTTACAATCTCATTGAAAACTTTCACACACTTGATTGAACCGAACTGCATGACAAAATTTGGGTGCGAGTAGAGCGGGAAAGTCGTATTTTTTTTCCTGTTCCATAGACTTTAGTATAGGATGTTGTAATTCACCCCCCACCCCCCTCCCCACCTCCTCTCCCTCTCCGGATGTGTACCTGCTTCTGTTCTAAAGTTATTCAAGTTTTTCTTGCTGCCAACTTAACTTGGACATACTAATATATATTATATATAATATAATAATTGTATAATATAGTATATATATTATATATATTATATTATAATAATACTCATAATATTATTATGTATAATATAATTTATTCCACACTAGATGTCTTCACAATGTTATCTTTAGGTAGTGACCCATGAAATAACTCACATTATCACATAGTGTTATCTCATGGCTGTATTGGCAAGCTCATTACCCTAGT
>WLWD01006355.1_pt1:0-15000 | contig 53567 bp, 53 predicted proteins | sample 6712731 | NCBI WGS metagenome assembly WLWD01 (sample SAMN12718690, study PRJNA576275) | sponge metagenome | isolation source: marine sponge | host: Mycale hentscheli | place: New Zealand: South Island, Marlborough, Capsize Point | collected 2014-11-01
TCCAGTTGTGTCAAAGCATTGTGTGTTACAACCACTACTTAGCTAAAGAATATCACAAAGAAAACTTTTAAATAACGTGTATTGTTTTGTTGTTGTTTTTTTTCCTTCCAAGCAGTTGCAGAGAGTTGTTACTATGGCACTGAAACCCCTTTACCCTGTGTGCTAAATTTAAAAACTGGACCTTATTTCCAGTAGCTTCAGTGTTAGAAGTCCAAATCATTCATATAAAAATAGTATAGTCTTTAGGCTCGCTCGCCATTTGTGCTCAAGCACATCACTAGTATACTATTCATTTGGAATAATAACTCCATTTTTTAGAATAAAAAAGTAATACTTCTAATAATGTCAAGCATAATCTGGCAGGCCCTATTGATAAGCTAGGGCTTAGCTACATGAGGAATTTGCTGTCATGGGATGTTCATAATGAATATTCAGAATTGGTGAGGGGGGGGGACTTCGCTGGTGAGGAATATCAGTATGCTTTGGTCGTAAGAGATGAGGGAGGGGAAGGGTGCTTATTACTCTTCATGTTCACCTGCTATGGGATGTCCAATAGGACTAGGATGCAGGAGAATTACAATGGGAATATATGGGATGGATAGGTGGCTAATCTGGGATCTCACTTAACTGGTTTGCTTGTTCATTTCTTTGTTAGTTGTAGGATCACAAGTCATAACATTATTACTTGTCCAGCTCAAATTACACATGCACACACACAAACAAAATAAATAAACAATTTTAAAAATATATTTCTCTGGCTAGTTTCTGGAAACCATGGAAACCCCCTGGATCCGCCACTGATAAATGTAGAGCCTACAATTAAGACCATCCATCAACATTGTCATCCAACATAGCTGCCATCCTCGAGAGCGTTTTTTTCTGAGACCTACAGCAGGTTCTATGTCTAGCTACAACATGAATGTGTGCAGCATTAACACAAACATGAGTAGAGCTCATACACACCACACACATACGAGAATGAGTTGAGAGTTATTATAAACTGCATATATACAACATGTAAGCAGGGCAGAGCTAAAAGCTTTGACATAAAGAATACGCTAACTCGTGTGTGCATCATGCACATGCAATAAGCACATGTCAAATTTTACTGTGCAGCACATTCTGCTTATGTAGAAGTTGATTAACTTTGATTTCAACTAGAAACAATTTGTACAAACCTTTCTTACACCAAAAATGAATGTAGTCCATAAGCTTTGCCACAAATGAAGTGGTTTTTTTACATCCCCTCATCCTTTATTTCCCCTCCCTCCCTGCATCCATCTTTCCATTTATCCATCCACTAATATGCTACATCAATCTCTCTACTTATCACCTTCTCTTCTGTCCACCTCCCTATCATTATTTCAATCAACATTATTTCAATCAAAGACAAGTGATTACTAAGCAACCAAATTCTGACCAAGTCCAAGTGTGACTAAGTGTTTTGGCAATTTCTGATAATTCTTCATCGGTTTCAAGTCTATTGACAATCTCTTTGGCTTCATCCCCGAAAAAATGACATAAAATTAACTTCAGGGAATATCGATCATGTGTTTGTCGAACAATGTTAGTTTCTCTTGCCTCTCTGGATGGCGTATTGACTCGTTAAAATAATACCTCGCTGGATAATGACCCTGATTGTTCAATCTCGCTAAGTCGTAGTCAACGAGCCAGCTACTTCCATCTGGACCAAAAATGAGATTTGGTATGCGGACATCACAATGAACGTATCCAGCTTCGTGGACTTTGGCCAACATGGAAACAATTCTATGAAACTGCTTTAAACTGTTGGGTTGATGATTACAAGGAAGCCATGGGTACTTCAAACAAAAGAAGTTGCCATCTTGTGTCAAATTCTTTAAGTTCACTGTAATGCCCACCTTTTCCAACAATTCCTTGTTACATTTGTATATGTTGTCAGCCTTACAAAACAATTTAAAAACCTGAGTGCTGTCTTCTTCCAAAAAATCTCTACAAAAGGCATTCATTTTTAATGGCCTTAAACTTCTGTCACTAAATGGAGTAGGAGTTTCCAACACTCTATACACTACAGGACTTATGGAAAGGCTTGTGACGGCTACAGCTACAGCAGCAAGTAGAGTTCTATCCCAGGGTCTTACACACTTGATAACAGGAATAGCCCACAGGATTTTTTCAGCTATGACAAAAACAATCAAATTACTTGTATTAGCTGTTGCAGCCAACCCCAAGACCAAGCAACAACTGGTTGCATCAAAGTTCCTATCCAAAGAGGCAAATTTAGCGTAAAGAGACGTTTTCTTTTCAGCTAATTCCAGTTCATCTTTATTAAGATCTGCCACAAACACAATTTTTCCTGGAATATCATTCAAAAAACTGTAATCCAAGTATGTCAGCCATTTCTGGATCTCCTGATTCTCCTTCCTTCATTCTTATTGGAACTTGATTGCTGAATAAACAGTTCTCAGTTGAAACCAGTTGGTTGAGGGCAGCGGCATACAACATTGAATAGGTCTGTTCAGAATCTCTCAGATAATCTCTTTATGTACACCATGCAACAATGGGGCGTACTCACTTGGATTAGCTGCTTTCTTAGCCAACTGACTGATTGGCTTGGATGTTAAATGGTACACCCAAAAATTTTCCAGTCAATACTTCCTCTTTGTTCTTCATCTGTCTGTGTAACTCGTCTTGCAAATCATACAATGCTATACCAAACCAGTGGGAGTAAACAGGTAGTTCAATGAAGAGTTGGCGTTTGCTCTTATTCCTAGCAACAATGATGAAGCTCTCTTTTTCCAATTTTGGCAAGAGATCTACAAATAATGAATAAGATTGCAAGCTACATTGAAGACTCTTTCATAAGAACATTTACTATCTCACCTTTCTGTGAATTAGTAGATTCCACGCTTGCAACATCAGGTGTTGCTAAACTTGAAGATGAAGATGATGCCATGTCCTGCAACACAACAAAAGTTAAGTACAGGATGGATTGAGGTGTTGCTATAATTACATGCCAACAGATCCTACACATGAGCTTTAGACCTTAATCTTTGAAGTTTATCAATAGAGTATGCATAACTCATCATGGCTCCCGGACAAGGTAAAGTAATGCATTAAATATATGTACGCCTTCGCATGCTAACTGACCTACCGAGTTGTAGAACATGCCTACAGCAAAAGAATGCTTTAATTATCAGGAATAATTTAAGCCTCCTAATGGAGACTGTATAGCTAATTCAACATGCATTTGGGATAAGATTCAGACAAGATTAATCTTAATCAAAGTTCAGGTAACATTATACGAAAGAATAGCAGAGGATGCTCCACCTCACCTGGATAACATCTGAGCAGGTCATAGTCAAGGTGCATGACCCAAGTGGATAAAGTGCCAGAGAGAAGAACTCACACTGCATGCATTATAATAGTGGGCTATGGTCTAGCTAAGCATGACAGAGGGGACGAGCAAGGAGGCACAAAGCCATTGTTGATGGCATGCCCAACCGGCAAGGAAGCTGAGCTTTAGAAGTGGAAAGAAACAAAGACAAAGAACAGTGCAAGACGGAGCCAGTAACCTAATTACTGGGAGTTGAAATGAGGGGCAAGCACCCTGGCAAGATAGAGGAGAAAGAGGGCAAGAACCCAATCAAGATGGAACAAAAAAGAAGCTGTGCCTCATCAAGGCCACAGGAAAGATTTAGAAGCAGAAGCAAAGTGATTGACAGAGAAGGCAAAAAAAAATTAATGAAGATATTCATATCAGAAGAATTCTAAATGTCCATCAAGAGGACTTGCCACGAAATGATCAGTTTACTTCATTTACTATAACAATCATGAATTACAATGCACAAAATCATGTGGACCCCTTACCATTTAAGTCTAGACATTAGAATTACTTTACACCAGCAGTCAGCCATCAAGTGCATGTGCAAAATTAATAGTACACATCTATAGCCAGCCATGTGCTAACAATCCTCCCAGCAAAGCTTATTCAGCCAAAGACAAAGACTATTTGCTGGTGCCAAAAGGCATTGTATAAAGGAGACTATTTCATGTCTACTATCCCAAGATAGAACATTAGAAACCACAAACTTAGCTATTGATGACTTCCTTAGAAAAGCCTAGAAATGCCTAAAACAGCTTTTACGACTTGCTTACTAACAAAGAAACTGGGAGGAAGCCTGAGAAGCTAAAAAAAATAATAATAATAAAATAAATAAATAAAAAAACCTAAAATATTTATTATCTGCTTTAAAAGGATGTAACATAACACTCTTTCACACACACTTGTTCACTGGATATACCATCACAAGACTTACATTGCATTCTCTTGATGACTTGACATATTGGGCAATGGATACTAAATAAGAACAGCTATGCCAAACAGTGGATTAACCCTTCCACCATTTATTTATTTTCCAGGAATTTTGAACCGGAAAATCAACATCACAAATTTTTATATATCTATATTATTTTCATATATTAACAAAAATTGTGTACCTAATGAACATGATGTGGTTTGGATTCCCTAGCAACTAAGTATGGGGTGCCGTTTGTACCAAAATTAAAAAAAAAAATTTTTATTACTTCAAAATTCTTTCTTTTATAAAACCAATACCTTAGTTTGTATAAATCATAGGCTGGTTTATAAACTAGGCCCATGGTTTATAAACTAGGCCCCTGGTTTATAAACTAGGCCCTTGGTTTATCAACTAGGCCCATGGTTTATAAACTAGACCCCTGATTTATAAACTAGGTCCCTGGTTTATAAACTAGACCCCTGATTTATAAATTAGGCCCATGGTTTATAATTATGCTAAACACCTGGTTTATATACTAAACACCTTATTTATAAACTAGGTCCCTGGTTTATAAACTAGACCCCTGATTTATAAACTAGGCCCATGGTTTATATACTAAACACCTGGTTTATAAACTAGGCCCATGGTTTATAAACTAGGCCCATGGTTTATAAACTAGACCCCTGATTTATAAACCAGATCCCTGGTTTATAAACCTGGTTTATAAACTAGACCCCTGGTTTATAAACCAGGCCCATGGTTTTTTAATCATTTGGTGTTTCTAATGAATTTATTTAATATTCGGTAAAGGGTCAATGTGGTGAAAACACATATGGAGAAGTTATTGTCAGGTAAAGGGTAGCTTTTTTGTATGCTCTAGACTTTACCCTTGCCTTCAGTCTTGTTGCACTATTATTATGGCTACTGGTACTGGTACTATCAATAATGCGACGAGGGAGTTGGCTATGGCTATGGCTTCTGCTTTTACTGGAGCTTTGATTCCTCAGAATCCTACTTCTTCAACATCTCACACCCAGGATGTTACAGCTGCAATTACTCCACAAACATCAAGGTATTTTTTTTTTTTTTTTGCACACTTGTAGCTTAATAAGCCAGATTACTACATATATAAAGTAGACTACACTTTGACCTATGGTTAATGTCACGAGGCAGAGGAGGAGGGGATGTGGTAGGTACAAGAGGTGCTTTGTATAGAAGTCATTTCTTACTACTGGCAGAAATGTACTCTCGCCATGCTAGACCGTTTGCCAATTCTTTACAGGGAAGCAATGAAGGGTCTGGACAAAGTCTTCGCCCATTTGTTCTATTCCTTCAAATTCTGGAGATAAATGGGTATAAATTGTAAGGGGGTGTGGTTTACAGAAATTTTTGGAGGGCTGCAATATTTATACTGTATGAATTGCCCTTGTGGTACAGATTGTGAGAGAGATATGTAATGCCAGTGATCTGCTAAAGTTATTCATGCATGTTATCCTTTTGATGCATATGTAACTGGTTGATTGCATCATATTTAGTCATTATTAAATTTCAATGGAACAAATAGGGCTGACTGACTTTTTCCTTCCTCGTGTAGTGGTAAAGGGTCAAGGGTCAGCAATGAGTCAGGCTTTGGGACTAGTAGAAATGTGGCACAAACCACGCCTGTACACAGGGGGTTCGAGGAGTTTTGGATCACTCTTGCAAATTAACTGCAGCATAATTTTGTTAACTGGTCAAAAAGGGCATGGGAGGGTTCCTTGATCCTTAGTCTGACATCATCAAGACCAGGTAACGTGGAAGGGTCTGATGTCAGTCCTATAAGCTCACTTTTACTTGTGAAAAAACAATTGTCTCTCTAAAATTAAAACATTGTATTTTTACATTTTGACGGGTATTGACATGACTTTGTCATGTGACCATCTTCTAGCAATTTCATTGGTCAATTCAGAATCATTTTATCAGGTATAAGTAGGGCATTCGGTTTGACATCAGATCCACGCTGTTGTGTTGGGTTTACAATACCAGGCAGTGCTACCTTGAAACTGGGTTCAGATCTGTCACTGCTGAGTGAGAATTAGCAAGAAACATTTATTTATAATCAGTTACTGATTATGTATTTGGTGTATAATATATGTGACTGTCTATGAGAAACTTGGGCACAACGTGGCGTAACAAATGTTGGGTAAAGATCAATCGAATTCTAAAAGTATTAAATAAGCCTATGAAAGGGAAACTGTTAGGTCACATATAGCGGGAACGGCTAAAGCTATGATGATAAACTTGGAGAGCTCAATATCTAGATGCTGACAAATATGTAAGTGCAAAATAAAGTTTTTGATGGGGGCCAATTTTTCTGTAGACAGTCACATAATGTATGTGACTGTTGATCATAGACATTAATAATATACATTTCGTGTACTTATCTAGGCCTCCTGTAATGAGAAATCAAACTTCGGTCTAAGCAGTCAATATCAAAACGCCCAAAAGTAGTTTTTCAGCTTTGCTCACATTAAATTTATAGAGAACTAACTTTTACTTCTTAGGTTGAATGTAGTGATGATGGGGAACAAGACAATGGATGTCTACCTACTGTGGATCTTGCTAGGCCTCTTCAGGTCTTTCACCCACAACACTTGAGTGTGGACTAGGTTCTACAGAAAGTTACAGGTAAGCATTCATAGTAATCAAACAATTGAAATAAAGTGTGTGGTATACATGCCGACTTTGAGAAGCATGTATGGAAGAGAGCATTTATTTTTATGCTACAATATTATCAATTTACATGTTATGTAGAAAATATGTTCTGATGTATCGGAACTCTCAGAAGAGTATGAAGAAGAGATGCCTCAGGTGTCATTTGAAGTGAATTCAAGGTAAATAAATAATACATGGTTATTATATAACCAGCAAGTGAAATGTTATCAGTGCACAAGGAGAAAAACACTGAAATCTCCATTCACCTACCCACCCCCCTCCCTCGCCTTTTCCCCTACTTCAACAACAAGGTTTGTTTCTCTCTGCAATTGGTCTTATTCTCCTTCTTCAATCGATATTGATATAATTGATACAGTAATATGAAAATAGTAAATAATAATAACCAAGAGACAAATAAAATACTTCACAAAATATTCAATAAACCATGCATGTAAGTTGTTGAAGGTTTAGCAGAGGCATGTGACATGTATTTTGTATTGCTGTGGGAAAACTGGTGAGTTTTTTTTTGTTTTTGTTTTTTGTTCTTTAGTTGTTCAGGGGAAGGTGGATGAGCTTAGTTGTACATGTCTGTGTGTTTTACCTCAAGAACATTTGATACCTTACATATTAATGCATAAGCGATTGAATTATTTCGGCTAGAAGATTTTGAAACTAATTAATTATCACAGCTCTAGGTTATATTTTACTATATATTTTGATCAAAGCATGTCTGTATGTTTATGTAGCACAAGTCAAACCGATATAACTGTGATCAAGCACATACTACAGCAGTATAGAATTAAAGAGTTGACATCATCAAATGATGAAGATGTGCAACCTTGCGAGTTCGAAGATCACACATATTTTCAGATGCTCTTAGGCAGTTTTCAAAGGACTCCTTTAATTGCTCAAAATTATTGCGAGTTAGATTTATTGGTGAAGCTGCAGTCGATGATGGTGGGCCAAGGAGAAAGCTATTTCATTTAGTCATCCAGGAAATGTTTAAGTCATCGTATTTTTCTGGTTTTCCCAACATGTTGTACCAGTTCACAATGTTGAGGCTTTAGCAAAAAATATGTATTATATTTTTGGGAAGATAATAGCGACTTGTATTGTTAAGGTGGTGAAGCACCAGCATGCTTTGCTGAAGCTGTTGCAGATTATTTAGTATTTGACAAAGTACAAAGTCCAGTTGATGTAGATGACATCCCAGATTTGGAAGTGAGAAGCTGCCTTCATCAAGTAAGTATTTAACTGTTCTTGTATTCTATGATGTTTGTATGAGTAATAGCACGACTAACCGTGGTATTCGGGATAAATAGCACGAGTAATACAATTGAAATATCACTCAGCTTTGCCTCGTACTATTGCTTTATGAGTGCTATATCCCTAATATCACGGTTAGCTGTGCTATCCCTCAATAATAATATACCTCCATCTTTACCTAAACCATGATTTACTTTAGACAAACTTTTTAGCAAAAACTACGGCATTACTAAGGAAACAAGCTCGCTCACCACATTGCACTATTGGAGTGCACCCTAGTTTAAAACTGTTTAAAATAATTTCATTCGTTGTTTGCTAAAATTATTTTATATATGTATTACGGGTATTCATAATGAATTTTGTTAGAATTAAATGCAGGGTTATCCTTATCATTGGAATTGTAGGTAGTTCAAGTATTAACCACTCCATTATTCCCTTTATACACTGCTTTTTCCCTTCTTAGTTAGCTCTCATTAATTTTTAATTATTTTGTATAGATCTCAGCTGCAGATTCTACTGAAAAACTTCAGTCCATCTTAAATGAAGACACATTCACCTTTCGCTTTCAATGTGGTTATAATAGACCCATCACACAGGTTACTTTGAAAGATAAAGAAGAAATGATGAGATCTCTTTGTTGAAATCCTTTAGCAAACAGACTCAAACTGACCCGCTTGTGAGAGAAAAAATTACTTTAATCATTCTGATCATTACATCACGTGATTCAGACATATCGTGACAACACAAAAATAGAACATTACATGTGACACAAAAAGAAGTTGACTATAAACAAAAAACTCGAAGTTCAGTTATTATCAACGAAGTGTATATCTCTAACACTCTTTGGATTCATTTTGTATATTTTCATGTACATGCTGAATAGTACAACTGAAAAAGGGAATTGATGAGACATTGAATTTTGGTCTGGTTACTTGTATTCATCCTCTAGAAACAAGATCTTTATTTGCAGCATCTTCTTTGTTTGAAGTTACTCCGCAATACTTGTGTTATTCCTTTGTAGTTAAGTATTCCGATAATGGTTCTAATAAGCGAACAAAAGAAGAAGCAATTATAATGTATTGGTACGAATACATTGAAAACTGTTATCAAGAAAATGTAAATTTGGGAGATATTTTAAAATTTTTGAGTGGAACTGCAAAGTTACCAGCAAGTGGTTTTGAAAATGTACCAAGTGTTAACTTCATGGATGAGGAGCGACTACTGAATAGAACTAAGTCCCTCGCTGACCTGCGGGGTGTGAGGGGGTGTGGCTAGCTAAGCTAGGGGCAATTAACTTGACCACTTTCAGTTTAGATAATTAGATTGACTATAATTACGAACAAGAGAAAAGAGCAGATCAGAGAGAGATTAGACGTTGAGTGTGATGCGCATAAGATGCGCATTATGAACAGGATGACTTGGAGCAGAGTTCAGTGGTTTGTGATGAATCTCATTACCGTCTCCAGCAATGAGATTCGGGTAAGGGGATGACAGGTGCATTAGAAACTATGGAGAAGAGGGACAGATACAGATAAGCATAAGATTAGAAATAAATGAATTAAGACAGATACATGCAGGTAAACAAATGAAACATGGATATTGTGCATTCAGTTTCAGTTTGTAGATTACTTCCGGGCCGGCCGGGCTTGACATCTCTGGTTGGGCGTGGAGCCCAAACATACTCCGGGGGGAGCAGATGGGAGAGTGGCAGGTGTGTTGAGAGCAGGTTCAGTTGTGTGAGGAGCAGATTCAGCATCGATGGGGTCGTCGTTGGAGTTGGAGAAGGAGTGGGCTTCAGCTTCTTCTTCGTCGGTGATCAGTGGCACCAAGCGTATTACAGGCCTCTTGTACTCCTTGCCTCGGCAGTACAAGGTGGCTACTCGAGTGATGTTGTCGTCGCCAGGGTGCAGCTTCGTTACCAAGGCGAGGGGCCAGGATCGTGAACGTAGGGATTCATCTTTAACCAGGACGATGTCTCCAACTCGCAGAGGTCGTCCAGGACGCAGCCATTTGGCTCTGGCTGAGCAGCTTGAAATGTAGGCAGCTAACCAATGTTTCCAGAGGTCGGTTTGGAGTCTCTCGGTGAGATTCCAACGTCGTAGTAGGGAGAGTTTCCCGCTGGGTGGTGTAGGAGCAGGTGTGGCGCGGAGGGGCCGTCCTATCAGGAAATGACCTGGCGTTAGAATGTTGCCCTCCTCCAGGTCTCCGGCCTTAACCGCCACAATGGGCCGTGAGTTCAAGACGCTCTCCACCTCGGTGAGGAGAGTCTCAAGCTCAGGCCATGTGAGCGGGTGGGGCGCGGCGACCTTTCGGAGGCCCACCTTCATCGCCTTGACGGCCGCCTCCCACAGTCCCCCGAAGTGGGGTGCCCTTGGGGGAATGAAGTGCCATTTGATGTCGTATGTTGAACAGTGGTTGATGATGGTGTCTCGGAACTCCCTGGATCCAGTCATCGCCTGGATGGCCCGGATTTCCTCCGCGGCCCCAACAAAGTTGGAGCCATTGTCAGAGTGGATCGTTGCAGGACAGCCGCGTCGTGCTGTAAAGCGGCGGAGGGTAGCCAGGAAGTCCTCGCTGGTCAGTTTCTCGCAGATCTCTAAGTGAACAGATTTGGTGGCCATGCACACAAAGACCGTAACGTAGGCCTTGATGTGTACAGGCTTTCGGGTATAGCCGACGCGTAGCGTAAGAGGGCCCGCGAAGTCGATCCCGACGTGTGCGAACGGAGGGGCAGGTGTGGTTCTCACGGATGGCAGCATGCCCATGGTATGTGAAAGTGGGCGGGCCAGTATCTTTTGGCAGATCACGCAGCGGCGGGATACTTGTTTCAGGAAATTCCGTAGGCCGACGATGAGGTATGTGGTCGAGAGGATGGATGTCAGAGTTGAGGTGCCTGGGTGTCCGTGAGACCGATGGGCAGATGTCAAAAGCAGCTTGGTGATGGGCGAAGATACAGACAGAGGGATGAGTGCTGATGGATACGTGGTAGATCCTCGATCCAGTCAGACCAGCGTCGTTGCAGATCGTCTGGGACCTCTTCGTCCCATGAGAGGCCTCTCTTCCAAGTGTCTTGGAAGAGAATGCGGGCTGAAATGACGACGGGGGCGAAGAGTCCCAAGACGTCGAACACGCCAGCGGTGAGTGCAGCTATGACTCTTTTCGTTACTTTCGCAAAGTCAGATGGCAGGTCGGGAATCGCGACATAGAGAGAGTCGGATGCCGTATCCCAATGGACACCGAGTGCCTTGTGGGAGTCCGGAGAGGGCGAGACGTTGCGGTCTTCCTCGAGCAGTTCATCAGGTATCAGCTGCCGGAGAGCCGGGTCGTTCGTGCGCCATTTGCGCAAGTCGAGTCCAGCCTCGGCACAGAAGGTTCTCAGATCCATGAAGAGAGCGTGGGCTTCTTCGGCGTTGCGTGCTCCAGACAGGACGTCGTCCACATAGAAGTCCGCGAGCACGGCATGAGCTGCAGCAGGATGCGAGTCCAGATGGTCCTGTGCATGTCGACGGAGAACCTGAGTGGCCAAGAAGGGAGAGCTCTTGACCCCAAAGGTGAGTCTCCGCATCCGGGCATCACGAATGCTGCCGTCGACTGCTCGATACAGGAACCGGTGCCAGTCCTTCTCTTCCACATTCAGCAGGATGCCGCGGAACATCTTCGAGATGTCCGCGGAGACTGCGGAAGGATGGCAGCGGAACCTGATCAACACATCAGGTAGGGGTGGGTATAGATTTGGGCCAGGTAACAGCTGGTCGTTCAGGGACGATCCGTTGGTGGTCCGTGCGGAGGCGTCAAAGACGGCTCGGAGTTTCGTTGACGTCGAGCTCTCCTTCACCACGGCATGGACAGGCATGTAGTATGACGGTTTCTTCAGATCTTCGTGGGGAACGACCTCAGCGTGGCCCAAAGTGAAGTATTCCTGGATGACTCCACTGAAGTTCTGGAGGCGTCCGCGAGACTTTAGCGAACGTTCATTCGCCAAGAGTCGCGACAGAGCTTGAGGGCGGCTATCTCCCAGCTCGGGTGGAGAAGTCGTCCGGGGAAGGGACACAGAGTACCGTCCGTCTCCCATACGTCGATGAGTCAGGTCAAAGTGGTCGAGAGCCGCCTGCTCCTCCTGGTTGACAGTCGGAGCTTCGGGCACTCGGTCCAGCTCCCAGAGTCGGGCGACATCAGCAGGAGTGTCGCCTGGAGTGGACACAGTGTTAACAGCTGGGCTCGCACCGGCTTCAAGGGGACACGAGAGGCAGAGCCCCAGTTGCGTGGGCAATGCTCCTAGTTCTCCAACCTTGAAGGGAGCGCCGGAGGTCAGCGTCGTCAGCTGGGAGATACCCAAGACCAGATCTACGCGGCCACCAAGCTCATCGTCAGCTAACTTGAAGTGGCGCAGTTCGGGCAGCTTCTTGATGCTGGCAGCGTCCGCCGGGCGGGCGATCGGCTCCAGAGAGTCTATCAGAGTGAAGGTCAGTTCGGCGAGTTTGAATCCTAGATCAACAGAATATAAGTTGCAAGTCACAATAAATTCGCACCTGGTAGTGCCAGATATCCCAGTGACCGGAATAGGGTCGTGCCTCCTGGGCAGATTAAGTGATGTGGCCAGACTCTCCGTCATCATGGGAATGGCCGCGCCGGCGTCCAACAGGGCTCGGGCATGTACAGTTCTGCCTCCTCGGTCGAAGGCGACGATGGCCGAGTATAGGGATGCGGCTTTCCTGTTGGAGGGCGTAGATGCAGATACGGGATGTGCGACCATCATGGAGGTCGGCTGTGGCTTGCTGCTAGTGGCGGCGGCCTCACGGTCTCTGTGCAAGAGAGAGTGGTGTCGTCCGTTGCAGTGCCTGCATGAGAAGCGACTCGGACAGGACTTGCACCCGTGTCCTTCAGTGAAGCAGTTTAGGCAGAGTCGGCGTTCTCGTACAACTTGGTTCCTTTTGTCCAAGTCATACCCTGCAAAAGTAGAACATTTGGATAAGGTATGCAACTCACCACAAACCGGGCAGTGCTGCGCGGTCCTGCGGGGGGGAGGTGGTTTGGCGTTGGCAGATCTTCGAGGAGACGACGGTCTCGGCGGCAGATGAGCAGATGAGGGCAGCAGAGGAGCAGATGAGGGCACGGAAGGAGACGGCGAGGATAGCGAGTTGGCACGACGGAGTTCCTTACGCTGTGCGTCGACAAATTTAGACAGATTGGACATGGAAGGAGCAGTATCCGGAGGGCGATGGCGGATCCACTCGCGACGACAGTCAGTAGACATGAAGGACGAGACCATCCTTGCAAGGAATTCGCCGAGGGAATCGCCGACCAAGGCACGGAATTTATTGTACGGCAGAATCAGTTGTTCATACAGTTGATCAAAGTCAGATGCAGATAAGGAGCAGCTGTGGACGGACAGGATCTTTCGAATGATCAACGGCGATAACACGTCAGGAGCGCCGAAGATAGTCTCAAGTCTGTCGAGCATCTCCGCGAGGGGAGTATCGTCCGAAGGCAGGTTGTGTAGGATCTTTAGGCCGTCAGGGTGCTTTATAGCTTTAATGAGAAGACCCTTGACTTCCAGAACCGAATGTCCACGAGCGCGTTGATCAATGGCTTGGGTAAACATTGTCCGAAAGTTGGCCCATTTGAACGGGTCACCGTCAAACGAGGGCAGTTCGATTTTTAGAGCATTGCTATCAGATGAGGAAGTCCGCGCAGGCATTGCTGCAGCGGAAACCGTTGGAGTAGTTGGCGGAGCGAAGGACCATGAATAGAACTAAGTCCCTCGCTGACCTGCGGGGTGTGAGGGGGTGTGGCTAGCTAAGCTAGGGGCAATTAACTTGACCACTTTCAGTTTAGATAATTAGATTGACTATAATTACGAACAAGAGAAAAGAGCAGATCAGAGAGAGATTAGACGTTGAGTGTGATGCGCATAAGATGCGCATTATGAACAGGATGACTTGGAGCAGAGTTCAGTGGTTTGTGATGAATCTCATTACCGTCTCCAGCAATGAGATTCGGGTAAGGGGATGACAGGTGCATTAGAAACTATGGAGAAGAGGGACAGATACAGATAAGCATAAGATTAGAAATAAATGAATTAAGACAGATACATGCAGGTAAACAAATGAAACATGGATATTGTGCATTCAGTTTCAGTTTGTAGATTACTTCCGGGCCGGCCGGGCTTGACATCTCTGGTTGGGCGTGGAGCCCAAACAACTACCAACAGTTTCTACTTGTGCTTTGTCTATTACCTTTCCGCAAAGTATGGGTTTATTGGAGTATGAAGAATTCGAGGAGAAGATGGATTACTGTATATCTTGTTCACATGGATTTGGTAACATTTGAATTCAGTCACTTTGTAGTACTATAAGCTACCCGTCATGCTTTGCTTTGACAGTTTTCTCTTCCTTTTTTTTTTTTTTTTTTTTTTTGTGTGTGTATTGCTTTGTAGCTATCAACCTTCTGAGTAAGAAATTCAATCTTGACAATAATAAGAATTATCTTTAGGTTCAGTAACTATGTAGTCTAATATAGCTAGTCGATACATCCACCATGGCCTGGGCATAAACCAGGGCAAAGGGTGGTCCCAACATTTCATGTTTGTAATTGATCAACAGATCATACTATATATTCACAGACATAATCAGGGCTGTGGGTGCCTCCTTTTTAATTTTTATGGACCATTTCAAACAGGAACCTGACAAACATGAATGTGTGTAACCTTTCTCATGTTTAATCTGCTGAAGTGTTGTGTTTCAATGGTACACAATATTAG
>WLWD01006355.1_pt1:20000-53567 | contig 53567 bp, 53 predicted proteins | sample 6712731 | NCBI WGS metagenome assembly WLWD01 (sample SAMN12718690, study PRJNA576275) | sponge metagenome | isolation source: marine sponge | host: Mycale hentscheli | place: New Zealand: South Island, Marlborough, Capsize Point | collected 2014-11-01
TGGATTCCTCAGATACCCCAGAAATTCCCAGGCTATCTGTGGATGTCAAGCTACCTAATACCCTCCACATAGCTAAGTGAAAATTCGGAACTAGGCGGTATTGTACCATAGTATATATATATATATATTACTGTGCAATAGTATATATCTAGTACTGTACCATATTGTATATCTAGTATAGTACCACAGTATGCATGTAGTATTAAGACTCTGTCACTTACTTCAATATCGTAATACATGTTCTGTAGTTCTACTAATAAGCCAGAACATAATACTTTTAAATATTATGACAAACAAAAAAACAACTGACTATGCCATACCATCAGTTTCCTCACAACTTGTAGTTCTTGGCTTCTTTTGAACTGGCCACTACAAGTGAGCACAATACCCTAAGCCTACTTGTACACAGGTAACTAACTCCTTTTGTCTTAAAATATTTTTAATTAGCTATAGCTACGCTCATTCGATTCGCTCTCAATTCTCTTTAGTCTCGATTGAAACTCTTTGCTTTCCTTTACCCATTCATGTACCCGTCCATTTCTTTCCTTTACCCATTCATTTCTTAATGCCTGAAATGCCTTTTTCGTCCCTTCCAAACTCTCCTTGATTGGTAGCCATTTTTTTCTTCCTGGCTTCAGTTCATGTAGTCCGTTATAAACAGCGTGTCATGCGCGCGCTACGTGTGCATTGAGTGTCGCAATGGGGAAGGAGAAGAAGGAGGAGCTGGGAAAGGGGGGGGAGGAAGAACTCCCGGTTGCAGGAGGAGGCGGCAGCGAGCGTACAGAATGCTTTGGGAATGAGGCGTAAGCCAGGCTGGGGTAGAGGATTTTCTTCTGAGACTACCGAAATTATTTTGAGTTTGTACAGAGAAGGATGACTGGGTAAGGAACTTATAGTGTGGATCAAATTGAAACAGCAATTGCAGTCACGGGAATAGACCCGAGACAAAAACAGGGGCGTCGGAACGAGTGCGGCCGAGCTGCCATGTGGCCGCAGCATGCAATATTTTAACAAAAAGGGGGCGCCTTTCTCTACCCTTTATCCGATTTCGTGGTCTTTGTCGAATAACTATTAACTTGGCTGTCGAACTTGGCATACCCGTAGCCAGGGGGGGTTCAAGGGGTTCGGTCGAATCCCCCTTTTGAGTGACCGGAAGTAAATATTTTAGCCACACCCCACATATAACTTCTGGAATATCATCGTCTGTTCAATCGTGCTGAACCTGCGCTTGAATTCTCTGCTGTTTCTGGGTCTAAGTGACCTAATAAACATTCAGCTCCATGGATACAAAATTCGCTCTCATATCAGCATGAGTAAAGCTTGCTACGTTACATTCTTTATAAAGTGTAACGTATGCACTTTAGTAAGAATAATAGCACCGGTAAGCGTGTGATACGATATTAATAAGCAACGGATTTTTTTCAACAGATTAGAAAGGGAGTCTTCGAGCCTTCGGAAGTGTCTGAGAAAGTTAAACCTCAAATATACAGATAGTAAGTGCACTATCTAGTGTAGCTACACAGCAAATGATTTAAAAAAAACTGGCCTACTACAATTGTACATTTCCAAGGCTAGAGCTGCATGTTTGCGTACTTACTCTTACTTAAGCTACCGTGACATTTCACTTTGTTCCGTGCTATTTCACTTAGTTATAGCGATTTTTCCAAGTACGAATACGGCATATTAATGTTGCACTGTTTATATACAGCTCACCGTAGTGGATAGAAGCCTGGTGACATGAGAATAATGCCGCTTTTCTCTCGAATATCAACATTGTTTAATGAATTATAGTTTTGAAGTAGAATAACAAATTATAAGCTTTAGTGCACTATCTTTTGTTTTTTAGTATTGTAGAAGAATTAATGAGGAAACAAAAGTAGGTGTGGCCCTAGCCCCAGTGCGAACCTCTGGCTACGGGCCTGAACTTGGGCAGTCGAAATTGAGCGGTCGAAATGACTTCTGCAGGGGATTAAACATAGCTAATATCTAGAAGATTTTAGGAAACTCATGACTTGCGTGGTCCTTTTAGAAGATTTTTAGTGAACCCCAGACCTGCTTGGTCCTTCGTTTACTATTCCAAAAAGCAATCTTTTGGAAAAACAAATGTAGTCTTTCCAGAATTGTTGCTCTGCAAAATAGCCATTTTTGCACTACTAAGAGTCTTCCATTTAGTTATTTGCCACACATACTTGAAAATGTTTGAAGAAAATAAAGCTATGAAGACCACAAAAGGTGGATTCTGGTTTTTATTTTTTTTTGTATTGTTTGCTCTGTATATCCAAGGAGCTATATTAGCTGTACAATATATACACACTACACTAGTGATGTGCTTGAGCACAAATGGCGAGCGAGCCTAAAGACTATACTATTTTTGTATGAATGATTTTGACTTCTAACACTGAAGCTACTGAAAATAAGGTCCAGTTTTTAAATTTCGCATACACGGTAAAGGGATTTCAGTGCCATAGTAACAACTCTCTGCAACTGCTTGAATTGAAGGGAAAAAACAACAACAAAACAATACACGTTACATGTATTTAAAAGTTTTCTTTGTGATATTCTTTAGCTAAGTAGTGGTTGTAACACAATGCTTTGACACAGCTGTACATGCACCTACACAGACTTACCTTCCCCGTAGTCTAGTGGACAATGTATTTTCAGGTAAATACTGTGCGCACGGCTTATAACCATGACAAAGAGCGCATTGACTTACCACCGTCACTAACTCGAATAGAAATGGAAGTCCCTTAAGTTGTCAAGTTTGAACTGCACCCGCAAAAGAATTCAAAACGGTAAACAATTCAATTTCTAGGGTGATACGGGTACTGATCGATAAACCAGAGGATTCTGTTTAGTGCAATTTGGGACGGGGTCGACTACCTAACTAACACAAAAACGCGAGGGTCAAAGTACAAAATGACATACGTACGTCCAAACATATATACAAATAATAAACTAGTGGTGTGCTTGAGCACAAATGGCGAGCGAGCCTAAAGACTATACTATTTTTATTGACTTCTAACACTGAAGCTACTGAAAATAAGGTCCAGTTTTTAAATTTAGCATACAGGGTAAAGGGATTTCAGTGCCATAGTAACAACTCTCTGCAACTGCTTGAATTGAAGGAAAAAACAACAACAGAACAATACACGTTATTTAAAAGTTTTCTTTGTGATATTCTTTAGCTAAGTAGTGGTTGTAACACACAATGCTTTGACACAACTGGACATGCACCTACACAGACTTACCTTAGCAGTAGTCTAGTGGACAATGTATTTTCAAGTAAATACTGTTGCGCACGGCTTATAACCATGACAAAGAGCGCATTGACTTACCACCGCCACTAAGGATTCTCAGAGCTCGTTAATTGAAAAATACTGGAACTGTGAACACTTTACCTAACTTACGTAATTAAAAGCGCGGGCGAAAACAGAGGTCTCACGTACCCCATAAACAGATAAATAAATAAATAAATATAGCGAAATCTCGATTGAGTTACCCCTGATAGTGTCTCGCTCGCTTCGCTCGCTCGCCAATAAATAAATAAATAAACATCCCCTATTTTCGATTGTGTTACCCCTGTAAGTGTCTCGCTCGCTACGCTCGCCAATAATAGCTATAACTTCAATTTAGCATCATTTATTTGACATGAACCTACTGATTGTTATAAAAATCATTTTATTTGTAATAATTATAAAATAATAGCTTGTACTGACTTTGTTTGGTGTGATTACAGTGGCACTTGAATTTATTAGATAGCAGAGCATTGAATTAAACTATGGTTTATTTAATAGAAAAACCACTGTATTGTAACAAGTGGGTGTGGTTAGATGGGTGTGGTTATAATGGCCGCACCAATACGATCTGGCTTCCTACTCCCCTGAATATAAGTAAGAGAATTATAGCAACATGAAATAGCACGCTGGATGAAATGTAGGGTTTTCTAAGTTAACTACAGAAAGAAGAATTTCACATAGCCAGCCAATATCCTTAGGCTATGTCCAGGCACTTTCCCACCTCCACCCACTTTAAGCTTAGTCTGGCATCGCCAACCCTTTTCCTTTTAATTTGTATGGCAAGGGCGAAGGAAAAAGGTCTGGTGAAGCTAACATAATTTATTTGTGCAGCCACAGCTACAGCTGCATGCCAAATCAGATTGCTTTTAAATTGTCACACACTTGTAGGTATTATATTAATAAATTGTAGCTGCATTTTAGTGACTTCGGTGGTAGAGCGGTTGGTGAAAATAGCATTTTGGAAATTAGGTTATCTCCTGTAAAGCCTGAGCAACTAGAAGTTATATGTGGAATACCCAGAGGGGATGTTTTTGTTATTAACCAACTGGATATGGGAAAACGCTTGAATTTAATGTCTGCCTCTTTTATATGATTAATCTGGGCCCAGACCTCAACTCCTTCGTGTCTGGAGCTTGTGATTCCACAGCGAAGGTCAGTTAATATGGCACTCAATCCTTTGTGGTAGTAGTTACACCTCTCAGCAACTGGGACCTGACAGCTTTGAAAGGATATATCAAGAATCTTAGAAATTAAAAATGAAAAACTAGTAGCACTACTGCCCACCAAGACTAACATGATAACCTGTATCATTGCACAATTCTTATCCTTTGAAAAAACTCTAGAACCTATAGCTACAAAACTAAAGAAGAAGGCCCACAATGTCCCTTGTATCATAATAAACTTTTTTATACCTCAAAGGTTACCTTGGGACCAAATTTACATTTCTACCGATCACCTGACTTACCAGAATTTCGTCTCTTAGATATGTGAGTGGTACTGAGTCAACTGTTCAAGTCAGCACTTTGTTTAGTCATTTGGTATGGGAGTGGACTGTCCTAGAACTTACGAAATGTTCTGTGTCTGTGCTATTATTAATGTTATAGTCAGCGTGTATGTGCTATTATTAATGTTATAGTCAGCGTGTCTGTGCTATTATTAATGTTATAGTCAGCGTGTATGTGGTAATTGTGACAAAAATTTCACCTCTTTCATTCAAATACTAGTCTAGTTAGAAATATGAAATATTGTGATTTTTCAAAAAGCCTATTTGAATAAGTTATTTTAAAAATGTAATACCATCCCTTCTGTGAATACTTCATGATTTATGGAGTGCAAGATATCTCTAGGATTCTGAAAGCTTGGATGAGAGTGCTTGTTCTTTTCAGTAGAGATGTCGCCAGCAAGAAGTCTGCTTTTTTCTACAAATACCCTGGCTATTCTGATATTTCTCAGTCTCGTACCGTGTTTCAGAGACAGCTGACACTGATTGTTAGTTCCTGTAAGCCACCAGTCAACAAGGCACATAGTAAGTACACTACTTCTACAGTCTGTGCATAAGTTTAAACATTAATAACTTCTTTAGTGTCCGAAAGTATTCCTCAAGACTACCCGGGGGATTTCAGTAAATAAGCTATTGGCTTGAAAGAAATTTATTTGACTAAGAAAAACTTCAGGCTCAAATCATGCATGCAAGTGTGGACTTGCATGTATGTATATTCATAATGATATTTCTGTTAATACTGTTTATATAGTTACCAAATTCAATACTTTCAAATATCCTATTCATAATGAGTATGATAAAAATCGATCATTTTAGTCTAGTTGGCTAAAACACCACAAGTTGTTGGTTAGTGTACTCCTAAAGAAAATGGTGTATACTGCAAGGTATGTGTCCTCTTTGGTACAGCTACAGGGAAAATAACTATCGATGGGTGTATCATTGTTTGTTTGTTTTTTTGTTTGTTTTTTCATGGATGTGTTGACATGTTCCATTTAATTTTTGGAATGTTGTTTCTTGAATAGATCCAAGAATATTTGTCACAACTTGTTGTTGTTTACTAGTGTGTTGGTATATTTGCCACAGCTTTGGTGCTGTTGTTTACTAGTGTGTTGGTATAGCTGCCACAGTGTGAACTTTGAACTCTGGAATCACCTGGTTTATTGTTGTTTGGCTCACGGTTATGCCTTACAGTACGCAAGTACCTACGTGTTGAGTAGCCTCAGAGCCTGGTCCATCCTCTGGATCATTCTGCTTGAACCAGTTATGTTCAAGGTAGCTATAATCATATTTCATATTATTTATTTGATACTCAGATTCATCTCTTTTACTGTCCTCCATTATCGTACGAGTTGCTGATAGGGCGCTTGCGCATAAACGGTGCAAGTAGACCGCTAATAGACCACATCCTGCGTCTGGTAAAGGGTTTGGACTGCTGGCCTATAGGCTATACGAAGTGGTGTGTGCACACTAACCTAAGGAAAGTGAACTCAGAAGGCTTTAATGGCTGGGTCTCTCAAAGAATTGCGGCGCCTCATGCGTGATTTGGCTGCGTACGTCATACTCACAGATGATGCTCACCAAGTAAGAAAATTGTCATCAAGTAAGAAAATTGTCGTCAAGTTGTTAGCGTGAGCTAGCGATATTAACCAGAGTATTAATTTATAGACACAACCTTTGTGGCTATTTTATTGTAACTTTAGAGTAAGAAGTTTACAGTACTCATTTTCAATCCAGCAACAAAAGCTTGATCACCTGAACAAACACCAAAGTCCACATTTAGAGGGGGGGGGAGCACCTTTCCAGACACCTGTATGGCTCTTCCCATCTCACTAATACACAAGGATTATATAAAGCTGCCGAAGTAAAGTAATTGCCCATCTAGCAAGTGGTTATGAACTTATTGGTCATATGTATAGACATACACGCACGCACACACACACACACACCAGTCATTACTTATTCAGTTCTGTCCTGACTTTGGCTACTGAAATCTATCCCTCCTACTGTTCCATCTAGCTACCATACCAGGTTCCCTGAGCCTTAGCTTGACCAGCTAGCTTCCCTAGCAGCGTACTCATGAGCTTAGCCTCACTCATGAGCTTAGCCTCGGCTTTGACTAAGTTGACCAGACTTGTCTCTGGTGGCGTGCAGTGACTAACCTCACTTCTCTCCCACTGCTACAAAGGTTAATTAAAGTGTGTGGCAGCTGCTAAATCTACATAGAGTAGATAAAGTCCATATTAACCCTTTCGTTCCGGATTCCGCTTTAAAGCGGGTGACGACCGGTCGGCTTCTCCGAATTTAAAAAAATAGTTATTTTATAGCTAGAACCTTCAGATTGCATACATAGGTGCCCAATGCATTGGAGAAGCATCTAAAATAGCTTTCAGCCAGGACTGCTTCGACAGTACCTCACAGCAGTTGCGTTTATTTCTTCCTCAGCAAAAAAACAACAACATCGGTTCTCCGTCGAATTTTTAAAAAAGTTACCTTCTTCACAGCAGCTTCATTTATGGATCCAGTCATCTCCAGAGCTTTGTAGAAGCAGCGAAAAATTGCTTGAGCCCAGTAGCCTTCCATAACACATTGAAACAACCGCTTCTTTGCCGACCAAGACTTTGCAGTTTGACTTACTGTCTTCTCCTTTTTTTATAAAATCGCCAGTTCAACTGGGGACCTCCCTATTACGCACAATCTTAGGTAATGCTTATTACATCATAGGAAAAAGTGAGCGTGTCGTGTGATCCAGGTAACTATGCAAAAAAAAAAATTTTTTCGAAGTCAGTTTGGAAAGATGGCGTCTACCAGTTACAGTGCTGTGGAAGTTTTAGACTTGCTTGATACTGACTCTAGCGACTCAGGATCAAGCGGAGAGGAGGGAGGCGACATCTAGGGCTATAGGAGGCCCTGTATCAGGGTTGGTGGACCAGACCCGTCAACTCTGATACTGACAATGGGAGTCAAGAAGATGATCGAGGTAAGCTTGTCTTTCTCTTGTCTTTCTCTTGAAAACTAGCAAGCTTCTGTTGTGGAAAGGACTTATTTATAGCTATATTGAGATAGAGAAAGCTGTTTAGCTATAATATATATATATTTCATTGAGATTTGAAAGTGGGTTGTGGTTTTTTGAACAATTTCAAATTTTCAAAAAAATTTAATTTTTTTTTACCACATGTACTACTAGGACCAGATGTGTATGCAGTCACCGACCCGATTGTGAAGAGGACGCAGATGAGGCGACAGGAGCAGAGTCTTCCAGTGATGAAGGAGAAGATGCCGGATCTGGCGAAGTACACTCGGAGCCCCACCCCCACCCCTCCCAAACAAAAATCCTGTATGAAACCGCATACAATACATCATAAAGTTGCAATTATATAGGATCATGAATAATTTGTCGTTTGTATTACAAATATCTTTGTTGTTTGTGTTTTTGTGTATATGAAATTGTTTTGTAGTGGAGCTCGACGTCCGATGGCATATGTTCCTTGTGGACACTCATAGATATCTCCTACATGATCACAATCAGCACCAAACACAACAAACAACATATTTTATTGTTGAACTAATATAATATTGGTATAAAATACATCAAACTATATTATTTCTATTTTTTTTTAATTATTGATGGGAAAAGTGGGGGCCTAAATTTTCTCAATCAAAAAATGAGGGGAATCCCAAACTCTTGGTCTATTTAGTGATATATGATTGCTATGGGGTTTTCCCAGCCAGCATAGAGTTAAAAAATAAAACGGTAATGCTCTATTCCACGGTGGAAGATCAGATTTTTCCGCGCGCGTCCAAACAATTCAGGAACGAAAGGGTTAAACTGGAGACATTGTTGTACGATAAGAAATTTTATCATTTATACACTAATTGATGGTGAGAGCAAAAGCAAAGACAAATTATGTAGCCTATCCCCACACAATCTTAGTATGCCCCGCCCTCCCTGAAATTATAACAGGTATAGACTATAGAGTGTGAAATGACTAGGTGGTCGGTATTAGGGTGTTAAAACAGGTATAGAGGTGAGTGAAATTAGGTGTGAGGGTGTTACAAATATAGAAAAGTGTGAAAGGACTGGTGATAGCTTCAGTTATGAGGTCTAAGGTCAGCTAACTAATATAGCCAGACTATTGCTATATCGTAACACATTCGCAGCTATTGGAAAAAAGCGATCGTAGAGTTGCTCCTTCAAGTGGGCAGATCCATTGTATCTCGCAGATAGGAAGGTGTCCTCATTTACTTGGTTGAAACTATATATTTTGTTTGAAATTATGCCGTAGTCAATATGGATTGAGTTACATTGTGCTACATTGCATTACATTGTGTTGATTAGAGTGAATATATAGCGGACTGTGATAAGAGAAGAGAATTTATTACTGGGTTTACAGGATCAGCAGGTAAGGTGTGGTCATTAAGTGATGGATTCTTATTTAATACTGTGTTGTATTCATAGGTATCGCTATAGTGACCCAGTCAGAGGCATTGTTATGGACTGATGGTCGTTATCACTTGCAAGCCTCCATACAACTAGACTCCACCCAGTGGACTCTCATGAAACAAGGTAAGGGGTGTCCCACTGTGGACTCTCATGAAACTAGGTAAGGGGTGTCCCACTGTGGATTCTCATGAAACTAGGTAAGGGATGTCCCACAGTGGACTCTCATGAAAATAGGTAAGGGATATCCCATAGTGGACTCTCATGAAACTAGGTAAGGGATGTCCCACAGTGGACTCTCATGAAACTAGGTAAGGGATGTCCCATGGTGGACTCTCATGAAACTAGGTAAGGGATGTCCCATGGTGGACTCTCATGAAACTAGGTAAGGGATATCTCCCACTCATGAAACATGAAAAAAGTTGGGATAGTCACAATGTGCATTCTCATAAAATACATAGCTTTAATTTTCTAACTAATAATAGGAACACACAAATCTATAATACTAACTGCATCCATCTTAAATATTGCAGGTAATGAAGATGTCCTCGATCCAGAGGAATGGCTGGCCAAGCATGTTGGTAAAGGAGCTCACATTGGGTATGATCCAAGGACTATGGCACACAAAACCTTCAAGAAATACTCAGAGGTGAAGTGACACTTTACCACTCGACCTGCATCCCCACACTTGACCTGCGTCCTCACACTTGACATATGATTATTAAAACTTTTTTTTTTTTTTTTTTTTTTGCCTAGAAATAAATCACTGTGCCCTAATTCTGAGATTGTTTCTTATGGATGTTCTCGCTGGTGTCAAGTAGTGATGGAGTGTTGTATTGTTTCAGGCCTTAGCAGGTGGTGGTGGTGTGATGACTGCTGTCGTAGATAATCTTGTGGACATTGTGTGGGCGGATAAGAGACCTCCTCCTCCAAACAGTGACATCATCATACTGGATTCTAAATATGCAGGTAGTCTAATTAATGCACACCCATTGCACACAGGGTAACACACATCACCTGATATAATGTGCCTTGTTGCTATGGTAATGTATGTGTTTCTAGGACGATCATGGCAAGAAAAAGTAGAAGATGTCCGTAAGGAGCTTTGTGCTCAGAATAGTTCAGTGTTGTTGGTGACAGCTCTGGATGAGGTGGCATGTGAGTATAGGGGTGTGGCCATTACTGCAGATAACTACAGCTGCTTTCTTCCTTTAGGGCTATTCAATTTGAGAGGGTCAGACATCGACTATAATCCAGTGTTCTTTGGCTATGCCATAGTTACTTTGACAGATGTTAGGTAAGGGGTCATTTGTATCGTACGCTGTGGTGAGAGTACTGGGTTGAGGTGGTTGTTAGGTAAGGGGTCATTTGTGCCACACTCTGTGGTGAGACTACTGGGTTGAGGTGGTTGTTAGGTAAGGGGTCGTTTGTGCCACACTCTGTGGTGAGACTACTGGGTTGAGGTGGTTGTTAGGTAAGGGGTCATTTGTGTCACACTGTGGTGAGAATACTGAGTTGAGGTGGTTGCTAGGTAAAGGTTTGATAGATAACTCCATCATGTGTTTGTGTGTGGGTGTGGCAGGTTGTACATATCTGAGGAGCGCACTGTCCTCCCTCACCTTCAGGAGTTTCTTGTTGGAGTGAAGTTGCTGCCTTATTCTCAGGTTCTGTCAGATTTACAAGAGCTAGTGCTGCAGGCGGTGGATTCTAAAGTTTGGATTAGTGACTGCTCTTCCCAGATATTTGTAGAGACAGTGTCTGGCCATCGCTGCAGTCTCTTGTCTCCACTGCAGCTCCTGAAGGCAGTCAAGAACTCGACTGAGATCAGTGGCATGCGCCAGTGTCATGTGAGCATTGGTAACCAGGGGCGGGGCTACAGAGGTAGAGGTTGCTGAGGGTGGGGCTAAAGAGGCAGAGGTTGTTGAGGGTGGGGTTAAGGGTGGCCGCACATAGCAACGCGCACCGCTTGTAGATCCGGACATTAATTTATTCCCCGCCAATACCCCACCATTCGATAATACGCGAGCAGAACAATCGCGCAGTAGTAGCAGAAGTATACTTTGCGAATTTGTGGTGTTTTAGTTCAGCTTCTTGTTGTTTCGTAGCTGTTTACAGCAACTCTCCATACGTTGTCTGAACTCACGTGGCAAGGTGCACCAGGCTGCCTCTCCTCCTGTAGCCGTTCTCTGGGCTCTGCGCACCTGAACTCAAGCGGATGGATCCAGCAGGCTCGATTTCTAAGGAGCGAAGACTTCCCAAGCTGCGCAGACCTAATACCTTCACCTCTGACTATCTCCAAGAAACTGCTCTCTCTTCTGACTCTCTTGTTATTGTTGTATTGATGTTTGTGTACTCTTGATATAGGTGGGCTCTTTTTAGAACCAATACCTAATTTGGGGGGGAAAATAGCTCGCGTACAAGGAGTACGAGACATGGGGGTGTGGCTATTTCTTAAGAATTGCGAGTGGAATTAAAGTTCCAAATTTTGTATCAGTTTTTCTTGGAATCTAATAATGAGAACGACAAAAAAAAACTTTACACATGGGTAAACCTAAAAAAAAATGAACTGCACCACAACGAGAATTTTTCAATATCTTATAAATAAAAAAAATTGCGAATAAATCATAAAGTAATATTGAAATGGAGAAGAACTCGTTGTCTTGCAGTAGAGTATCGGCTCGGCTAGTAGTGCACCAAATTGCGGAGCTCCAACTTACCGCACCGCTACAAAAAAAAGTGCTACAAAGTTTTATAACTAGGCCCCGATATTTTCTCCAGATTCGCTCTAAAATTAGTGAGCGGCGCCTTCGGCAGGTAATTTGTCCTTGTGTTGTAGTGGAGAAGCCCCTGTAAGTATACAATAGTAGTAACTGTGCATAGCAACCATCAACAAAAAATTGCGTAGGCGGTGTGCGGCCACCCTTAAAGAGGTAGAGGTTGTCGAGGGTGGGGCTAAAGAGTAAAAAGTAAATGTTGTCTAAAGATCGAGCCTTAGAAGTAGAGGTTACCAAAAGTGGGACTAAAGGGATAGAGGTCACCAAGGGTGTGGCTAATGAGCTGAGATGGGGTTAAGGTTCCGGTATAGAGTGACCTCATTAATTATTCATAAAATGTATATGCACTTTTTATATCTTTGATATTGACTGGTATGGATATCAAGTTATTAATCACAATAAAACTTACAGCAGATTATACTCATATAGTTTAAACTCCTAATAGTCACTTATAAGGTATCATAAATGAGTACAAACAGTAAAGGTCAAGTCGGCAAATAGGGACCGAAGCAGCACTTTCAGGCCTGTTCTTCGTCCAGCTCCCGGTAAGTCTTCATGTTTGCAAGGGCTATACTGAAAAATGAAAGCTCAATAACCTAAACAGCGAGCAAAATTCACGAAATAGTGACGCCGCGGCCGCCATTCCCAGTAGTCACCGAGACAAAGTCACCCCTACCTCGAATAGTCTGCTTTTTCTTTTAATAAAATTTCAGTATAGCCCTGCCCCTTGTTTCATATAAATAGAATACACTACTCACAGCGCACATATCATGCTTAATTCCGGTAGCGCTGCCGACTTCCATGAGTCTCAGCAATCCCTCCATTTTGTACTGCATGCCACCGCAAGCCCGCCAAATCGCCCACGCATCAGCTGTAGTGGTCAGCGAGAAGCGCGCCAAGTACGGCTTCCTATATATCCAGTTCAGTTACTGTCCAGGATGGCTAACAAGAAGAACAGGAATAATAAAAGGAGAAGTACTCACAGACATGTTTTCAAGAAAAGATCTCTTCCACCATGCCTTGTGAAGAAAAAGAAAAATGAGAAACCAAGTAATGTCCCTCTAGAAGGTAACAGTAGCAGAATCATCAACCTGGACAAGCTCTGTGAGTATACTGAGCAGTTAAATGCACATTCCTCACACTGCAATGGCTCTGTTAGACTAGTTGGTGAAACTAGAAATGGCTTGGCATCCATTCTGAAGGGTCAGTGTGAAAAGTGTAATCACACCATCACTTTCCAGACCTCAAAGAAGGTGAAGGGACCTCGTGGCTATAGTAGGTGGGAATGCAACTTAGCTGCTGTGTGGGGGCAAGTGTCGACTGGTCAAGGTCATAGCCAGCTTGAAGAATCTATGAGTGTGCTGGGTGTCCCTGTGATGACTAAGGCAAGTTTCATTTCCACAGAGAAAGACATTGGTGAACAATGGAAGAGAGAGTTGCACCAGTTGATGGTTGAGGCAGGACGAGAGGAAAAATGGCTGGCAGAGGAGAGAGGTGATTACCATGAGGGTGTACCAGCAGTTACTGTGATAGTGGATGGATGGTCCAAACGTTCCCACAAACATTCGTACAACGCGAAATCTGGCGTAGGGATTATAATTGGAAAAGAAACTGGAAAGCTTTTACACATAGGGGTAAGAAACAAGTACTGCCATGCCTGTGCCACTGGTATTTCTCAGAAGGACCACTTATGCTTTAAGAACTGGTCTGCATCATCGTCAGAGATGGAAACTGACATTATCTTGGAGGGCTTTCTGGAGGCTGAGAAGGTGCATGGGGTTCGTTACACTAGATTCATTGGTGATGGTGACAGCTCTGTGTATCCTACTCTCCTCCAATGTGTTCCTGTCTGGGGTCATGTGATTGAGAAGCTCGAGTGTGCTAACCATGCATGCAAATGCTATCGCGGTGCACTCGAGCAACTTGTCCACAACAATCCTTCTTACAAGGGAAGTGGAGGACTAACCCTCAAGATCAGAAAGAAATTGGTTAGTGGAGCCAGGTGTGCAATCAGGATGCGAAGCAAGGAGGCTGACACAGCAAAGGCTCTAAAAGCACTCAGAAGAGACCTTGCAAATGGACCATCTCATGTTTTTGGAATCCATACACATTGTAGCCCTGATTTTTGCACTACAGCTCAGCAGCATCAGCACCAGGACCGAGACAAGTCACAAGAGCACCAGGACCAGCAGGAAGACCACCAGGACCAGCAGGAAGACCACCAGGACCAGCAGGAAGACCACCAGAATCAGCAGGAAGACCACCAGAATCAGCAGACCACCAGAATCAGCAGCGAGACCACCAGGACCAGCAGGAAGACCACCAGAATCAGCAGCGAGACCACCAGGACCAGCAGCATGAGGTCCAGGACCAAGACCAGTGGCCAGAACAGCGGTTCCAGGACCAGGAACTGGAGCAGCAACAGCAAGATTCTGCTAATGGTGAACTGAAAGATTCTGAGAGTGAAGAGATGTATTTAGAAGGTATGTGATATTTTTGGAAATAAAATTAATACAAACTGAATTAGACTAAACGAAATATTTAGGATCTAATTTAAATAACATCTTGGCATGTCTGGTATCTATGGAAATAAAATTAATACGAACAGTGAATTTGACTAAAAAAATAATTAGGATCTAATTTAAATAAGGCCTTGGCATATCTGACCCGTACTTTATGTGAACTCTTGAGATATTGGTATATTATTGTTATTTTAATTTATTTAGTTCGTCATTAACCAATTCATGCATCTAATATTATTTGTACACTGTTTGAAAAAACAACAACAACAACTATAGTCTCCAATTTGTTTTGGAGAGAATGTAATGTGGTGCTAGTGTACATGAGTGCTAGTGGAAAGAGGGAGAGTATAGTTACTGTGTATATATAAATTATTTTGAAGAGAGGAAAGGAGCTATCCCTACTTGGTGTACTATCTTTAATTAAAATCCTTACATTAAACCTTCGATTATAAATAACTGTTTTAAACTATTCAAATCATCAGATTTTTTATTGTTTTTCTAGAACTTTGTGGTGAGCAAGGAAGTTTGTGGCAAGAAACACTTACGGATGATCCTGCCATAGAAAGAGAAATTCGGCAAGGGGGACTCACACCTACCAAAGTGAATGAAAAGATGTTCCACGACATTCAAACTGTACTCAGTCGACTTGTTAGTAAAGCCAAGAAGCTTCTAGGCAACAATACGACAAATCTAGCAGAATGCTGGATGCACATAAGATCAAAATTTGATGGAGGAAAAGTCATCAATCGATCCCAGAGTGGTGCATGGGAGAACAGAAGCATGGGGGCAGGTTTGCGTCAAAACCTTGGTGCAGATTGGGGTCCACAGATATGGAAGAACATGACTGACTCTTCTCCCAACAAAGTATATACTGACGTGGCTGGTCATTTAGCTGAAACAGTAAAGAAAGACAGAGAAAGAAAGAACACAGAAGCAGTCAAAGAGAAAAGACGAATGAATAAGTACACCACAACAGATGACACTACTGCAGCTCGCAGCGCATATAATAGACACGATGGTGGTACTTCACCTGATGAAGTAAATGATGACATTCTCCCTGAACAGTTAGAGCAATTGAAGACCGGATTTTACAGAACAAAGGTGGCCATCACTGAACAAGAAGCAAAGGAAATAGAAGCTAGCACAAGAGATCAGGCTGACAGTACACGATGGTTAGTGGAACGAAGGAAGAGGCTGACAGCATCAAAAGTTGGAAGCATCGCAAAGATGAGGAAGAAACTGAGGCGACTAGATATGGGTCAGCAAAAGAGCAGGAGACTATAGATCTCTATGTAGCTCACCAGCAAAAAAATGGCCATCATCAGCTGACCATCAACAAGTGTGGACTTTCCATCTCTCTTAGTAACCCCTGGCTTGCTGCTAGTCCAGATGGTGTTGTAAGTGACCCAAGCAACCCTTCCCAACCATTGGGCTTAGTGGAAGTTAAAAATCCATTCAGTGCAAGAGATAAGACACTGGATGAAGCTTGCAAGACATCTTCATTCTGCCTAGAAAAAAAAGACAATGAATACAAGTTAAAAACTAGACATGATTATTTTTATCAAGTTCAATGTCAGCTGTATTGCACCAATACAGATTGGTGTGATTTTATACTGAGAACAAACAAGGACTTGCACATACAACGCATACAGAGAGACAAAAAGTGGTGGGGTTTACAGATGACAAAGCTTCGGAAATTTTATTTTGAAGCACTTTTACCAGAACTGGCATCTCCTCGATTCAGACGTGGAGGCATCAGAGAACCTATTGACTAAGCATCATTATTGTTTGTGATTATTATTTAACTTGTATTTCACCTCATCAGAACAACAAATTCATTGATCTGTCTTACTCATTCTAATTTACTCTGTATACTTATGGTTCACTGTAACAATCTAACAAATGAATATGACTTAGTCCAGAGCACCAATGGTACTACATAAAGTACTCTGCTGCTAGCAGCAGCAGTGGGTTGACTGATAATTACTTTGTGGTAGACTCAAAGTAGCCTGTGGTTTGTGGGATTAGTACCAGTGTAATGCGTGGGTGTAACTCTATACCGGAACCTTAAGGGAGGTGTGGCCAAGGGAGATATGTAATGTGGATTTAAGAGCTGAGGTACAAAGGATGTTTTAAGATTGTGTGTTTGTGTCTGTAGGTGAGAGATAGTGCTGCACTGTGCGAGTATTTGTGTTGGTTGGAGCAAGAAGTCCCTAAAGGTCGGCTCAATGAAGTGACAGCTGCCAACAAGCTAGATGGCCTCAGGCAGTAAGATAGCTGCAGTCCTTGAATTACTTACTAAAGGATGGGGTTGTCCCATAATATTCCTTAATGAGCGAGTACATCCCCCCTCTTCCCCCCCAGATGATGACTGGCTCCATTTGTGTGTAACTGCAGGGCATTACTTGATTATGTGTCGCTGAGTTTCCCCACAATATCCAGTTCTGGACCCAATGGAGCTATCATCCATTACCAGCCACACCCCCAGACTGCACGTGCTCTGTCCATAGACGAGCTCTATCTGTGTGATTCTGGAGGTCAGTATTTAGATGGTACAACTGATGTCACTAGAACTGTGTCCTTTGGAACACCTAGTGACAAAGAGAAGGTGAGGCAGCTGTCAGGGAGTAAAGGGGTGTGGTTAATCACGACTGATTGTGATTGCAGGAAGCCTTTACTTTAGTGTTGAAAGGACATATTGCCTTGAGTGCTGCTGTATTCCCAGACAAGACTTCAGGCAATCAGTTGGACTGTCTGGCTAGAGCATCACTATGGCAACAGGGTCTTGACTACAAGCATGGAACTGGGCACGGTGTTGGGGCATTCTTAAATGTTCATGAAGGGCCTCACGGAATTAGCAAGACCCGTCCAACACTGAAACCACTACAGGCGGGCATGTTTGTCACTGATGGTTAGTCACACCCACTACCTACACTACCTACACCTACCTACTACCCATGTATGTTTGACAGAGCCTGGTTACTATGAAGACGGAAGTTTTGGAGTTCGTATAGAAAATGTCGAACTTGTAAAACGCGCAAACACAAAGTACAAATTTGATGGTGTGGAATACTTGACTATGGAACCTGTAACCTTGGTAAGTAGACACACCCACTACCACTCGATAGCATCATTGTTATTGTATGTAGGTGCCTATCCAGAAGAAGATGATAGATGTGTCTCTGGTGACTCAAGAGGAGGTGTGTGTGTGTGTATGTATGTGTGTGCGTGTGATGTTGTTTCCTATCTCCCTGTAGCTGTCCTGGTTGAATAGCTATCATGCTGAATGCAATAAGACGGTGGGAAGGTATCTCCTAGACAACGGCAAGTCGAGTGTTGCTGAGTGGCTCACTAGAGAAACTTTGCCTCTTCAAAAATGAAATTTTATACTTGTAATAGAAACTATAAAAAATTTTCACAATTTTTATTATGTTGAGCAAAAAGTTTTAGTAAAAATATTCTCTTTAGTTACCATCACTTGTCATGGCTCCCCTAGTGGTCCTTCAAGGTCATCTGAAATTTCCACATCTTTAGCCACCTAACACGACAGAACAAAGATCCATCACTGCTGAGTTTGTACACGTGTGTGTGTGTTTTATCACCTCGGGTGTGCTCTGTTGAGTGAGTCCGTTGGCCATGAGTAAAGACGGGTTGAGATGATGCTGATGCATGTTAGGCACTACACTACCGACAGACGGTACGGGGCTATCAATGAGGGCCGACATAGAGGGCATGTTAGACAGCTGAGCTAGGAGAGTCATGCCTCCAGCACTAATTGACATGCCTCCAGGAGCAGGATGAGATTCTGACATGCAAACACACAAACACATAAAACCATTTTCAAGACAGAGAACATCACTGAGATTACAAAACAGATGACCCACCAGTGCTGCTGCTGCTCATGGAAGGCGCGGGGCGCTGATGAACGATCAAAGGACAGTCTTTATGAGCTATTAAAATGGACTTGAGCTGCTTGACTTCAGATCTCAACACTTCTACTTCCTGTGCCAGGTTCTGCTTCATGACTTCCAGGTCTTTACACCTGCCCTCCAAGCCATCTACCCACACCTTCTTCTTGGCTCTGCACCTGCTTGCAGCTGCACGGTTACGCTCCAGGAATCGCTGTCTCTTTATCTCAGGATTCTCATCATCCGGCTTTCTTCCTCTTCGTCTACAAAATGCCGTTACATCATGTGCTGTGAGGAGTGGTGTCACATGTGCTGTGAGGAGTGGTGTCATGTGCTGTGAGGAGTGGTGTCACATGTGCTGTGAGGAGTGGTGTCATGTGCTGTGAGGAGTGTGTCATGTGCTGTGAGGAGTGGTGTCATGTGCTGTGAAGAGTGGTGTCATGTGCTGGAGGAGTGGTTGTCACTGCTGTGAGGAGTGGTATCACATGTGCTGTGAGGAGTGTTTGTGTCACATGTGCTGTGAGGAGTGGTGTGTCACATGTGCTGTGTGTGTATAGTGGGTGTGAGTGGAGGAGTGGTTCATGTGATGTGAGAGTGGTTTGTCAGTGCTGTTGGAGTGGTTGTGCACAGTGCTGTGAGGAGTGGTGTGTGTCACATGTGCTGTGAGGAGTGGTGGTGTCACATGTGCTGTGAGGAGTGGTGTCACAGTGCTTGGTGTCCTGTGCTGTGAGGAAAGGTGGAGGAGGAGGGTGTCACAGGGGCTGTCAAATGTGCTGTGATGTGTGGTGTCTGTGTGTGAGAAGTGGTGTCACAGTGCTGTGAGGAGTGGTGTCACATGTGCTGTGCATGTGCTGTGAGGAGTGGAGTGTGCTCACACATGTGCTGTGAGGAGTGGTGTGTCACATGTGCTGTGAGGAGTGGTGTCACATGTGCTGTGAGGAGTGGTGTCACATGTGCTGTGAGGAGTGGTGTCACATGTGCTGTGAGGAGTAGTGTGTCACATGTGTTGTGAGGAGTAGTGTGTCACATGTGCTGTGAGGAGTGGTGTCACATGTGCTGTGAGCATTGAATTACATAAGATATTGTTATAGGTAATTGTAATCACCTTCTAGGTATTTCTGTGGGCTCCATGAAGGTGTGCTGGTCTATCAAAGATGAGGAACTTGAATTATCAGCTGAGGTCTGGAAAATAGATATTGGCTGGATATGACCACACCCAATAACCACTCCCTTACCGGTATCATGTTTTTGATTGCCTGTGCTAACAGTTCCTGCTGGCCACTAACTCCTAGTTGCCTAGCAATAGTCTGTTCCAGCAACTTCTGCTGCTCCTTCATTTGAATCGTCTGTAACAACTTTTGTTTGGTCAGTGCTGACGCAGTGTTAATATGGGCAGGGACTGTTGCCATAGGAACAGGTTTGTCTGGATTGACTAAGTTTGCAGGAGGAGCTACAGGAATGGTTGCAAGTCCTCCGCGGGAATCCTCTGAGCTCCTTGGAGATCCTACACACACACAACTTGATTGGACCTTGCTGCATATCACAAACATCTACCATTGCATGCCTGACTTGGAAGTGCCCGCCCCCATTCACCCACTGTGTCACACGTTAGTTTCACTTTCAGTATGCTGGCAACAAGAGTGTGCTTTATCTAGAGAGCTAACACATGCATATTATTGACATCATCCATTGCAAGTGACTGAAAGTAACTCTGTGAGGAGGTGGGCCATTTGATGGGCGTGGACATCCAGAGTCTTACAGAGGTAATGAATATCATTAAAACACAAACTTTATTTCAATAGAATGTCTCGTGTACTCGAGGCCTTACTATAGCATCTGACCCAGTCCAATCTGAAACACTCGGTATGATATGGCACGTGCTTCTAGACTATTTCATAGTCCTTAATGTCTGCACCATCACCAAGCAAAGTGCAGTCCACCATACAGCCACACCCCTTATCTCTCCCTAATCATTACCTTCACTCTCCGACTTACTTTCATCTTCCTCATCTTCAGATTCTTGGGAACTGGACTTCAAATCTGAAGTTGCACTTTTAAAGTCTTGATCAAAAGGATTGGATGCAGCTTCTTCTAACTCCTGAAACAAACCAATCTTCTCTCCTATCCTCAAGAACCTGGTTGGTGTAGGTGTCTGGTCTGGAAATAGAGCATCAGCCCTTAGAACAGTACAACTACTGCACACACACACACACACCACTCACTCACCAACTATTAGATTCTCTCCAGGTCTAAACCTCAAGGATAGATCGTGCTTCTGCTGGTGAGAAGTGAAATGATCGTGGTTGGAAAATTTCTACAACGAACACACTTAGCTAAAATATGATGTCAGCCTTAATCATGCTTAAATGTGAGCGGCCGCCGCAGGCCGGGATAGAAGGGGTTAAATTTTAATACAGGTGACATAATCTTTAACAGAAGTAAATATAGACCTAGCCGTAGTATTTACCCAGCCTCTCAGAGAGGGGCGGCCTCTGCTAGCCAAGCTATTTCACGAGCACATACATGATGTAATGACAACGTCAGTGTCTAACTGTTGTTGGTGGCAGCCCCGGAGTGTGCCGCCAGTCTCTTACTTACGTGCCCGCCGCCATTCCTCGACTTACCTGTCCACAGCCCGATATGTGGCATACAAAAGGTTTGTCATTTTCCGCCATGGCGATAGAAGTAATAAATAAGTGGCATTCAGCTTAGTAATGCCTCCTTCACTTACGACCCCCCAATTTAACTTTAACCAAGGTAATACGTGAAGGTGAGTCAGTAACAATGGCGGATGGACCCGTATGTCGCATATAATAATTGAATGTTTTTACACTACACTTTGACGTCATACATAAAGAATGATTGATGTCAGACAGACTGAATGGAAATGAGTTAAAAAAGAAAGAAAAGATTGCTGATGGAAGTCCTTGAGCTCAGCCATTACTGAAGTATGGCATCTTCATCCAACACAGGATGCATGGAATATTCAATGAACAGATTTCGTTGTTTAGCAAGATGAAACTCCTGACGAAGACTCATCAGCTTAGACTGAGCCCTAAATATATATAATGTAATACAAACCAATATCAACAGACGGAATTCAAACTGCCAACATTGTGCTATTATGTATAGGTGACACCACAATGAGGTAGGTACAGTGAAACCTCTCTTAAGGGACATTCCATATAATGGACAACTCTCTGTAATGGACAATAGTAAATGCACCGATGGGACTTACCATAACTAAATAAGAACCTCTATGTAAAGTACACCTCTGTATAATGGACAAATCTAGTTGTTCCTCAAGTGTCCATTATTCAGAGGTTCCACTGTATGGGATTTACACAACCGAGGGCCAAAGGCCTGAGGATAGTGTAAGTCCATGTACCGACTGAACGTAGGGGTGCAACCAACTTGTACAATGGCTCTACGCTGTAGGAAACACATAAAAACTAATTTTGATTGGACGGTTTACTTATTCACCTCCTAGGAGGTGGGTATGAAATATATTCAAATTGAGTAGTCTGATTGGACAGTTTGAACATGCCATGACAAAGCTACTAACACATTTACATTTGTAAAGACTGTTTCCTCTTCTGTCTCTCTCTCTTAGTGCCAGTGGGCAGCTCTGCCATACGTCGTGCTGCCTCTACTATCCTTTCTTCAACTTGTAACTGCTTCTTTAAAACTTCCACAGAGTCCACACCCACGGATAGGTCACATGACTTGCTCTTGTGCTTGCTACTTGGACCACGCCCACTTCTGCCTACGGTACCCTATCATTAAAATAACACCATACCAACCAATAATTAACACACCTTGACGACCACTAGGCTCAGGTCTTGGCCGATGAACAGAACCAAGATTCCTTTTGAAAGGCTGGACTTGTGCTTCAGATACCTACACACCAGGACAAGTTTATATCACATGTGTAATCAATACACATGTTACATGACAAGTCATGTTACATTGTACACTGACTAACAATGACATGTCACTTGTTACATTACACAAAGGCACTTCACAAGACATAATGACACGTCACATGACACAATGACATGTCACATCACTGACACATGAAATGAAAATACAATATCCCGGGATTCATAGGATTTTGGGGGAAACCAAAATGTAGGAGGTGGGTCTGTATGGTACCCTGGTGATATCTATATAGTAGCACGCTTGTCTGTCAGTAACAATAACGACGACAGTGTGTATTCAAGAAAATTTGTGAGCTCAGCCGTGTTGGTACGGCATCATCACATTCGGCAGGTGAGTAAGGAAAAGACGACTATTGTAGCTAAAAGTGGGTGGAATCGGCGAGGAAAAGAACACGAAAGTTTCAAAAGGGAAGACAAAAGTTTCACAAAGAAGCAGTCCAAAAAATCATGATAGACAGACAGAAAAAAGAGAGATAGAAGGAGGAGAAGGGAATCCATGACTCGAGAAGAAAGCTGAAGAAATGAGAGGAAGGGGATAAGAAAATCTGAGATATTGTTCTGGAACAAAAGAGCCGAAGGATACTAATGCAACTAAACCATGTGGTAGTAAAATACCAGATGCTAACAGCACTCGGGGTACTTGGTGCATATTGGCCCCACCCTCATTGACTCACTGCAGTGTAAGGATGTAGAAGCAGCTCTCCCCTGGGAGAGATACACAGCTGGCTGTAGTGGTCCACTAATGCCTGCACTGAACTGAAGGATCGCTGAGCTCCGTACAGTTGGAATCTACGCTGGGTGTCACCCTTGGTATCCATCCGGAAGTGTTTGACAGTGTTGTCGTGACTTACAGATAAAGAGTATTCACCAACTCGCTTCTGAGACTCCCTGACCATGAAGGTACCAGCTGGTTGGGTCTTCAAACACTCTTCAGCTCTCTCTCTAGCAAGGGCTCCTAGAAACCAACTAAAGAGGATCTGCTGATGGTGGAATTGTTTGTGTCTATTGCTTACACTTCAGATGTTAGAGACTCTCTCTTCCGTGGTGGACTATGTCTTCTTCTGGTGCTACTCTTCCAACTGTCCTTCTTCTTCAGAGCACTCACGGTCGAGTTGGGGACTGGATGGCATTCACTAGGAGTTGGTGGGTGTGGTGAGGAAGGAGGAGATGGGTGTGGCTTTGTCACTGCAGGTGGGTGTGGTAAAGAAGAAAATGGACGGCTTACTTCTGACATACTACTCGATTTAGACTTGGACAGGGTTGGTCTAGGAGGTGGGGCTGGAGGTGTGGTATTCATGTCCTATTTAAGGAACATAATGAATTATTTTCTATGATGTTTGAAGTCCTCACTCACCTGGTGTTCACCGTCTCCATTAGAGACTCTTGCTTCCAATAAACTCTGCAAGAACAAGTCAATTCAAACTAACGCCACAACATCTGAACTATCTCACCGGAGAAGAAACACGAGTTTTTCTTTTTAACAAACTTCGTCTCATTGCTGTGTAATAATAAATAACAACAACAAAATAACAATAACAAGTACAACTGTATAGGCAAGTCATGTGAAAAAAACATTAGGTCTTAGCTGTACAGAAAAAAGAATTTCACTCTTTAAATATGCACAGCTTCTTGTCTTACGAAGTCCACAGATCAAGGATCGCTTTAGAAAGACCATAAACACCACATGACTTGTGCATAGAAACACACACACACACACACACACACACTTGAAAACTCCATGTATTTTGGGAGTTGTATTGGAAAATTAAATATATGGTGGTAGCCATCCATGGTAACTAAGAATATAATCTTTATTCTCACTCCTAGAGACACATGTTGCAACCTCCTAGTGACATACCATAGCAACCTCCTAGTAACACATGTTGCAACCTCCTAGTGACATACCATAGCAACCTCCTAGTGACATACCATAGCAACCTCCTAGTGATATACCATAGCAACCTCCTAGTGACATACCATAGCAACCTCCTAGTGACATACCATAGCAATCTCCTAGTGACATAGCATAGCAACCTCCTAGTGACATACCATGTTGCAACCTCCTAGTGACATACCATGTTGCAACCTCCTAGTGACATACCATGTTGCAACCTCCTAGTGACATACCATGTTGCAACCTCCTAGTGACATACCATGTTGCAACCTCCTAGTGACATACCATAGCAACCTCCTAGTGACATACCATAGCAATCTCCTAGTGACATAGCATAGCAACCTCCTAGTGACATACCATGTTGCAACCTCCTAGTGACATACCATAGCAACCTCCTAGTGACATACCATGTTGCAACCTCCTAGTGACATACCATGAGCAACCTCCTAGTGACATACCATAGCAACCTCCTAGTGACACATGTTGCAACCTCCTAGTGACATACCATGTTGCAACCTAGTGACATACCATAGCAACCTCCTAGTGACACATGTTGCAACCTCCTAGTGACATACCGTGTTGCAAACCTCCTAGTGACATACCATGTTGCAACCTCCTAGTGACATACCATAGCAACCTCCTAGTGACATAGCAGAGCAACCTCCTAGTGACATACCATAGCAACCTCCTAGTGACATACCATGTTGCAACCTCCTAGTGACATACCTCCTAGTGACATATAGTGCAGTGTGACATAGCAACCTCCTAGTGACATACCATAGCAACCTCCTAGTGACATACCATAGCAACCTCCTAGTGACATACCATAGCAACCTCCTAGTGACACATGTTGCAACCTCCTAGTGACATACCATGTTGCAACCTAGTGACATACCATAGCAACCTCCTAGTGACACATGTTGCAACCTCCTAGTGACATACCGTGTTGCAACCTCCTAGTGACATACCATGTTGCAACCTCCTAGTGACATACCATAGCAACCTCCTAGTGACTTAGCAGAGCAACCTCCTAGTGACATACCATAGCAACCTCCTAGTGACATACCATGTTGCAACCTCCTAGTGACATACCATGTTGCAACCTCCTAGTGACATACCATAGCAACCTCCTAGTGACATACCATAGCAACCTCCTAGTGACACATGTTGCAACCTCCTAGTGACATACCATGTTGCAACCTCCTAGTGACATACCATAGCAACCTCCTAGTGACATACCATAGCAACCTCCTAGTGACATACCATGTTGCAACCTCCTAGTGGCATACCATGTTGCAACCTCCTAGTGACATACCATAGCAACCTCCTAGTGACATACCATAGCAACCTCCTAGTGACATACCATGTTGCAACCTCCTAGTGACATACTATGTTGCAACCTCCTAGTGACATACCATAGCAACCTCCTAGTGACATACCATAGCAACCTCCTAGTGACATACCATAGCAACCTCCTAGTGACATACCATAGCAATCTCCTAGTCACATACCATGTTGCAACCTTCTGGCTGACAGGTGGTAGAGATCAGCTGCATTATCCATCTCAGACAAATGCCATGGTTTCAACATCACCTAGGTAACCACACACACACACAAACACACACACACACACAATGTGATATCTACCTGAAAAACCAGGAAGCTAATGTATTATGTGATTCAACGTTGCCTAGTTACGCGACTCTATCTTCCCATACCGAGTTGGTCCCAACATGGTAGTTCTTTACAGCAGCTTCTTGGAGTATCTTCTCACATTTCTCTGCCAGAGTGTCACACTCAGAAGTGGCTTGAGGTGAGAGGAGGACATGATAGTTGACAAAGAACTTGTCGTGGTTGAGTCTCACCGGATAGCCACACGATTGCATGAGTGCTGTATCCAACACCTTCAACTCCTGCAGCTGGTCCAACACTACCTCACTATGGAAACCATCAGAAGGAGCTCCCTGCACGCGCACACACACACACACAAACACCAGATTGACCTCTTGTTCTCACACCTTCTTCCCTTACTGCTGTTGGCTCCACACTGAAGAGAAAGTGAGGATTACATGAAGTGATGATGTCACAGAGGATTTCCATGGAAGCCTTAGCTCTGTGCGTCAGTAAGCTCCGCCCAAATGGCTCTGATGTCACAATATGATCAGGACAGTGACACATATTCTGTGAAAATAGACGCTCCTGATCAAACCACATCCACTAACATCATTTAATAAAAGGTCATACCTGATCAAACTACACCCACTAACATCTTTATTGTGTACTTAATCGGCCTATTGAGTGCCTTTACGTAGAAAATGTATTGAATTGGAAAGTATCGTGTGCCCGCAATATTCCGCAGTGAAGGGGAAGTCCGGAGTTATTGCGTTGGGTTATTGCGTCCCCCTAAGCTACATTTTTACGCTTATTGTGTCCCCCGAGGATCTGCTAATTCTATAATACCATTCTGTGTCAATTACATTAATATGGTTAAATAAAATAGCTTCATATGAATGCAGAGACTTTCTATTACTAGCTATGAGAGTGCTCGGGTCATACAGACTACCGCTTGCACTCCACGAGAAGTCTGTCTAATTCTTTGGGTGAAATATTCTCAACTTTTCGCTTTTCATTTCTCCCTTTACACGAACGATAGCTACCACGTTCTCAAGTCAGGAATGTTTTATTTTTAGTATTACAGGTTTTTTTGCTCTTCTAAAAACTTCCGTAATTCCTCATCGTCAAGACTAACCGATTGTTCACTCTCAATGCTACAAGATGGCGGTACTTCTTGCCTTTCGCATTCCCTTTCTACTCCACCTCGAATATTAGAGAAAAGATTTTCAATGACTTCATCAGAATAAAAAAATCAACTTCTTGGCAGCATCCTTTACATTAGCCACTCACTTGGTTTCTATGCCATTCACACATGACCAGTACACAATAAATAGATTAATCATTGGATACCGCAGGAACATCCCTCGTCTATTGGTGGCATTTACACTCGTGCAAATGCTAGCCAACAGACTCCTGGTATTCTGCGGTATTCAATGATTAATCTATATTTAATAAAAAGTCATACCTGATCAAACCACACCCACTAACATCATTTAACTGATGCCAATCAAACCACACCCACTTCATTGGTTTCATTATTTGGCAGTTTAGTCCAGCAGATAAGAAAAATTATTGTGACAGAGTGGACCGAAGCATGAAACTTGGTATGCAGGTTCGGTTTGGCAGTATCAGAAGGGGTGCCAAAAAAAATTGTTTAATTAAAACACATGTTTTAAAGTGTGAAATTTTGATTAACAGTTAATTATGTAAAAGAGTTCAATATAAATTGTTTATTATAATATATTGTGGTTTAATACTTTAATGTTAATGATTAGGAGTCACCTGATATTACAGGCAGCTAGACTATTTAATAGAACTAGCTACCCTGATAGCTAGCCAGGTGTAGCAAGTTTCAGAGAATTTATTTCAGTAGAATAAAACCATAATATTTCGGCTTGTGAAGCCTTCTAGTGGTTACTGAACTGAATGAGGGTCTGAACAAGGAACTTTGTATAATACAGATGATACAGAACATGAGATCATTGTGTGGTGGGGCACAGCCCCTGGGAATGTTAGTTAGTGTTGGACAATTTCTGTGACATGTGAGTTGTACTTGGGAGGTGTGAAGGTGTAGTCATAATTGAATTAGTGGCAGTCATTCTGGAGGGGCCGACTATATTGACCAAAGTTTCTTGTAAGACATATTTTTGTAAAGGAATGTATATCTGGATGGCACCCCTTCTAATATTGCTGTACATACCTTCAACAAACACTGTGCTAAGTTTCATGCTTTGGTCCACTCTGTCACAATATTGCATCAAAAGTACAATTTCCCACTGGACTAGTTGGGATCCCTCCCTTGTCAAGGCCTGTTGCCACGCCCACTTAGTGACAGTACTTACCTTAGCCATCCCCACCAGCAGTGTACAACTAGACGATGTCATGAACGCTTCTCTTAATACGTCATCAACTCTATGAATATCATTATCTTGTAGACACGCCTCTCCTAGATCATATTCACACTCCCCCGTCAAGTGTACGGTAGAGAGCGTCTCCATGTTGCCGCTCATGAAACAAGAGTCTCCGCTACACAGACACACCTGCTGCACACGCTCCTTTACTGACTCTAACGAACCACTACTCAGAGCATCCATCAAACCTCCGTCCTAGCAACACAGCAAATGAAGGTCAGTTATGGCAGAGAAGAAAAGGAATACATCAGTTCACAGACAAGTACAGAAATAACCACACCCACTATCTACAACTAATTCCATATTAATGCCTAATGCCCGCCTATTTGGGTCTGACTTATCACTGAGTTGCCAATAGTAATGACCACACCCACTCTCTGTGTAGCGCACCCGATGGAAAGTATCCACAAGTGCATCGTTGCTGTCCACTTCAATCTCCTCCCAATCCACGCCTTCTTCCACATATTGCTCCTGGACATTGACAACAAAAATTAAACTTAACACAAATTAACTTGTCCGTATGAATAATAGCACCGGCAATACTGCCTTCAGGATTAATAGCACCGGCAACACTGCCTTCAGGATTAATAGCACCGGCAACACTGCCTTCAGGATTAATAGCACCGGCAACACTGCCTTCAGGATTAATAGCACCGGCAACACTGCCTTCAGGATTAATAGCACCGGCAACACTGCCTTCAGGATTAATAGCACGAGGTACTCTAATAGTAAGCCAGCTTGTATTATATCATCATTTTTATTATTGTACTGTAGCTATAGCTACACCGTGTGGTTGCGCTGTAGCTATAGCTACACCGTGTGCTTGACTCACTATCTCTATATTTCAGAATTAGCTTCCTCATGAACTTAACTCTAACCTTCAAATTTGTTGAGTAATTCTGTCAATGAACAGAACTTCTTGTGGGAAAGAATGACATAGTCTGCAACTAGAAACTACTTCAACTGTATATTTCCGGCTAGCGCTACAAGCATGCGCACTTACCCATAGCGTTTCACTTAGTTACCATCAATTGAACGGTAATTTCATATTTAAAAAATGTGTGACAAAAAAATTAATTTTTTTCTTAAGCTGAAACTATTAGTCAATGGCTACCTCATGCACTTGATTATGCACTTCTAGAAACAGAACTACTTAAATGTTATCTTTGGGAAATATAAGAGTATCTGGCAAATTGAACCAAACGTATAGTGAAGTATACAATCAAACATTGTGAAAAACAAGCAAATGATTTACCCTACTCGCTACAGCACACTACCACATAGGGATGTGGTCAATGTGGGTGTGGTCAACATGGGTGTGGTCAATTTATTACCTGCTCCCACACAAACTGTCTGCTGCAATAGATATTGAGAAGAAATTGATCAGCGTAGGACATGAGTAGCGATGGCAGCTGTCTTCTCTGTCTGTGCTTGTTGCCACAGAGACCTGGACTGGACAGGAGAGAGATAGATGCCACTGGTAGACCACCATTACTCTCACACACAGAGTTCATCCACAGAACTAACAAGGAAGTAACACCCACTCTAAATAGAGGATGCAATATTGATGACACCTTACCAAGCCAGTGGACCAGGTAAGCATACAGCAACTGGGAGAGTTTATTGGCTGTGATGACGTAGTTATGAGGTAATTGGACCCCTAGTCTCTTCAAGCTGGTGGCCACTGGTTTACCAGAAGTTAAAGCTGCCACTGTCTCCAGCAACAGCTGCACTTCTCTCCCTCTGTCCGCACTCATTCCTAACTTCTGCAGAAGCTCAGTGACTAGTCGAATGCCCCCATGCTCATGGAGCACCTAGTTCAGTGTTCCAAATAATGCACAACACACAACGACTGGAGTACTACAATATATATATACCTGCATGTTAACAAGCTGTGTGGTATCCAATAGCGACACAGATATGTGAGCACCTCTTAGAGTGTTGGAGGCCTGGTCAACTAATAGAGTAACCATAGTAATGCAAGTGGATTGGTCCGTGTATACAGAGAGGCAGAGCCATCTCAGAATCTTCACAGCATTAGTAATGTCTGCAACTCGGTTGTACGGATCGTCCAAATGAAGCAGGAGGTCTGCCAAAGTATCTGCAAACAATATCCCTTTACCCTTTGACTGATGTCCATAGACTACAACAAACTGATTATGAGAAGATGCTATCAGAGACTGAACGACGGAGGAGCAGAACAGTGGCAAGAACTGAGAGCTGTTCAGAGAACCATGAGAGAGTCGGAGGAGAACATTCCCTACATAGCTCTACACAACCAAACACAATACAAGAGATCAAACACTACCAGTATATCTACTTAACCTCGACAAAACATAGCTCAAACAAGTTCTGAAAATTAATTAAGGTTGTTTCAAAATAAAAATGTCAACGATACTTAATAAAATGTCACATAATACGCAAGGATGATTGGATGGGCTCACATTGTTGCATAGCAATAAACAGTTTAAATAGTCATATAGTTTCAGTCTATGAAGCCAACACAAAATGTGCATACCCGACTCATCATTGAGAAGAACCGCTACAAATTGTATTCCTTACTGCTTATGCTCTGCTTGATTTATCCACTCTTGAGCTAATTACGAAAAGTATCCAATTTAAAACTAGTTGCCATGGAGATCCTTGCTATGTCAGCTATATGGAGACCAGTACCATATTGAATTACTTCACACCACTTACTCTATGCTCTCTCATTCTCTCCGCCCCCAAATAAGCAGTAGGAGTATTATTTAATTACAACACTATTGGCTGGCTAGCAACAATGCCTGGTGACCAGCTAGCAACAATGCCTGGCAACAATGTCTGGCAACAATGCCTGGCAACAATGCCTGGTGACCAGCTGGAATTACACAACATGCAAACAACAACTGAATCAGAGCCCACGCATCTGGAAGGGGCCAAAACAACTTCTTGGAAGAGCAATACCACATGAGACCCTTACATTGCAAACTGTCAGTACAATAGGATATCTGGGGGAGAGGCTTTACTGGGGGGGGGGGGGGGGGGGGGGGGGGAGCACATTCTAAACTTGTTGAATATATCAATGGACAAGAAACAAGAAATTCCACAACTACTAGCTACCTAAAACATCATAGACACACGGCATCATCGACACACGGCATCATATATACACGGCATCATATATACACGGCATCATATGTACATGGCATCATAGACACACGGCATCATAGACACACGGCATCATAGACACACGGCATCATAGACACACGGCATCATAGACACACGGCATCATAGACACACGGCATCATATATACACGGCATCATAGATACACGGCATCATAGATACAGAAACTAAAGAGAGAGAGAGGGTTGCACCATTATACTGTTCTGCAGTGAGAGGTCCAGTGACTGAAGTGGGTGTGGCCACAACAAACATGCCTAGTGAAGATGTGTGCCGCTTACTGGTAGGAGAAAGACAGACTTTTGAAAAATATATATCAAATTTTCTATGCCTCACTCTAACCTACTGTCACCATCACCCGCTCCTTCAATAGCTACCCAAAACAACAGCGTACAAATCTTACCAACCTCTCACGACTATAACCCAATAAATCATGACGGAGCTACTTGCCAATAAATCATGACGGAGCTACTTGCCAATAAATCATGACGGAGCTACTTGCCAATAAATCATGACGGAGCTACTTGCCAATAAATCATGACGGAGCTACTTGCTAATATATCATGACGGAGCTACTTGCCAATAAATCATGACGGAGCTACTTGCCAATAAATCATGACGGAGCTACTTGCCAATAAATCATGACGGAGCTACTCGCCAATAAATCATGACGGAGCTACTTGTAATAAAGACTCCGTGACTGAAAATGAGGAAAGATGACTGGAGGTAGTGTTGAAGTAATTGGGGGTGTGGCAGTGTAAAAGGAGAACCTAGTCTACCCCTACCTGACCCGCCACTCCCACTGCCAAGTAAAACTACTCGTAACTAGAAGAACAGAAAATAAACATATGTTGACATGCCACCAACAACTGTAGACACAATGTTTATTGTAACTCATTAGTGCTTCTGCAGCACATCCACCGTAAGCTCCAAGAACCCTTTACCATATATTTTCACTGTAAATTTAAAGCCATATTTAATGGTATCAGTCCATCACTGACACTACATCCCAGCACTCTCTGGCACTACATCCCAGCACTCTCTGACACTACATCCCAGCACTCTCTGACAATACATCCCAGCACTCTCTGACAATACATCCCAGCACTCTCTGACACTACATCCCAGCACTCTCTGACACTACATCCCAGCACTCTCTGACACTACATCCCAGCACTCTCTGACACTACATCCCAGCACTCTCTGACACTACATCCCAGCACTCTCTGACAACACATCCCAGCACTCTCTGACACTACATCCCAGCACTCTCTGACACTACATCCCAGCACTCTCTGACAACACATCCCAGCACTCTCTGACACTACATCTGACACTACATCCCACTCTCGCACTCTCTGACACTACATCCCAGCACTCTCTGACAGCACTCTCTGACACTACATCCCAGCACTCTCTGACACTACATCCCAGCACTCTCTGGCACTACATCCCAGCACTCTCTGACACTACATCCCAGCACTCTCTGACAATACATCCCAGCACTCTCTGACACTACATCCCAGCACTCTCTGACAATACATCCCAGCACTCTCTGACAATACATCCCAGCACTCTCTGACACTACATCCCAGCACTCTCTCACACTACATCCCAGCACTCTCTGGCACTACATCCCAGCACTCTCTGACAATACATCCCAGCACTCTCTGACACTACATCCCAGCACTCTCTGACACTACATCCCAGCACTCTCTGACAATACATCCCAGCACTCTCTGACACTACATCCCAGCACTCTCTGACACTACATCCCAGCACTCTCTGACAATACATCCCAGCACTCTCTGACACTACATCCCAGCACTCTCTGACACTACATCCCAGCACTCTCTGACACTACATCCCAGCACTCTCTGACACTACATCCCAGCACTCTCTGACACTACATCCCAGCACTCTCTGACACTACATCCCAGCACTCTCTGACACTACATCCCAGCACTCTCTGGCACTACATCCCAGCACTCTCTGACAACACATCCCAGCACTCTCTGACAACACATCCCAGCACTCTCTGACAACACATCCCAGCACTCTCTGACAACACATCCCAGCACTCTCTGACAACACATCCCAGCACT
>WLWD01002764.1_pt1 | contig 53564 bp, 44 predicted proteins | sample 6712731 | NCBI WGS metagenome assembly WLWD01 (sample SAMN12718690, study PRJNA576275) | sponge metagenome | isolation source: marine sponge | host: Mycale hentscheli | place: New Zealand: South Island, Marlborough, Capsize Point | collected 2014-11-01
GTCAGTGTATGTGAAGGACATTGTGAGTCATGTGGAGGATATGAAGGCACAGCATCCTGAGCTGCCATGTTTCCTCATGGGACATTCTATGGTAAGTGTATGATAGTCGTGTCAACTAACAACAATTCTCTTCTGTTCTAAACTTTTTCAATATCCTTTTATAATTAAAAATTAATTATGTACTTATCTATTCAATAACAAGCAAAGGGAGACATGAACGGCACAGTTTCGGGAAGGAGTTGGGGGCGGGGAGGGGAATGGAGTGGAATCTTGGGATTCCCCCACCAACTACAGTATATATTGCAGTAGCAGTGAAATATGATCCCATGATTGATTTGTTTGGTACCTATTACAACAATATTTAAATAACAATTCTCATCAATATTGCCAAGTTCTGTTTAGTTTTGTTAAAAGATGCATTGTTTATTTAATTATTGTTAATACTATTGTTATTATTTTATGAGGGCAGATTTTCACTGAATATGTAAATAAAAATGCATTATAAACAAATACCTGCATTGTTAGTGATAATATTGTATATATTCATTATTGCGTCTAATTTATTGAACTTCAAAATACACAATATGAGTTTTAGTGGAAAATTATCAAAAAAATGTTAGGTGATCTTCCATATTTTAATAACCATAACAAGGGGTTTACCCCTTTGGGAATACAGTGGAACCTCTCTACAAAGGGACTCCGAAGAACAACTTGACTCTTAACAACAGCCAGCGTAAATGGACCACAGTGATCTACTACAATAAAAAATAAACTCTGAAAGCAGCCAAACTCTCTACAAGGGTCAAAAGACTTGACCCCAAGCATGGCCTTTGTAGAGAGGTTCCACTGTATTGTATTTCATTAGTCACTATGTAAAATTGTAGTAGTATCATTGATGAAATTCCACAGATAAATTTGTTTTGATAATTTTCTATTATTGAAGTTCAATGAAATTATACTATTTTACTGAATTGCTTGTTTGTGTGTTGTTAAGGGAGGTCTTCTAACAGTGCTGGTGGCTGCTGAGTGCCAGGATTTATTTGATGGGATCATTTTAAGTTCAGCGGGTTTGGCTGTGGACCCACAGAGTGGTGGGACTCTAATAGTAAGAGTTTTCCCAGTAGCTTGTATCAGCAACTCATGTATGCTCTTCTCCCTCACTATAGAAGGTTGCTGCCAAAGTCCTCTCGTGGGTGGTTCCAAGATATGGATTGAAGGCAGTGGATAGTAACTTCATCAGCACATTACCACAGGAGGTGAGTGACATTGGTTTTAGAGTGCACGAGTGAGTGAGTGACTTGTGTTGTTAGGTTGAGGATTATGATACTGATCCACTGGTGTATCGCGACCCTCTAAAGGCCAGGTGGGCCTCAGAGATGCTGACTTACATAGAAGTGGCCAAGGAGAAGTTGCCCGCCATTACCAAACCCGTGCTTATTTTCCATGGTACCAATGACAACCTCGTGCCTTTCTCCTCCTCAGAATTCATCAACAAAACAATCGGTAGCAAGGACAAGAAATTTGAGGTAAAAAATAATTACAGGGTAGAGTAGACTTATATCACATGAGCTACTCATGATCTTGAATGAGGACAAGTAAAAAACTAAAATTGTATTAATTTTTTTAAATTTAGCCATGTGGAGAAGAGAGTTGACTTCCTTTCTCTTAATGTGTCACTACCCTTACAACTCTGCTTACTAACTTGACTTTCTTCTTGCAACAATCTGCTTGTGTTTTAAGATAATTCCAATGAACTGTGACTATTGTGTCCCCACCAGTGGGTATTGCACTATCACTTTTTACACAATAGATTATGTTATAATCCAATGCAACCCCCCCCCCCCCCCCAACCTCCACTGTTTTAAAGGTATTTGATGGTGATTTTCATGAAGTTCTCCATGACAGAAACCAAGAAAGAGCTAGAGAACTTATCAAGGACTGGGTGTTATCACATTCTCACTAAATAGATGTTGTCACTAAATAGATGTTGTCACGTCTTCATTGTCACTTTCAGTATATGGGGTTGAAAAATTTTATAAACAAATGGAATTTGCACTTTAAATGTAAAAAAATTACTTTCCTTTAAAGTCAGGTTTTCTTTTTTCAGCAAATGCTTTCAATGCTTCAACTCTGTCTTCAGTTGGTATTACCTATAACAAAATAATTGAGACTAAAGAGTAAAAGAAAATTGTGAAATAAACACATCGTACAATAGTTTAGAGCAACAACAAATGGACATGTAACCAGATAGCTCTCTGTACCTGTGCATAGCAGACTTCTTCTATCTTCAAACCAGTTTGTAAGTCTGTCTAAAAAAATGAAAATGAGCAACCTGAAATTGCAATTGCTAGAGGAAGTAGTAAAGAGAGAAGATACCTGCATTCCATTATCAATGGCTGTCTTTGCCAGTCTCACTGCCAGAGGTCCCTAGAAATGAGCAATCAGTCACATGCGATGAATTGACAATTACTTCTATAAAAAATAAATAAAAAAACAACAACAATGAAATAATTAAAAAAATTAAACAACTATTTTCACGGACACATTATTTAATTTAATCATGAGGTAACGTACATTGCAAATTATCTGCTTGGCTATGTCCAGTGCTTTCTGGTAAGCTGCATCTCCTTCAGTGTTTTGTGGCACACAGTGCTCCACAAGACCAATCTCTGCTGCTTCTTTGCCATTTACCATCTTGGCTGTGTAAATCAGCTCTTTTGCTTTGCCTATACCAACAAGTCTAGACAGCCTCTGAGTACCTCCTGTGAAAATTCATTGAAGTTGGAATCTAACAAATCAACTTCATTCAAGTCTTGTGATTAATTAGAGAACATAACTTCTTCCACCCGCATTCGAGTGACAGCAAGTAAGACAACGATGATAAATGAACAAGACATCAAGTGGATGAGTGCATGCATAGATGAAAGTATTTCATTCTAAGAGGTGTCTATTTTGTCTATGACATAAGTATATCACATTATTCCTTACCACCTCCTGGAATAATTGCTAGTTTAGTTTCAGTCAATCCCATTACTGCATTCTCAGCTACAAAATACACATTATGTACACATAATGTACTTGTCATGAAAATTCCTATCTCGTCAAATTTATTACTACACAATTTCATGCTAAGGCAGATCAAAGGGGGAACTTATCAGCCACCTTCCTGCGTCACTCCTTACCATTCAACCTCTCATGTATTGTAAAAATGCACATCACAATGTTACGGTGCTAGATCATGCAATTACGATTCATTTGGATGGTTCAATGCTTGATCAATTTAGATCATGTCATTGGCACTAAAGAATAGCATTTAATTCATTTTGTATATTAGATAAATGAATTTGACTAACGTATGAGTAATGCTTTCACTCCTATAATCGTATTTTTTTTCCAATTTTTTTTGCAAACTTTTTGATTCATTTCCTGTTTCGAATTCTTTTGTCACTATAGTGTCATTCATTTATCTGCACACTTTGTTCACTATTTGTAGAGTACTTATCTGTAATACATTAAAAAAGAGTCCCTAAGATTCCTAAAGCAGCCCCTGACTAGACCCTTTACCAGTTCACTTACCGGCAATTCTTATATCAGCTGAGAGGCTGATTTCAGTCCCTCCTCCGTAGGCTCCACCATCCAAAGCAACAATGCAAGGCATAGGCAAATTACCAAAATCTCCAAACATTTTTCGCCCTTTAGAAACAAGGGGACCCACTTCTTCTGGTTTAATAGTTACACGTTCTTTAAGATCTGCACCCGCACAAAATATGCCTGGGACTGCACTTCTAAGAATAACTGTCCTCACATCATTATTGTATCTCACACTTTCTATATGCTCTGTAAACTAGAGAGTCATAGCAGATCAAACATAATACAGTATCAAATGAATAACATACCAAACGAACAACGTTCCTACTAAGTGCATTTTTCGCTGCAGGACGGTTAAATGACATCACAGCAATACCTAAAACATGTCAAATATAAACCACACAGCTTGCAACACACACAAACACAAACACACACACACACACACACACACACACACACACACACACACCTTTGCAATCACCCTCCAATAATTCTAATGTGAAATCGTTATTACTGGGTGAGGATAAGGACCTCCCCAAGAATCTCCTGGAAACACCAAGAACGGATCTACTTATAGAGAGCATAATGAGCGATTTGATGGAGAACTCTAGTCTCCAACTTGTAGCCACACCTACTTATGCATTGCAGTGTAAAGAGAGGTGTGGCTGATTTCAACGATCATTACCATTTGTAGTATAAACAAGGGAGAAAAGCAGCTTAAGCACAACTTCACAATGGACAACGTGAATCCAACTATCTTTGAAAGTGCCGGAGAGCGGCCGTGCTGTGCCGAAGACGAGCTGGACGAGGTCCATGACCCTATTGATTCTAGGGAAATATTTGGTCAGTCTTAAACTACTATATTTGGTATGAAGTGTTCTTTTTCTGCCGTTCATTTTGATAAATAAACCACTGTTACTTTGATTAGTTTAATTGGGTATTTTAAAAATAGTCCAGTAGTCTAAACTTAATAATTCTCACACTCTATGAAGTACTCTTGAAGTCTTATTGGTGATATTAAACTCTTCTTGTAATCTTCCTCAGATTTGATCAGAAATATTAATGATCCAGAGCATCCTCTATCTCTTGAGCAACTGAATGTGGTACAGCAAGGTCATATTGAAGTAGAAGATGAAGTCAGTAAAGTTGTTGTCTACTTCACACCTACCATCCCTCACTGTAGCATGGCAACACTCATTGGTTTGTCATTGAAAGTGCGACTACTGAGAGCACTTCCTGAAAGATTCAAAGTAAGCATTAGCCGTAGCAATAAACACGGACTCATATGTCGTATGTAACTGACAGATTGATGTGAAAATATCCCCTGGGACTCACTCATCAGAAATTGCAGGTAATTATAATCACACTGTGATGATTACATTTTCTTCTTTTTTTTCCTGCACATGTGCCAGTGTTTGTTTGCACTTCAGAGAATAAAGTATTAGCTTCTTTTTTTAAACCACCGATTAGCACCACAAAGTATATAGCTAACCAATTTTATATACCACTGATTATTTGAGCCATCACAACAAAGTTTTATTAACAAAATGTAGGTTGAACAATAATAATTGAATGAGTCCTTCATAGCTTTAATGTACCCTGATGTATTGGCATTTTGTCACCGAGAGTTCATTGAACTGGTCATTCCAGTAACAATCTATTTATGATGAAATAAGGTTAACATAAGTACTTTTCCCCCTTCTAATTATAGTCAATAAGCAGCTGGCAGACAAAGAGAGAGTGGCTGCTGCTTTGGAGAATTCTCATTTACTGGATGTTGTCAACCAGTGTCTCACTATGAAACATTAATTTGCTCTTCATTTTCTCAAACGTGCCATTTCATCTCTTTTTGTGTTTTGTTGCTAATCAATAAATTCAAGTAACCTATACAGTTCTGTCTAGGAAATTGTTCAGGAAGGAAGCTTGGGCAAGTCCTACACCCTCTATATTGTACCTACTAGTTACAAAGGGAGGAGGGGAAGAAATAGAGAGTAGTTAGCATGAAATGGACTGTGATTGTATACTGCACACAGCCTTCAAATGCTCAAAATTGTAGTTTAAGAAACAAGAAGTTATAAAGGGGGGAAAGGAAGGAAGCTTGGGTGAGTTACCCTTACCACCACGACTTGCAGCTCTTAGTATATTTCATGGCAGATAAAGTAATATTAATAACCCACTTATGGCTCCATTATTGCTCTATTTAGCCACTAAATATTATACTTGTTTCATTAAAAAGAGAAGGTTTTTGTTAATCACACAATACATTATTTGGGAAGTGTTTTGATCATCAGTTGCTACTACACGATGATATTTCTACATGTGAAAATGCAGGTGGAAGATTTTCATCACTTGGTTTGTTCTTAGTAGAACCAGTTCACACAGTCACTCAATTTCAGAACCTACTATGGGGAAATATAGTTACTAAAGTAAATACATTCAGTTATCACTCACCATCACTGATATATAGAATTCCTCACTTCATTGAGGCACTTCCATCAAGCACTCCAACCACTTGCTTCTAGAAACACTAACAATATAACCAAAGGATTATCCTACCACCACACATATCACTAGGTCCTTAAAAAACCACGCTCAATGACTGAAACCATCTTACACAACAAAATTTATCTTTTGCCATAATACTCATTGGGGTTAATTCATTCTACCAATCTCAAAATTTCTATATTCCATTACTATTATGGATCCTGTACTACATATGGAACTGAAGAGAGAGCACTAAGCAAGGAAATTTTGTAAATTGACAGCTTCAAAGAAAGGAAGGGAAAAAAACAACAAAAAACAAAAAAAAGTTCAGACTGACTCCTCTAGTGATGCACTTGTGAAATAGTTGCAATATTTAGGTATGTATGATAGAAAAAAAGAAAAGAAAAAAAAAACGGAAACGTTGTGATCATGTGATATTATGACAGTGGTTGTATTATACAATGTCATGACCTTTCATTTGCTCTCAAAATGATTACGTCCTAAACCCCTGATTCTTTCTTTTAGTCTTATTAATGTCTTGACTGTAGACCCCATAATATTGAGGTAACACATATGTATGTATGATACTAAGTAAAATTGCAAGTCCACTGTACACATGTGTGAAAGTGTTGATGGTGTTCATCACTTACTCTGAATCTGCCAGCAATATGTAGCCATCTTTATCTGAGCTGTTCAAGATAATCAATATAGCATGCTCAGCATTAGCCATGGCAACTGTAGCAACTGCTTGCGAGAAAGGATTTAGATGTTCATCAACTTGGTGGAGATAAGGTTGTCTTACATCCACATGCTCCACCTTTATTTCACCACGACGAGCACACTCCTTCACACTATACACTTCTTCACCGTGGCAACTAAATTCATAACCACAAAAAGAAAGAAATTAACACTAATTAAGTATAAGTTTATATCTATTTTGCACACACTCACTCTTTCTTCTTCGCAATGAGAATGTAGTCAGAAAAAACTATAACATAATAAGGTTTCTTTTTAAACTTGTCTTGACCCAATAGTTTGTGCTCTACTTGAAGACGGACTAACACACCCTGTTTGTCCAAGCTTCTCAGTGACCACTTGCTAATGGGCTCATTTTTTCCAAAATCTAACTTTTTGTACATGTGGTGAAGTTCTTCTGTTTGTCGAGCACCTTGGTTACACTGATCCACCAGCTACACATCACATGATATACTTTCATTAAAACTAGTGTGAACCAGGGTTAGCAATAAATACACATCACATGATTCCGGCCCTCCCTCTCTCACTGAATAAGCTGCCGCCAATGCTGCCTGCATCTGCCACAAGTGAGGCTGGTCAAGTGGAGAGTGTTTCAAGATGGCCGCCAATAACAATGGTAACCTAGTAACTCTCTGCATAGGTAGCAACAAGAATGAATTAAGACTCATCTTCTGACACACTGAATCACCCTGAAGCTTCTCTAGAGTTTCTCTAAACACTTCACTCGACTCACTGTGGGAAAGAATGGACTATATAGGTCAACTAACTCCAGTTCAGGACCAACCAACTCACCAGAGTTCCTGCAACATGTGCATCTGCTGAGGGAGATAAGTGCAGTATCTCACATAACAATGGAACCTGTTCCTGATCTGTGTGATATTGACAACATACGTAACAACATGACTGACACTTTACCACCAAATACAACTTACACAATTCAATACGACATCAGAAATAGGAGTGATAACCACACCCACTTCCTGTTTCTCCTGCAGCATTGCTAGAAAAGCAGAACTGGTACCTCCAACCTCAATTATATTGGAGAAGATTGCCTGATGTTGCCATTGTTCCATAACAGCAGAAAACTTGCCAGGTGTGCACGACTGGCCCCTTGAAGTGCCATGGAAATGTTGAATCAACACCTCTAGGCTTGATAAATAGGATCGCTCAGAAGACATGAGCTCATACATGGCCTACACAGAAATCAGCATACACACATATGCAGTTTCTATCATGCCCAAAGTCAAGCAAATTAGCCAAGCTAATAGAATTCACCGATTAAGTATCAAGTCCAGCAAGGCTGGTTCTGGTCACTGGACTAATTGCAAAATTCCACCCACAACATTTAACACTCATCTGAGTATGATGTGGTGAGATATTCATGTACATACATTCCAATCTTTGTAGTATTATTGTAACTAGCATTAATGACTTTTTAAGTAAAACAAAAATTTTTTTTTAAAGCTTCAATACATTAGATGTATTCTCTCTCTCTTTCACAGACTTTTCTAAACAATACATAATTAAAAATGGTTGTGAAAGAGAGAAAATACATCTAATGAGTATAAAAAAATTAACAAATAAAAAGGCTGAGAAAGAAATCAATAAAGTTTGTGGCTATAAATATAGATGATGCTCTCCTCCCACCCCCACCCCTCTCTCTCTCACTACATACTGGTATATATGGACTCACCTCTTGATGCTTGAGCTGCTGTGATGACAGAGACTTGAGAATGCCACTGGCTATTACTACCGGCTGCTGACTCCATAGCTTAGTCACTGAGCTGTCTTCATAATTCTAACGACCATACACACACAAGACATAATCCCTTGCCATTGTAGGCAGAGATCCTAACTATAGAGACTCTCCCACACTATATCTTAATCCTTGCCATGACCCAGAATATCTCAATTCAACAGCAATGTGCTGACCCCACATGTGACTGCCCATAGCAAACCAGGGACAAATCTTCACAACACACACAGATGTGTAGAAAGTTACAGCAATCACTTTATCTGTCTATCTTTCTAGCCGGTCAGTTTTATTAGACCTCAAAGGCATTTAGCTCTTGAATGTGATTAGTTATTTTCTGAGCCAAGCTAATCCTACATTTCTAGAGAATAGTATTGTGATCATATTCAACAAATAAACAACTTACTGGAACACAAGGAGCAGCAGAAACTTCTTGATGGTAGTCAATAACATCTGAAAATACACAAGAAATAGTAAGTCATAAGAGAAGGTCTTATCAAAGGTGTTCAGATTCGAGCCAATGGCATGTACACATATGTACGTGAGAGCCATATTGTCGCTAATGTGGCAGGATTTTCTTCTTTTTTTTTACAATGTCTTAATTGGAATAGATGACATCGCTACTACACATGTCAATAGGGTGATTGAATTACTCAATCAGTGGCGACCTGTAGAAATGACCAACTAGCCTAGAGTTGTTCAATAGCACCTGACAGTATTCTTAAAAAATGAAAAGGACATATGGGCCTCTGTTATAACGTACAATTAAAAGAAGGAAGAGGTGTGGTGATTGCATGCATGTGATTGGGCTTAATGTGGTGGGAGAAACGTCACAATGGGAAGCACAAAGAATGGAAATTAGAGTTGTGGGTCACTTGCTGGTTCCAACGGCTCGTTTTCCCATCAAACAATAAAAACCTTTACTTAACCATTCTGACACACTATTCAAAAGTACGTCACATTTTAGATTAAAGTATAACTGAATATAATATGAGCTATACTTCCCGCAGTGTACATGTACATACATATTTCATAGCTAGAGCAAGTCAGACTACTATGGAAGTTACTCGTCATGAGTTCTTCACTGTTCACACAACTAAGAGTAAGAGTGTAAAAGTCACTACAGCTATTCCTCTGCAACATTGCTCTATCTCATAGAGGAACACTGTGCGGGCCTAACGCAACCTCAACGAACATTCCGAAGAAACACTACGCATGCACTTTATTTCTGTAAAGCCTCGCTGACCGCTCGCGGCCAGTCGTGGTTTATGCCCATGACAACAGTTGTTATAAGTATTGTATTCTTTCATTTTAGTTCTCAGTTATAGTTCCTATAGTTTTGAAGTTATCAAACCAGTGAAGTTGTAGTTACCCACCCACCCTAGCTATCTGATTATTCGGACCTAAGCTAAGACCGAGTCCTCCACTCGGTACTCCAACGTCCACGAAAGTTACTGCCACAAGGTCGCCATCCAGACAGCGAGCCTTGTACCGGGCAGACGACAAGGGCAGCAAAGTCCTCCATTTTCGATCCCCTCACTGGCTACACAGCTAGGCCCGAACTTACAACTCGGGCTGCCCTTCCGAACTGCCGTAGTCAGTGCGAGCGAGATCATTTTTTGGTCCTTCGAGCCGGATACTTCAAACTAGTGGTCAAAGTCCAGAATCAACAGAACAACTTACTACTTTGACCTTTCCATATAGTCTTTCAGGCATTTATCCATTTCATATTTGAATTTATTGCCATGGCAACCTTCGAAGAATCTATTCAAGAAAATGATGACTTATCCGATTTACGAAAACTTCGAGGAACGAAGAAGTCTTGTGTTACCCGAGCAAATACATACATACAAAGTATCACCACATCCCTAGATGATCTTGATATATCCGAACTTCAGAGACATTATGACAATTTACTAACAGCTGTTTACCAATACGAAACTGTCGCATAGAGAATTGCTGAACTAGAAGGTAGAGACTTTGATGTGGAAGATGAGACTGATTCCCAACTAGCAGAAAACCGTCACATACAAAAGTTGTATTTAGATAAATTGTCCACCTACAAAATTCTTGGCAAGGGAAAATATATCATCAGCAAACTCGAACAAATTCTAGCAAGATCCAAAATTAGCGGTGCCAAAACCAAAGACCTCAGTGAACAAGAAACCAAAATTGAAGCTCTCAGAGAAGACATGGTATATATGTCATCCATAGAAGAACTAAAATCATTAGACTATAAATTCGACGAAGTACTCGAACGTATAAGCATCCGAATCGACGAAGAATGTGTCGACGACGGCTCTTCAATATCTTCTCCACCAACTACTACTACTTCTACTTCTTCTATTTCGCCTCCAAGGCGCACTACACACCTTAAGTTAGCTCTTCCTAAGTTTTCTGGACAGATTATTGATTGGCACAAATTTTGGGGAATTTATGAAGGTAGGTTAGAACGAGAAACTGCTCTGTCTGACCTTGAGAAAATTGGCTGTTTAGAGGAAGCTATGCAATCAGATGAAGCCAAAGACATAGTTAGGCAAGCTTCTCAATCCAGAAACTATGCCAAGGTAGTAGAAGCTCTTAAACGTGAATTTGACCAGCCTCGTCTTATCTTTAACCACCACTTGACAAAAATGTTAGCTATGAAGCCTGTGAAAGACGACAACAAGTCTTTAAGTGAATTCTTGAGGACTATTGAGGGCCATATACAAGGTTTACTGGTTACTAAAGGCTTCACTGCTGAACAATTGGTGTGTGGCATATTGTCTCCCCTCATGACTGGACTATCCAAACAAGAATGGAAAAGCCACATTGCCAGTATACACCACCCTCCAACTCTTGAACAGCTCACCGAGTTCATTATTAAACGAAAAGACGCAACTCGAGATGATCGTCCCGTGGAAGACGCAAATTCGACCGTTATACAGACGAGCCAAAATAAAACGAAGCTGCCATACAAAGAGAAGAAACAGCATGAACGTGTTCTACATGTCCAAGAGGCAAAGTTACCAACCTGCAACTACTGTCAACAAGGTCACTATACCTTTAAGTGTCCTACATTGATCAGTCAAAATGTCGACAAAAGGAATGAAGGAGTGAGACTGAAAAGACTTTGCTATAACTGCCTTTCAAGTGATCACATAGTAGGTTCTTGCAATAGTCGCAAGAATTGCAAGCATTGTGGTAGAAAGCACCATACCTTGTTGCACCGATCAACTCCTGCTGTTACTAACTCCCCTCCAGTTCAGACCAATGATAATGTTAGGCATGTTAATGATGTTGCTCCTGTTCTACAAGCTTTGAACAATTCACCAGGTTCTGTACTCCTTCAAACAGCTTTGGTAGACGTGTCATCCGAGTGTAATGTCCAACGTACAAGAGCAGTTTTAGATCCAGGAGCTGCTATGTCTCTGATCACCTCAAGACTAGCAAATACCCTGAAAACCACAAAACAGAAAAGCAGCATTTATATCGGTGGACTTGGTGGTGGATCTACTCCGAGAATTCATCAGTGAATCCCACAGCTCCTCAGCTTGTGATTCAAGCTCACGTAGTTGATCACATTTGTGACGGACACCGAGCTCAAAATCTTGATGCTGTCCACCAACTAGATTTTCTTCGAGGCAAAACATTAGCAGATCCATACTTCGGTAAATCTGGCAGAGTAGACCTTCTCATTGGTATCAAATATGCCAACCGATGTCGCCGACATATGAGAATTGAGGACGCTCCTGATCGAGATTTAGTGGCCATCGAAACTATCTTTGGCTGGGTCATTGGAGGCGATACTCATATTAATGAGGACTCCGAGAATAAAGAAATTGTTTATCCCTGTTACCATGCTGATTATGAAGATACAAACACTGATGAACTATTGAAGAAGTTTTTTGAACTAGAAGAAACCCAAGAAGAGCCTTCCCTTGCTGCGGAAGATCAGCAAGCTATTGACTTATTCAACAAGTCAACAACTCGCCTAAAGGACGGACGTTACGAAGTTCGCTAACCAAGAAAAAAATTAGCTCCACTGCTCGGAGAATCTAGACCCTTAGCTGAGAAACGATTTCTCCAAAATGAACGCTTTCTTCGACGCAAGGGTACCCTAGACGCATATGTAGAACAAGTAAAGGATTATGCTCTTCAAAATCATGCTGAAAAGGTTCCTGTAGAAGATTTGAACAAGCCATGCCACCAGACTTTTTACCTTCCAATGCATGGAGCGGAAAAGGGTTGTTTGTAACGCCTCTGCCAAATCAGCATCTGGACAATCTCTCAATAATGTTCTTATTTCTGGTCCATCTCTGTACCCGAAACTGACGACTATTCTACAACGTTTTCGTCTCTATGATATAGCTTACAGTGCTGATATTTCACATATGTTCCGAGAAGTTTCGTTGAATCAGGAGGACAGAGACCTCCACCTCTATTTGGTGCGAGGAGACGACGGAAAAATCGAGGACTGGAGAATGACGAGAGTTACATTTGGCGTTACTTCTTCACCATTCTTAGCCACAGCAACACTCCGGCGTATTGCTCAGGATTATTCCAAGGAGCATCCTACTGCATCTCTTGTGTCTACTAATTTTTATGTGGACGACTTTCTCCATGGATCCTCCAATATTCAAGAAGCACAAGAAGTTAGACAAGACATAAACGCTCTTCTTCAACGTGGACAAATGCGCCTTAGGAAGTGGAGGACCAACTCTCCTGAGCTCCTATCTACTATTCCTGAGGATTTACGAGAAACAGAGCCCCTGAAAATAGGCACAAACTTTGAGTTAGGCTATCCCAAAGCTTTAGGACTGCACTGGAACACCACCACAGATACACTGTTTGTGGCAACTCCCCAACCAATTATTACCAAATCTACAAAAAGAATAATAGCTTCTCAGACCGCAAAGGTTTTTGACGTCCTAGGGTGGTTTGCTCCCATCACAGTGAAAGCTAAACATCTACTACAGTTACTTTGGAAATTTGGCATTTCCTGGGGACGAAGTCATTCCATCTGACCTACATGCTGTTTGGATTAGGTGGAATAGTGAATTACCTGCAGTCAACAAATTTCCAATGTCAAGAAAACTTGTGGAGAAACAAGCAACCGTGCAGCAAATACAGCTTCATGGATTTTCAGATGCTTATCGAATAGCTTATGGTGCCGTCGTGTATGCTCGCTATTTACACCGTGACTCTACCGTTACCATCAGTCTTTTAACGGCAAAGACTAGGATTGCTCCTATCAAAGATTTATCCATACCACGTTTGGAATTGTGTGCGGCAAAGCTTCTAGCTCAACTTATTTCTACTACCGCCGTAGACCTAGCCGTGCCAAGCAGTAATCTGTTCGCATGGTGTGATTCAACTGCCGTACTAGGTTGGCTAAGAAATCCACCGCCAAAGGGATCCGCGTTTGTCCTCAACCGAGTTTTTGCTACTACTGACACATACCATTCTCTGCTGTTCCACCTTCTTTGGAAGCAGAGGACCATTTCCTTTCCAGTTCTTCCAGCCTAGCCAGCATAGCTGACATTTTACTCATTCCAGTTCTCAACTCTGCCTGAGAGGGGCCCCCTCTGTCTTCTTCCTCCTCATCATACTCTGACACCAAAGGTCTCTCCTCCCTCCTTTTCTTAGCTGGGGTTCCAATGCTATTACCAGCATCCAAGTGGCGTTATGTTGCAACCGATGTCAATCCAGCAGATTTAGCTTCAAGAGGAGTGTTTCCTCAAGAATTGACTGAAAAGGAATTGTGGTGGAAAGGTCCACCATGGTTATCTGAATCATCAGTTTCTTGGCCTATAAGGACTGACATAGGTGATCCACCAATTGATGAAGACACACCAAAACCAGCTCCAGTACTTACTGTACAAGTCATGGAGGAACCAGATGAAATCAAATACTTTTCTTCCCTTTTTCGCCTGACTAAATTCAGAGCCTATGCAATACGATGGAAGCTAAAGGTCCAGCACAAGTCCAAATTACCTCCCACACTAACAGATCAAGAACTTCATTTAGCCGAAGTCCAGCTAATTATTCAGCATCAGTAGATTCATTTTGGATCAGAATGCAACAACTTATTCACAACCAGCAGGTATCACTAAAGTCACCTATTAGCAGACTTGCTCCTTACCTGGATAAAGAGAGAATCATTAGAGTTGGTGGAAGATTGTGCAATGCAAAAATCAAAGAAGAAAGCAAGCATCCAATAATTCCCTGTAAAAACTCATATTTTGTCAACATATTGTGGAAAGATCTTCATAATCTACACCACCATGCCAGTGCAAGAGTCTTGATGGCACTGACAGCTGAAGAATTTTATATTTCTGGACTCAGATCACTTGCACAGAAGACTGTGCACGACTGTGTTCCCTGCCGTAGAACGAATGCTACTCCGTGTACTCAGCAAATGGGCCAATTACCTGCCGACAGAGTCTGCCCTGCCCCACCATTCCAGAATGTTGGACTAGACTATGCTGGTCTGCTGATTTTAAAGAGAGGCAATCCTAGAAAACCCACCAACCACAAAGCTTATGTAGCAGTGTTTGTTTGCGCCATTACCAAGGCCATTCACCTGGAACTTGTCTGTGATTTATCGACTGAGGCTTTTTTAGCTGCATTCAGAAGATTTGTTAATCGTCGAGGACTACCACACAATGTTTATAGTGACAATGGACGGAATTTTATCGGAGCACAACGTGAACTGCAAACAATTGTCGCTTCCAGAAAACCCAACAGATGATTAAAAAATACTCTCAACCAAGGCATATTAAATGGCATTTCATACCCGTTCAATCTCCTCATCAAGGTGGACTATGGGAAGCTGGAGTGAAAGAGACGAAAAGAATTCTTATCAGAATAATTGGTGATCAAAAATTATATTTTGAAGACCTTGCCACAATTCTAACTGACATTGAAGCTACTCTAAATTCCAGACCAATGGCTCAGTTTGAAGCACACCAAGAGGATGGCTCATCAGCATTAACTCCTGGACATTTTCTTATTGGGCGTCCACTACTAGCTGCCCCAACTCCAGTGCAAGACCTTGATGGTAATATTACTGGATTACGTCGATGGAACCTAATTAAGAGACTCACTGCAAGCATTTGGTCAAAGTGGAAGGATGAATATTTGAAACTCCACCATGTAAGAAGCAAATGGAAGAGACATGTACCTAATCTCCAAGTAGGAGACATAGTTGGAGTTCTGGAATCGACTCTAAGTCATCGCCGTATACCTATTGCTGTAGTGACACAAACTTACCCTGGATCAGATGGATTAGTTTGAGTTGTTGATGTTTTTGATGGCAACAGTACACTACGACGAGACGTACAAAGATTAACTCTGCTGTTGAAAAATTCAGATTCCAATACTGACTCTCAAAGCATTGCCACCAGTGGCTCTGGCTTCCTTGCCCCGGAGGATGTGCGGGCCTAACGCAACCTTAACGAACATTCCGAAGCAACTATACTACGCATGCACTTATTTCTGTAAAGCCTCGCTGACCGCTCGCGGCCAGTCGCGGTTTATGCCCATGACTACAGTTGTTATAAGTATTGTATTCTTTCATTTTAGTTCTCAGTTATAGTTCCTATAGTTTTGAAGTTATCAAACCAGTGAAGTTGAAGTTATCCACCCACCCTAGCTATCTGATTATTCGGACCTAAGCTAAGACCGAGTCCTCCACTCGGTACTCCAACGTCCACGAAAGTTACTGCCACAAGGTCGCCATCCCGACAGCGAGCCTTGTACCGGGCAGACGACAAGGGCAGCAAAGTCCTCCATTTTCGATCCCCTCACTGGCTACACAGCTAGGCCCAAACTTACAACTCGGGCTGCCCTTCCGAACTGCCGTAGTCAGTGCGAGCGAGATCAAACACGATGAATTAATTTACCATAACACGAGCTAAAATTAGGTCTAAACAGAAGATTAGAAATTGTCATGCTGGTACTGTATAACTGGTAAAAGCCCCGTCTCTGCCATTAAATTATAGTGGAGTCATAACAGAATTAACCATGGTGATACACTACAAACTGATTATTGTTAAATAAACATTTTTTTAATCATACACAGGGTTTCATACAGGATTTTTTTCTTGGGAGGGGGGGGGGGGGGGGGGGGGGGGGGGGGGGTGTGGGGGGGGGGGGGGGGAAGAGTTCAGGAAGGAGGGGAGGGGGGCACACATAACAAAATATTTGTTTGACAACACCCACTTTTGCTGAAACCACACCCATTTGATTAAAAATCGTCTCAGGTCTAGAATTAGTGACATCAATCTTAGAAGACTAATGCGTATGTGCGTGTTGCAATTGAAGGACCTCAATTAATGTGAACCTTCACCAAATATTATAGATATACACAAACAACAAAATCACAGAATACCATTAAGTAGTAAACATTAATTGATTTCATGAAATACTGGGGGGGGGGAGGAATCCCAGGGCGCCCCTACCTCTGTATGAAACCCTGGTATACAAAGAACCTGACTAGCCTGACCATTATAACCCGGTGAACTTTACCCTGTGCCACAGTCTGGTATTCTTCGCACAATTCTTTCTTCTTTAAAACTTCATTATTGCACTCAACATTTTCTCTTATCCAAGGAAAACGATGTTTTGCAGCTTTTTGAGAAGATAAATGAGTCACTGTGGATACTGACTGCTGTGAAGGTAACTGCTGAATGTTACTCTCGCTTTTATTTAAACTTTCACCAGATGTTGATTCAGTTACTTGCTTGGTAGCAATTATTTGCTCAGGAAATGTAATTTTACTCTCTATAGACTTCGTGATTTCACCACTAGAGGATTTAGATTCCCCACTTGAAATAACATACTTATTCCACCGCTTCTTCTTAATAGATTTGTGCCAATTTTTAATTCTCTGGAAGAATTTCACCTTATTATTAGAAGGTTTAGCTTCACCTAAGTTCACAAGTAACGCTGAAACAATTAGCACTACGTTTCTATAACTCACCTGCCGACACAGTACCATCATTGCTGCCGATTTCATTTAAAGGTATTCCCCGTTTAGAATCTAACAATTCGTTCCTCCGGCTTTGTGAGCGCCTCCTAATCCCTTCTTTGCGTTTCTCCCGATCCTCTAACCCAGTTCTTATTCCTCGCCTGTGAAACGAAGCCGCCATCTCTCTCTCCGTCTTCAATGGAACTCCCGCGCTAACACGACCCTTACCTTGAATAGATTTACACTGTATTATATATTTTCAAATACCGTATTCATCCCAATTACAGCACCGCTCAAATCTTAGAACCAACACCGGTTTTTTTTCGTTCTATTTATAAACCAATCCCATTTTTGAATTATTTTTTTCTGGTGCTTAGCTAAATAGGACGGGCAAGTGGCCGTTGGATGTCTCAGCCGAGGATTGTTCGTTATTATGGCTTCTACCTCAGCAGGACTCAAGCAGGTTTCTTTAAAAGTTTTTAGACGCCTTCAGGAACTGTAGTAATAAGCCATTCTGCACTTGTACGTTTTAATCGTCGACAGGTCTGACTCTCGGTGACCGAGAAGTCAACTTCGCCCTAATTGCTAAGCTCCACCCTATTTTAAGAACCAGTCGATTAGTCTGGCGTAGCCGACCCTTTACCTTCCCATTATATGTGGGCGTGGGGGGAAGGAAAGGGTCTGGTGAGAGCTCCACATCGGATTGGTACTCGCCCACGTACGTGACGTCAGCATTGAGGGCCAAGTAAAGTTTGCGTTTTAGTGAGCGATTTTTACGCCGTAACGTACGCGCGCACTTACAGTGTAACTGCGTTATGGCAGCTTCATCAAGTGCAGCTCTTTGTTTAGCTTGTGCTAATTCGACTAATGTTAAAAACAGACGTCTTCTAGGAGCACAGGAATCGAATTAGTCACTAATATATGGAAATAAATGGTTTTAAATGCATCCCAAAAAGAAGGAAAAGGGGTGAATCTGGACACCATTGACAGCAGGAAAGAAGCATATGTTTGCAAGAAGTGTTTTTATGCCTATACAACTTTTGCAAAGAAAAAAGAGGTAAGTGTAGCATATACACAGTATAGATGTGTATAAGTCGAAGAATATTGATATTTGTAGCTAATCAATCTGTGATGACTCATGATATTCTCCTGTATTAAATAAATAATATATGTAATGTAGGTGCTAGAATATGGCAAAAAGTTTCTTGGTGTAGGTTGCTTATACCTGGAATTTTCTGATACTATAAAGGAGGGTGATGGAGAAAGGATTCTTAGATGCTGGCGATATTTGCTTCCTAGTTTTAAAAGTTCAGGAAGAAAGAACTATAGCATTGAAATCGTATGCATGCTGTGCCAGTTCGAATTTGAACTACCACCTAGACAAGCTCAAGAGCTCATCTGGAACAGATGTGTTAATACACACAATGCCCCTGGAAGAAACATTTCATGTGACCTGCACCAAGAATATCTGAACAGAATTGTGAAGGATGATATTAGAAGATTGAACATGAATAAAACGGACAACATGATTCTCAAACTTGGCAACTGCTTGACAATTTTGATGAATGCAATAATGTCAAGAAACCATCTGGTCTACACAATGCACCAGGCTTTTCAGAAGACCTGAACAAAATTATTGAACATTTGAAAAGGTATACTATCTTCTCTTATCAGAAGGGCAGATCACATCAAACTTTTCCCAATCCACGTGACACTCTCCATTTTATGTGATAAAAATGCAGTTATTGACTGGATAATTAAACATATATGATATGAAAACTTATATACGCTATACTTTGATCATTATTTTATTGTATTATGGAGTACAAACTGTTGAGTATGACATTGGGTGCATTTGCAAATTTGCTGACACAGATCACAACATAAACATAGAGGTCCCTGGTATGTTCGACTACAGTTGTCATACTGTGAAAGTAATAAATCTCTCCTGCACACTGTTTGGTTGATTGCATAATCTTTTACTGTTTATTATAAAAATCTACTACTAATTGTTTTGGTTATCAAGGTAGCAAGTGCAGGAAAGCTATCTCGACCAGCTTGCCCTGTCTCCTGGTCATCGGATTCGATGTCATTGGGAAAACCAAAGCTAATAACATGACGTACATCAGTGCTGTGGTAATTGCAATTGGTAATTGTAATTAGCTGTAATCATTAAACCATCTGCAGTAATTGTAATTGTAATTGCATACCTGTAATTGGCAAGTAGTTGGGGTCAAAGACCACTTTGGTAAAGGGTCAGTTCTAAAGCACATGGCTGCTAGCAAGAAAATGAATTCTCAGTTTTTATAGATAGAAATAACTTTTCTCTTTTAAGAAGAATTGATGAAATTACAAACTTTGTGGGCCCTATTACATGACCACTTATCCTGAGGAGGTGATGTGATGTAATTGTATGTAATTGCTAACAGATTTGTTGTAATTAGTTCTTAAAGGTGTAATTGGTAATTGAAATTGTAATTGAGAAGCAAAATTTTTAAGTAATTGTAATTGTAATTGATTACTTTACTCCTGTAATTGCCACAACCCTGCCGTACATCAGGATAGTACCCGATCCAAAAGCTGTCGTGGCTATCACAACTCGTAGAGGAGAATCTATTACAAAAAGTTGCCCAATCTTCTCCTTTACTTCAGGATCTGTACAGCTCATATACATGTCCACAAGCCTAAATCCTGGAATATCAGGCAATGTGGTTCCTGCTGTATTCTTTTGTAGATATGTCTTAAAAAAGGAATAAACATTTGAACAGTCTGCAAAAGAACTGCAGTAAATTAATGTGCGAGGATATGATGCTTGTTTTTGAATTAATTTTGTCGCTAATGGTTCAAATATCCATTCAATTCCATCAGATTCGACAACAACATACATGATATTATCTTTGCAAGGAGATATGGCCACTACAACTTCAATCCCATTAATCTTGAGGCATCTTTTCTTAGTCTCTCTGTAGCTGTAGCTGTAAGTGCCATGATGTGTGCATGTTCAGGGATTAAGCTACACATTTCTTCTATTCACAAAAGTTTCTCCCCTACATAAAAAGAATATTTGTGAAACCAACACAACAACAGTATATATCATGCCACTTGCCATTGCACCACTGTATGAGCTTCATCAAGTATAAATACCTGCTAGAAAATACATCGCCAAGCCAACACAGCTCTCCATCTTTTACTTAACAGAAGAGTTTCTGGAGTGAAATAAACAAATTGATAGTCTCCATTGGATATTCCTTCATTCACAATTTCATCATTTTCAAGAACACAGCATGCTTCAAAACCTTTTTTTTTGTTAGTGCCGATACCTGTTTCAGAGACAAAAGTAGTTCACCCATATAGAAAGAGAAGTATAATTTTACCTGATCTTTTATTAGTGCTCTGAGTGGAGAAACTACTAATACTATGATTGGAGCTTTACTTGGGTACATCTTTTTGTGAAGAAGGCAACACTGATAGCAGGCGCTCTTTCCGTATCCAGTAGGAAGAATCACAGAAACGTCTCTATTCAAAATAGCTTCTACAATTTGATTTTGCTCAGGCTTAGCTGAAGGCCATCCCATCTCCTGAAACACTTCAGTGATTTTACTCTTGATCGTTGCCTTACAATTCGCCGGAATAGGTTGCTTGCGTTGCGTGCTGACGCACGTTCGCTTTAAACTTACTCGCATTAGTACAGTCTCAAAGGAATGCCACTAATTACCGATACTGCAATCTGATTGGGCGCCACTATAGTAACTCCAGTACCAATCCGATGTGGAGCTCTCACCAGACCCTTTCCTTCCCCCCACGCCCACATATAATGGGAAGGTAAAGGGTCGGCTACGCCAGACTACCAGTCGATGTCAACAATTTATGTTTTGCTCCAATAATGGACCATTTACAAATTTGAATTATTATTTTTTGGTGCTGTAATTAGAACAAATACGGTAGTCGTTAACCGTCAGAACTAATCCATCCAAATATTGGGACAAATTGGCTCACTGAAGTAAAAATGCGCCATGTCAATGACTTTTACAGAGTTGAACAACTGCATTTGTTGAAGTTGAAAGCTTTTCTGAACTTTGAAAGCTCCACCCACTCTGTCGTTGTGAAGTGGCCTGTTGAGTTTGGCATCATAGTTGGGTCTCGTTATGTACAAGTTTATCCTCTGGCTAACCAAATCCGTGTCCACACTTGCAAAGACTTTTCTTTTGTAGAATATCTTCAAACAATATTAAGTGTTTTGAAATGTTTTGTGTCTGTGTGTGATGAAAATTAGCAAATACAATTAAATATGCAAAAAATATTTACAAAATCAATACATGTACAATGTGTAAAAGCTGGATCATGCAATATTACATACAATTTTTGTTTGACTTTAAGTGTTAATGCTGGGTAGATGTTGTTGCAAGGAATCTGTATTTAAAAACTGGAACCCAGACAGGATCTACATTCTTTTTACTTTCAGCAAATAGATACACTATCCATTCACCCACTGTATCTACATCAACTTGAATTGTGAAAGTCTTAGTGTCTGGGTTCGAGACCATTGTTGTCATTCTTCGTGTCTCAGAACTAACATTATTAGAATCAAGAGAGATATAAGAAGAATAATGTAAAAAACTAGCTCTTCTCGGGCAATGAAATTTGATCAAAAAGGGCTCTAAATTGGATGTGAGGTCTACAATTGAAGGAAGAGGAATATCTTCATCAGCAAAATTTATCTTGAACTTATAAAATCCTTCAAATATTTGGGGAAACGAATATTGAGATTTTAAAACAGAATTAGTGATTCGAATTTGGAAGACTTCTGTGAAATTCGTTGCATCTTTATTATCTGGGGTCTTGGCAAACAATGATATCGTCCAATCTCCAAGTTCAGGAAATACTGCATACAGACATGAGTCACCTGTATCACTCGTTTTCTGCACAAGAGCAAGCTGGGAGTCTTCAGGGTGTTCGTCATGAATCGTTTTACATAGAAAAGTAGTACCAAGTGGAGCTTTAAATGGCAGTTTAAATTTTCCCATTACTGACTGCCTTAGCAAAAGAGCATCCTCTTCCTTCAAACTTAGTCCAGCTTCATAAAAGATAGGTTGAATTTTAGGATAGCAATAATTGGGAGAAGGATTTGAAACACATAAATTAATTGTGGCAACCAAATCATAATTAGAGCTGCATGTAGCTTTTAGTCTAGCATATATTTTAATCGTCCAATTTCCACTTTTAGGAAAAACTGCAAACAATTTATAATCAGACAGCTCAGTAGCACTGCTTCTGCTCAAAAAAGTTGAAAAATCAGTTAATTCACTAGTTTCCTCCTTGAGGACAGAAAGAAGCTCAAGTTCAGAAGACGCTTCAAAGGAACATGAAAATGGTTTACCATTATCTTCAAATGAAACCAAGTTAGAATCTGAAAATTTCATTTCATAATTATTAGCTTCCTCTAAGCTATTCACAATATAAGTATTTTCCAGCCCTTCAGTTACAGAAAGTTGAATTTTGAATATTGCTGCATAAGAGTCTTTGTATTGACCATGTACTAGCACGGACCAAGTTCCAGGCGTTGGAAATATGGCAATAAGTTGGTAAATATTAAGATTCTTATCAACTGGATTGACTACTGCATATCCTGAGGAATCATTTGAAGTGTGAGAAGCAGAACAAATCCATTTTGATAAGCTAGATTCAAATGAAACTTGCAGTGGGATGCCACGTGGATATGTTATTGGATCAGACTTGAAAAGTACCAGGTCAGGGTTAAAAATATGGGGATAACACTGCTCCTCATTACCTTCCTCTGCATATATACAATAGGATAGTAACCTAGTATAGCCACTGACAGTGTTGTCACAGTATATCTGTCCTGCTGAGAGATGCACAGTCCACCAACCACAAGTCGGGAAAATTACGGAGAGATCATGCTGATGTTTTAAGTCACTAGTCAATTTAGTATTATACATCAGGAGTTTATTATGTTCTAGATCTTCTAGATAAACATGTCGCCCTTTTACAATGCAGTGATGAAATGACAAATCTGTATCGCTTTTAAAGGTCATTTTATATGGGTTTTTATCACTGTGCTTGCATATGTATGCTTTTTGACTTTTATTCCAATTCAAAATCTTAAAGTTAAATGATAGAGCAGGCATAGGGAATATCAAAGGATAGCCAATACATTTATCGTATGGATCACCATCACAATTTATCACATACGAGAGATAAGTTTTTTTTTGTTTGAAGGGAAAATTTTGAAGGAATATATTAAGTATAAAACGTCCACTTGATGGAATCACTGCATGAATTTTCCAAAATTTATCTTCAAGCTCTTCAATAAATACTAAATCTTGAAATTTACTTTCATCATATTCTTGAGCTATAGGCTGCAATATTGCTCTTATTATGGGTTTTTCTTGTTGTAATTTTACAACAACAGCTGCGTGAGGATCAGCACCTGAAACATCGATAGTTTCACACCAGTTAATTGGTACTAACCCTTGATTCAGGGTTGCTACATCAATTGCCACAAAGAAAGTAAGATCATTATATGAAATTGGATTTTCTAGGTATTGTTCTGACAATTTTTCTGGCCAATGAGAAAATATGCTATAATTTGCAGGAACACCAAAATAGTGGGCATTAAATTCCTTGATAAATTGTAATGAAAAAGAAGTATATCCACTCCCCATCATAGTATCAAAAATAAATGGTTGATTTTCAAACTTTACCTGTATAAAAAAAAGACAATAAAAATGAACAAGTAACTTAAACTAATCCTCAGTATATGCAAGGGTGTTAGCCATCTATGTTTATATACAATCTTAAAATCATAAATCAGTTTTAACATTAGTGTTGTGCTAAACCATGCAAAACTTTAAGAATCATTAGATCTTAGTATATAATAAGTGTGTAGTTTTAGAAAGTGTTATGAAATGCAAAGGTTAATACACACATACATGTCCATGCATGCTCACTGAGGGTTCACAATATGCTGAATAAATAAAATAATTTAATTTACCTAAGTATAACAATGCTCTTGATAAATACTAAATATAATACAAATTTTTAATAATTTATTTACCATGTTCCAAAAATGGACATTGCTTGTCGTTGGCCTAAATTTCTCCCCAATGATCCCTTGCCAGTGCCTGATGTTCCCTTTCACTATTTCAACAGAAAGTCCAATTTCTTCTGAAATAGCTTGAAACAGTAGAGCAAATCCGTATGGCGTACTGCTGCCATTATCCAGAATAGATTCAACACTGCAATCAGAGTTGGTCTTGGCTTCTGATTTCCACATCGGTATATTTACTGATATATGGGAGGAAATCCATGAATAAATAGCATACATCTTTGCGATAGACTTCTTGTAAGAATTATCACCAATAAGATGAAGATATCGTGTAGCATCATTAGTTAAGTTCTGTGCAAGATCCTTCACATTAGTTGGAGGAACAGTGAATATAAACATATTAATTTCAGAAACCACTTCATCATCCAGTTGCCCTAGCAATGATTTAGATTCAAAATTATGCATATCTGCTGGTAGTAAATTTTTAACCAAGGCACGACATTTTTGCTCATTTAGACAAATGGGGTCACTGAGGTCAGACTGGCTACCGAGTTCAGATCTAGATCTGCTACTAAGCAAGGATCTGTTACTCAATTTTGGTCCTTCATCGTGCACGAATCTGTCACTACCAGTTGGCGTGATTTTCGGTGAAGAATCCACTGACTCGCAGGGCCTGACACTTCGTCTGGGCCTTACCTCCGGAGCAGCGTTTACCACTGTAATCTCCTCTTGGCAAAGTTCAACACGCGTTACGAATGGATTTTCCCTTGCCGTACGTTGAGTTGAAGTTAGTTCAATTGTGGCAACATTATTAATTGGAGCTACCGAGTTTCTACTCAAACACTCACCCATTTTCTCTTTCTATGAAATTCCAGATCAGTAAAGTTGTCCGAGCCCCTCCTACATTTCTGGATAGCTAGGGGTCAGCCACACCCACAGTTTATAAATTCGATTGGTAAAGTGTGGCTCACCTGCGTTAACTGCATGCAGTTGTACACTCGCTCTTCCTTCTTCGCTTCTTGGCCTACCCGTAGTCTGGGTTTTCCTTTGAAGTTGCCACGCCTTTTAATACTTCACAGCATAGAAGGATTCAATAATGAGCAAAGGTATGTCGCAGTTGCGAGCCATTCGAGCCAAAACAGGACAAATCGAACATTACTACCTGTTCTTTATAACTGACCCGACGTGAGGAACTCGTGAGTTTGAGGAGTGTACAGCCAGGTTGCATCATCTTGTTACAGTCCGCAGCAAAGAGAGCCAATATGCAACTGACTACCTGCATGTTAACCTTTCTATTTTTGCTCTCAGTGAAAGGAGCTCAAGTTGGTAAGCAAATAAGTTGTAAACTATTATACAAATATTTTTACAAGCTATCTTTTTCTTCCCTTGACAGCTAAAGCAAGAGTTAGATTTGCTCAGACAACTTACACGGTGATGGAATCTTCTATGATATGCATGGAAGTCATAAATGAGTCTCCAATCCCAACTATCTTTTCTGTGGACTTTATATTTAGTAAGAAAATTTTTACTATTAAAATGTTCTAATTAGCATTCAGATTTTGCTATGATCCAGCTATTGATACAATTACTATAATATTTAGGTGGAGTTCTGTTGGGTATAGAGGGTGCAGCGGATACCAGAAGTAGTAGTGTATTCTTTAATGCCATGGATACCATAGCTATGGCCTGTATTAATACCAGAACAGAAGATAGCACACCATGTGAAGCAGACATAAGAGGGACTATAACTCTAAAGAATAATAGTGCAGTCTCAGTCATAAACCCTTTAACAGCTACCGTCATCATAAGAGATAATGATGGTTAGTAACTATTGTTAAAATGTAATTATTTGATTCTATTGTAAACTAATTATTATTATTATTATCATTATTATTATATATTTATATATATATATATATATATATTTTTTTTTTTTTTAGCTATTTCTGCAACATTTGGTCAGTCCATGTACTTAGTAAATGAAGGAGCTGGAGATATTAATTTATTTCCATTTGTGAATTCTTCACTTCCAGGAGTAGCTCATCTAAGAGAATGTAAGAAATTTATCTGACAGCTTGTTGATTGGACTTTAATACAAGTGAACAAATTCATAATTTTTAACTTTTAATTTTTAGTTGATAGAACTACGTATGAAAATGAAAAGTTGCGACGATCTATCTTCATTCTGGACTCCGTGCTTAATTCTCCACGTCTCTCTCAACCACTCAGTGGCATAATCAGAGATGATGATATTGCCTTAGAAGATGCTGAGTATGTGTCACTAGAACTAGTAGTGAATGCACAACAAAACTGTATGCTATCCCTCTCTCCTCACAACTCAACCACCATTATCATCAGTGATGACGATGGTAAGTCTGAAATAATAGTGAACAGTATAGATAGGAAATTACTCTAGCTGTTTATATGATACTTCTAAAGTATTAATAAGGCCTTCTCTATTTTTGTTTCACTCATAATTAGAACAGTAAAAATTTAGATGCGAGTTGCATTGCACCGATTATTGTGTCTAGTGGTATGTTGGTATGCATGGCATTAGTACTGCATTCTGCATGTGTTTGATAAGCAGGTGTGAAGTATGTCATAAGAATGGAAAGTCTACCAAATTATATGTATATATTATACACATGATAGGCATGAAAAGTGACTCAGTAGTCTAAACTCAGACATGACAAGTCATAATGTAACGTCATCTACATTTTTCTGCTACCTAGTCATGAGAAAGAAATTTCTGGAGGTCCAAACCTTTGGCCATGATGATTGTAGTTGTCTAAAGGCTGTAAGAACTAATAGGAAGGTGTGGCAAAACAGCATTAGTGATAGCCTAAACAAACTTCTCTACCTGGTACTAGCACAAATGGAGTGAGCTTTCAATCTGCCAGTCTAATTATGGCAATGTTTCTTAAAGGCATTTTTTCCTTATAGACATGCCATTGTGATCAGGTATTATAAAACAGGTGTCGGCCTAATGATGTAATTGGAATAGATTGATGTCACAGAAGATGTGATTTTATTAGAACTTGTTATATCTTCATGTGACTTCATTACTACTTCGTCATGGTGCTGTAGATGTGGATGTCAAAATCACAAGATCCACTTTCACAGCTAAAGAAGGGGAGGACTACCGACTGTGTGTATCTACTTCTAAGATGATTGCCAGAGATTTAGTGCTCAACATGAAACTCACCACAGACACAGCTGATTTAGGTACATAGAATTGATTAACACTTTGACAAATCAAACTCATTACATTCTCTCTCTCTTTTTTTTTTTAGTGGACATAGAGCAAACTTCAAACATGTTTCAGATGGTTCTTCCGGCTTTTGACTATGACTTGATGGAGTGCACGGACATTCCCATAGTACAAGACAACATTGTGGAGTCTGACGAGCAGTTCAGTGTGCAGATTATGAGTTCAGAATCCGTGCCTGCTAGTGTGCAGAATCACCTGCACATTAACCCACGCTCATCTATTGTCACTATTCTTGATACTAGTGAGTAGGTTCAAATGAAGTTCTAGGACTCCAGAGCAAGTCTTTCCACCATGTATTTGTTTGCTCTCGGTAACAAGAGTGGGAGTAGCTGTGATAGAAAAGGAGCAATAGATCCAACCCAGCAAAGCATGCAATAACATTAGAAACTATATTCCTTTGAAGAAGAGAGACTTCCTTGTTTTTAGCGTGCGTGTTGATATTTTTATCTTAAACTTTTCAGTTGATGATGATTGATCATTGGAATCCCACAGTTCAACAAGCAGTGCACATGTTGATTAAACTGATTCCTTGGCTGCTCATGTTATATTGATTTGTTAATGGTGTGTAGGTACTTGCATTGAGCACACAGTAGGATCGGATGTAGCCAACATGTCAGATTTGTATGTAATTGGAAACCGAACTCTGTGCATTACCTGTCAGTCTTGCCAATCCTCAGAGATCTCCTGGAGAGTGACTTCTTTTGAAGGAAAAGTTTGGACTGGCCTCACTGGTGGCAGACTGCATTCCAGAAACAATTTGACCGATCAAGGAGTGGTGTATGAAAATGGAACTCTGCTCATCACAAACTCTAGCAAATTATTTTCGAAAGGAAAAGCTGGCGATATCACTTTTACCGAGACGGATTCACCCAGTTTGAGTAAAACTTTCAGGATTATCCTAGGAGGTAAGAAATTGTAATACTATTGTGTTTCAGTGTGGCCATGCAATCACATTGACTAGCTACCGAAGCAAAACGCAAGTTAAATGTTATGACTGGCTCACACATGCGTTTACAAAGCCATTGGTGCAGTGCATTTATAAGTGTTATGTTTTATCTTGCAGATGGAGCAACAGTAATAAGTCTGAACCTCTCTGTGGAAGGAAATGCATCTTATAAAATTGTGTGTAAATTCAGAGGTAACCCTCAGCCCACCGTGGAGTGGATCATTGGCAACAATCCTGTGGCTACTCAGAACAGAATAGAAACTGTGGCAAAAGAAGATCAGTTTATATCGACACTAACTCTAAGAGATGTCAAAACCACACAGTATGCTTGCAAAGTAACAAACATATTTGGAGAAGACATTCTAGAAGGTTTTATATTTTTGCCTACTACTCATAGTTCAAGTAAAAACTTAATGACTTCTTTTACAATTTACATATTTTCTGTTTTACTACTCTTTTGTTTGTGAAGTCTTATTTATGTTTACTCAGTTCTATCATACTATCACTATCATCTCAAACCTTTGGCATTCTTTCTTGTGCACTTATTACTTTTTGTTGATTTCCATCAGCACAACAATCACTACCTTTGCAGGATAAAGATCTTTAATGATATTCACAGAACAATGCGGTAGTGATCGTCAAGCCAGACAGTTGCCACATATCATGGCGGCTTGTCAAGAAAGTGTGGCACAATATATATTTGCTTGATTTGTACTTTCGGGCGGTATGGAAGTGAACTTGCTTAGAGGTTTGCTGGACAACTGTTCCCCAGACAGTAGAAAGGAAGTAAGAATATTGGCTATTTACTGAGCTTATTCTTACTAACTGTGAGCCAACCAGAATGCACTAGACAAAATTGATGTAGGTTAAGTGTATACTAGCAGGACAAGGACATGAGTAGTCTAACAAACATTGATAAACTATGAAGCCTTAATGGCAGAGAATGTAGCTTAGTGGTGCAAGGTAAAAACAAGCTAAACTGTCTGTATTACTGCTCCTTCCTAAATTTATCTCCAACTGAGAGTGATTTGTTGGTCACTGGAAATAATCTGCAAAGGCAACAGCAACTCTTATGGGCTTTGTAAGTGTAAATACTATTGATGAGTTAGAGCATGCAGTTTATATGCATGTGTAGCAGGACAGGATAGCAATTTTCTGTTACAATTTTTGGAAATGGTAGGATGCCATTTATGATTTGGAGCTACTTTGGCACAAACGGCAGTGGTAATTGGAACATTATGTTCGGATGCTATAACGTAGACATGGGATGGTCTGGTTAAATGAATTGTTTAGTGTTTCATTGTCTCTTATATGGCGAATTGATTAATAGCATCTAGAACACAAATGCAATTTAAGTCTATTGCATACAATGCTGCGTACAGTGTACTAGTACATATATCCATGCATGTGCACGCTACATGTACCTTCTTGGCATGCACTTGCAGCTCCATCCAATTTCCAGGCTTATTACTTTGTTCATTACATGCAAAATTCCAAATATTTTACTGATAGCTTTGAAATATAAGGCAAGTATATTTGAACATCCAAGAAGTTATAATATCCAAGAAAGTTCTACTGACATCTAGAAACACCAATCTGTTTGAACCGACTGTATGTATGTCATTTAGCTAATTGGGTGTTGCCTATTTGTGTGTCATGTAAGAATCTTGCAAATTTGCTTATCATTAATTGAATTACATTAATTTAGATTATCAACCCAAACTCTAAAGTGCAAACATAAATTGAAATTATAAGTCTTGTGCATTAAACAAATCAATTGCAGTGTAATTAATGCTGTTTTTATACATATATGTATATTCTATAGTGGGCCTAGCATGTGGGCAATCTGTAGTAATGTGTCCCATTAGAGGCGTCTGGTAGGAATGTAGGGAGACAGTTCAAGGAGAGGTAGTTCCTGAGATGTGCTGGCAGTGTAGGATGACAAGAGTTGGCATGCTTCAGTTCTTGTGTAAAGAATTTCAACTGTTAATGTTGTATGACTGACCTCCAGGGCCTAGACACTGTGTCGACTTGCTGCTGATGTCTTGCCAACAATTACGGCTCATCATCCAATTGTCTTCAGGAATAAAACTTTCTTCAGATTCCATTATATTCTCACACATCCCAGTCCTGTGCTGTCAAGTACATGCATACATACATACATACATACATGTGTTAACATCTGGGCAGGCATAGTGAGGTTCCAGGACTTTGATATCTTACGGTATAGCAATTATCACTTGTACTTTATTTAGACCTTCTTTTTTTTTGTTATCCAGGACGAGTCTACAAATAGTAAATTTAAATCTTTTTTTTTAAATTTATTTATTTTTTTGCATTCTAGTTCAATAATGTTATTGTGCCATTGCATTTAGACTCTTGAATATTTTGAGCACCTGAAGGGGAGTGCTGGTGGTTGGAAGCTGTGTGCCACGGACTTTACTAACCAAACACACAGGTAAGAATTGCTGTAAAGTGGTAGAGCTCATTCTATGTGTCTCTAGAACCATTACTACATGTGGAACTGGCCTGGGGTCTGTCTAGAGCAGGTCTAGAGCTTGGTTTCTCTGTGTTGGAGTTGTTTGAAGTGAAATGTGTGAATTCCTAGTTGTGACCTCAAGCACACTTATTGCCTTGCAAACACACACACATACGCATGCTAGCACGAGATTTATCCAGACCTGGCCTTTGGCAATGCTATAGTGTTGTTTACATTGTTAATTGCTGTTTCCTTTGAGAAATTGGTAGTAAATAATCAGAGAATGCAATATTAAATGGTCCATCATGTGGTCTAAACTGATAACTTATCTCTAACGTACGTAGCTTGAGAGTGGTATTGTATTGTGTTTATAATAAACCTGTATCTGTCATGATTCTAATGTAAGACATTCTTATATTGTTATGTACTACAATGTATACATACATATGTACATACACTAGGCATGTAGTGCTGGTTCTCCCTGGACACTTTTCTTATGCACATATTTGGTACATGCCTGAAGCAGATCCTTCCAGAAGGATGTATGTGTGGCCAGCTTTTGGCTACTCAGAGGTTATTATGAAAGATTATCTTTCACGAAGTCGTTTTCTAATTATCAATTGTCTTTGTGAAGTCACAAGCTTTATTTATTCTCTTCCGTGTACCTTTTGAAGTGAGGTCAGGACCTTGTATAAAAGAGCTAGAACTTCTATATAAGTATGGTGTACACATATGTTCTAAAGGTGGGTATAGCACCAGCTTCCACTCACTTAGTCACTTTCTGGTGTGCTTCCAGTTGTGACGACTGATTGAGTTACTCTGTGTCTGCATCACATTCCTTCTGTCTGGGTGCCCGGCATCGAACATGCCATTTAATGGCAGATCCTCCATATTTGGATGCTCGGCTACATGTCTTCCGCCACCTTAAGTGGTCCAAGGCAGTAGACAGTATGGCAGCACAAGTACTTTCAAAAGTGACTTTGAAAGTGTGGGCGTGTGATAGTATTTTTAATTCAAATAAACTCCGCACACACACACACACACACACACACACACACACACACACACACACACTTGTCAAGAATACCTAATAGTAGTAATATTGGATTTTATGTCAGACATGGCACAGGTCGTGACTGTAGGCACTCAAGAGACTCTGTTAACTATTCCTTAATATACACTTCACCAGCTATGGGTACGTATTTACGTTGGAGTAAAGGAATTGGCAAACAAATATACATATCTGTATGTGCCTTAGGCCATTGTACTGCAAGATTATACACATGACATTGAATGTTATATACAGGGTTTGATACAGAGGGGGGGGAACCCTGGGATTTCCCCCCCTTGAGCAGAGTTTCCCCCCCCTATGATTTTCACCTATACTTATTAAAACGTACAAAAAATACTTTTCATCCTAACTTTTCTTGTAGGTAAGCCTAGATTTGTACAATTTCTTCAGGCTAGCCTTTGAATGCTTTAGGTTGGAGCTTAGTTTGGGATTGCCTCAGCCAATGTTCATCTTTATATTACGTCCCTCTGCTGCACTTCTTCCCTCTGCTGCACTTCTTCCCTCTGCTGCACTTCTTCCCTCTGCTGCACTCCTTCCCTCTGCTGCACTCCTTCCATCTGCTGCACTCTTTCCCTTTGCTGCACTTCTTCCCTCTGCTGCACTTCTTCCCTCTGCTGTACTTCTTTCCTCTGCTGCACTTCTTCCCTCTGCTGCCCTTCTTCCCTCTGCTGCCCTTCTTCCCTCTGCTGCACTTCTTCCCTCTGCTGCACTTCTTCCCTCTGCTACACTTCTTCCCTCTGCTACACTTCTTCCCTCTGCTACACTTCTTCCCTCTGCTGCCCTTCTTCCCTCTGCGGCCCTTCTTCCCTCTGCTGCACTTCTTCCCTCTGCTACACTTCTTCCCTCTGCTACACTTCTTCCCTCTGCTACACTTCTTCCCTCTGCTGCCCTTCTTCCCTCTGCGGCCCTTCTTCCCTCTGCTGCACTTCTTTCCTCACCTCTTCTCTCTTCCTCACTTCCTCCCTCACCTCCTCACTCTCTCTCTGCTGCACTGCTCGAATCTGTTCCTTGTGTTCCACCGATTCATAGCTATCACATTTGCTTTTTTTGGTTCGGATTCACTTCCTTTGGAGCCACAAGGTCTCTTTTTCCTAAAATACTTTCTGATATCCATTAGCTACTACTCAGCAACTTCTACAGTCTGCCAAAGCAACAAATATACCCTTACCAACCAGGCAGCTGCTTCACAATGACCAGTGCTAAAAGCAACTTTCAAACTGGAACTGGTGATCCATAAATGATACACCTACTCCATTCAAAATAGAAGGATAACCTATTAGGAGTCTGGCTTAATTAATGTCAGAGCTATTCAGCTTTCAAAATGAACAAAGCTGTTTATTAGAGGTAATCAATTGATCAATACATAAATATAATAAAATAAGTTTAATTTCCTTACCTTACTAGTATTGCAAGGACAAAAAAAAATGCAACTATAAGGTCGCTATTTGACTTTCCCCCCCCTAGCAAAAAATCCTGTATCAAACCCTGATATATACTTGTAAAATTAGAAGCTGGCTTTGAGGTGTAGTCAGGTTGGATAGGTGTCTCTGTTCTGAGTTCAACTGCTCAGGTTAATATAATCATCGTATGCACATGTATAAAGAGAAAGCCTACTTGCCAACTATTAAACTATGTCTGGAAGTTTGATGAATTCCTGTTATCTTGTAGCATATTATTTAGTTACGTAGTCACACCCTCTCTAGGGTGAGTCTGGCATTTAGGGGAGGTGTACCAGGAAGAGTTGGGTGTGTGCCTGTACCATTACATCATACGCACACCTACACTGACACACACATAATTACATGTGTGAACCCATTTTTGTTGGATGAACATTACCTAGTAATCCATATGGTGGTTGCTCATAGATACACACAAAGAAACTGTGGAGTCTAATATACTGCATATGTATGATTTAAGTACATTCTGATGAGTCAAGTCATTATAGTGCCAATTAGTATTGAAAGTGTTAGTGTGTCAAGTTTGACATTAGTGGCTGCAATGCTCAATGTATTAGCTCTTGTTGGGCAACAAATTTAGACTTAAACACTATGACGACAAGAAGGAACAAAGTACTGTTTGCTCATGGAAGGTGTGAGCCATGTGTACAGTACAGATAGGTTGGAGGTCCAGTTATGTAGTACGGGTTTGTCTGAGATATCATCATGGGGACTTTGCTTTAATGGGTTAATGGTACATACATCAGTGGAAGTAATGATGGCCGTGTGTAGCATGCAAGTGTGGCATGCAAGTGTGGCGTGGGATATGTAAGTACAAGAACCTTGTCTAGACATAATTAGTCATTTTTTGGATTTTTACAGATAGTCCATGTTACATGACAACTATGGTTAGCCCAATGATCATTTCAATGAACCAGAATATGTATGTACATAGTGTTGTGATGTTTCAACATTTCCTTCTCGGCCTTCTTTTACTCATTATATGCATTTTCTCTCTTTTACAGGCTTCTTTTAAGCAATTAAAAAATTATTCTGTATTGGTGGAGAGAATACGTATATCAAATGTGATACTGCTCAATGTGCCACTAACTACAGTCTGGCATTGATACTTGTCTTTGATCTATTCTTTGGTGGGGGTATGTGTGTATATCAGGATAGATCAGATACTGTGTATGACATTTGTTTAGCTCAAGCATGGAATTGACAACCATTTAAGAATATTCTTTATTGTTAGAAGTAAACTATATTATGGAATAATCTCAGTTGTTGCCAGGGAATTGAACCTGGGACTCCTGGCTTTAGCCACCAATGCCAGCTATGACAACCCACGACTTTCAAGACCGAAATATTTAGTCACTTTGTATTTGCAGAGTGGGGCTACATGCTTGGTGCTTATTCAGTTTAAAACTGTCAAAGAAGTTTAAGTGGCTTTCTATTCTAGTAGAGATAAACGGTACTTTTAGCTAGCAGCACATTCCTTAAGTAGCCATCACAATTTATCAAAACGTTCTTTGTTCAGGGACTCAGTCTAACAGTTTACAAATACTGCTTCAGAAACAATGGATCAATTAATGATAAGGTACTATTATATGGAAACAAATTATGCCTGGTTTGAACATTGCTAATTAGTATCGGTTAAGTAGAATGTGCCAAAAATAATTGGAGTGCTTGTTGATAATTTACAAGACTCTATAATATAATGTTTGCAAAGGCCTATTGTCTGGAATTATTAGGGGAAGTACTGGTTGTGCTGAGGTCCTCAGGCTAATATGTTGAGTAAGCACACCTTTCATCTAGGATTACTGACTACCCAAGTTGGTTGTCAAGTGTCAGTGTTGCCAAGTGCACTGACATATTAGGTGAGAGGCTGAAATTGTTGAGAACTTAAATAAATAAACTTGGTATCTATGGCGGGAAGTCATGATTGCCAAGAGAACTTCCAGTAGTCCAAACAAAGTTATTCATCTCTGATAGACCCTGGTTCTACAAAGCCTTTGCCTTCACACATGCTCTTGATAAGTGCAAAATCTATCATAAAACCTTTATATTGTGGCTAATCCTTGTCTAATACATTCTTGTGGCTAATGAACCAATCTTTTACAAGCAGCTGCTGATAAAGAGTTCCAATAATTGTGCACTGGGTGTACAATATGGTGGACCGATCAATATTGTTGTATTGTTGTTGGATAATGTGAATACATGTGCTGTGTGTTACAGTAATAGTCATGTGCAGTTCTTCTGTCTTCAAGTAATAGAACATCATGCAAGGCATATCCATAGCTGCAGTTGTGATGATGATATTCTTGCTTTGAGGGAAGTTCTGATGACATGGCTGCATCCACAACAACAGGTATCTACAAGTCGTATACATATACATGTATATACATAATGTAGTACACACTATGTAGACACGTATTCCGAGTTTATTTTCATTTAATTATTTAATACATTATACCATATCTGTTTCATAGTTCAAATTGTACTTTGACACATGTGAATGGGATTTCAGTGGTTCCTGATTCGTTGGGTTAATTGGGAGTATGGGCGCTTATGCATGTTGCTGTAGGAACAAGGTTAGTGATATAAATGTGTTATCACAGGTACTCGATTTGGAGTCATTTGTAAGGAACAAGATGGCACAGATCTACGTTCTGGTATTTGTAGTGGACTATCCATTCAAGGTATGCATGCATTCATACTGTAAGTACATACATACAATACACATGCACACACACATGCACACATACATACACACATCATACGTACACACATACATACATATACACATACACATACATACACATACATACACACATATGTACACATGCAGATGGCAACTTCATGGTGATTTTTTATGTGTTGTAGTGGCCGCTGTTTTTTAGTGATGTTTTGAGTCGAGTCAGAAGTGATCATCCTGGGTCAGTGGACCTCTACCTACGGATACTTCTAGCTATAGATGGAGAAATTGTCAACAGGCAAATAGTACACTCTCAAGAGGTGTGGTTTGTGTGTGTGTGTGTGTGTGTACATTTAAGTATGCATATATTTCGGAATAGTTTGCATACATTACTTAGTAGCAACATTTTCTCTTGACATGTGTGTAGAACAAAACCATTTATTTCTGAGTAGATGAAGTGGTCTTTACTGAGCCCCTTGCTCAACCTCTGACTTGAGCCCCCTGCCATTACTCTCTACAAGATTTAGTCCCTGTAGTTCTAAAACACCATCTTTTTTTACCTAACATACGTAAGAAGACCTTGATGGGAGACATTAGTGGCTCAATTGTGTACATATATACTTGTACACTTATAGCTGAAGCAGGAAGGCTCTTATCTTTCACCAATGCTGGCTGTCTTGTGTAAGTGCCATCTCTGTTAACTGGAAGTCCTGTTTGACAAACACTTACGTCCAACATCAACAGGTCATTCTTAGTCTTGTTTGAGTTTCCCTGATACATAGATGTGTGGTCCTATAAAGAAACAGAATTTTGGTGTAATATAAAATAAAATTTCTTGTTTACAATACTATTTTATTACTCGCTCAAGTTGAAAAAAAAATTAAGAGTGTCACAGTGCAAGTGATTTCTCATAAACTTTCAAAATGACCACTTTAATCTTGTGCATGTGCAGAAGGTAAAAATTAATACTCTGAACATTCATGTTATTGATTGATTATGAACTTGTAGCTGTGAGTAGAGGAATGGGTTATAGATACAGCTCAGCCAACTCTTAACTCGTGTTGGAACAGAAATCAGTCCTTTATAGGTAGTTGAACCAGACAGTATAGCGGTCTCAAGTGTGCCAGCCTCTTTGATGTAGGCTGACTGAAGTCCACTTACTCACTTTGTTCTCACACTTTCAACAAACCATTCCAGATACATTCCAGACTGGAAACAGTCACTGTATCTCCTAGTTACTAGTTATGTAGTAGGTTAGCAATAAAATAAAAAAAAGTAATTAAGAAAGAAATAGCTTTAACTCTACATAAAGAGAACCTCCAATATGAAAGAAGTAAGGTTGCAGTAGGTGTGTCTTTGTAGAATAACGTGCGGGAGTAATCATGTCTCAATACATGGATTTTATGATCACTGTTCACTAGAAGAACATTTGATACATACAAATATTACAGGTATGTAAATAAGGAAGTCTGCATCTGCCTTTTTAGACTATTCTTAGAACCTTAGTAATTGGCGAGGAAGCGAAGTAAGTGAGGCACTGTCAGGGGTAACACTAATTGAAAATTGGGGATATTTTTTTTAATTTGTTCGTGTATATATGTGTGACATATATGTATGTCATTTAGTACTTTGGCCCTGACAAATTAGTGTTTACTTGAGGGTCTACCTTGTAAGTGCAAAAGTTTTGTGTTAAAAAAAATTATATAGCAACTTTTTTTTTTCCTTTTTTTTTTTCCCTTTAAACCTAAGCCTTTTGGGCTTCACTCTCGTTCTACAACATTAACTGGAGAGAATCCCAAAAGGCTTAGGTTTAAGGGTTGAGCTCAAAACTGCAATAAATGCTTGTTATTTTTCCTAGTCAAATATATGGGACGAGTGGTTACTATGGTAATGAAAACCATTTACACCATACATATTTTAAAAACTTAGTCATTTTTTAAAGTCAGAATGGGTTAACACAATTGAGGATCAGGAATATCTTTTTATTGGCGAGCAAGCGAGACAGTATTAGGAATGGACAATTGAAAGTCGGGTATATACTCAATACATAGTATGTATGGATGGTGTGTATGCCCCAAAGCATATGTGGGCTCCTTTTTCTCCTTAAAATACAGCTTTGTTGGTTAGCCTTCAGCTTCTAAAGGACCAAGTAGGTCTAGCTTTAGACTTAACATTGTATGATTATTTTCTAGAAATACATGTGTATTTTCAATGGGGCGAGTGTTTGCTATGGTATTGATTGCCAGACCTAATTTCTTTTAAACTTGACTGGTTTTCAGTATCTGAGTGCTTGCTGACAAGAGCAAATGGTAATTTAAAGATAGCTTAATACTACAGCCAAAAAAGTACTTGTAAACTGAAGTATGTATAGTTATTCTGTTTGTGTTAGCTACATATATTACTAAAACAACTGTGACCTACTATATTTTTTGTAGCTAAGTGCTTGTTATTAAGAGTTACTTGAAGGGATAGTCAGAATGGTTTAACATTCAAAGCTAATACTACTTCGGAGGTAAAGGTAAGAAAATAACTTCTATGTTTGTTTACTAAAATTAACTGTCAACTGCTGTATTTACTCTCTTTTCCATCATGAACTACGGAAATAGAAGCTAAAATACACCATGTAACTTATACTGTAGTTTTATATAGCCTGACTAGCCAGGGTCGCTCGCCATTTGTGCTCAAGCACACCACTAGTATGCACCTGAGTAACACACAGTAGAAGTTAATGCAGCTACTGTAGTAGTCTACCTTAACCTGCTATACACTAAGTATACTGTAGCTATGTTCTTACACCCTAGGCATCTATCATATGTTCAGCATTGGAGTGGTTGCTATGTTATGAAGTGGAATCAGGACTGTAATGTATTAAATGGATTAGGTAGAGGCTACTGGCCGGTCAATGCATGCATTCTTTCATGAACAGCAATTCTTGTCTTCATGTTTGAGATGTCATAGTTACTCCGAGTATCGATCCCATATTTGGATCCAGACCATTAGCAAAACCTGGGATACTCCATAGTGTTTAATGAGGTTATTATGTTTGGTGAAAAGAAAAGTCTGATTCCTGATACTAATTTCCTAATCCATGCCTTTGTGGTGTGTAAACGACATTGAACATGCTGTAGGGAAACTAAGTCAATAATCAATGGAAAGGTCTTTAATTGTGTTAGGCCTCTTTTCTAAATATTTTACCAGCACGTCAAGACCTTATCAGTCAACATTTCAACTTAGTATGTAAAGAACAACAGCATACTTGTAGTAGCACACGACAATTGGGTAAAGCTATAAAAACTCAGCCAAACTATCACGCAAAGACTACTAACTAAAACTAAGGGAAAAAGACAAAATATCTCCAGACTTAAACACACTGACTCAGGCCTATCCACTATTCCCAGTATGCTCAAGATCCCTATCAGTACTCAGTCTCAAATTCAACCAAAATGATACAGAACTAGAGAACAAAGTACAAACAGAACATAAAACAAAACAAAATAAATGATACACAAAAGCAAGCAAGAACTATAAAAAGTATGGACAAGCTTAAGTATAACAGATAAGAAAAGGAAAGCACAAAATAGTAAAAGAATAATGAGGGAGTTAAAGAACTAAATAGAATGAGAGTGTTACAAGTATATATGTGAGTGGAATGGAATGGGGATTGCATAAGATAAGGGCAGGCATGAGAAAGGTAATGTTAGAATAGAATAATTGTTTGTATGAATGCAGTGAAGGTACACTAATTAGTGAATAGGTGGTCCATTAGCACCTACAGCTAAATCAGTCCACAGAGCTAGCCTGTAGTTGAGGGGTGGGGCTGCTCCAATACTTCAGCTCACATTGTTTTATTTTTGCAGGATGTTGTGCTCGTTTATTTCTTGAATAAATATTTGAAGCAGTTTTATCATTTGTTCATGAAATAGAGTGTAATGATGATGGTGCTGTGGTTACATTTCAACAGTAGCCTTTATAGCCACTTGGGCACTAGAGGTTTTTGTTTGTTTGTTTTTTTGTAATCATTTGATCAGCCGTCAATGAAACGTCTTATCTCTCAGGTGTGTGGTTGAAGAAATGGCACCATTGTGATTGTTCATTCTGACGCATACAACAAGCAAACTAATAAAACTAAAGTAGTGATGTGCTCGAGCAGAAATGGCAAGTGAGCCTAAAACTATACTAATGTTAAATGATTGATTTCAACTTCTCACACTCTACAAAAAGGTCAAATATTTAAATTACGTATATACAGTAAAGAGGGTTTCAATGCCATAGTAGCCAATCACCGCAACTGCTTGAATTGAAAAACAAAACGAGTCATGTTATTTAAACGTTTTCTTTGTGATATTCTTTAGCTAAGTAGTAGCTGTAATACACAGTACTTTTTCACACAACTAAACATACATACCTACACAAGACTCCGTGGTTAGTCTAGTGGACAATGAATTTTCAAGTAATACTGCTGTATAGGGCTTTTACGTATAACTAATAGCACATTAACTTACCACCACCACTCACACGAATAGAAATGGAATACCGGTAAGTTTTAATTTTTAACTGCACCTGCAAAAGAATTCAAAATGGTAAATAGTTCAATTTCCGGGATGATACAGGTAATAATTGATAGACCAGAGGATTCTTTTTAGTCAACCACTGAACTAACACTAATGCCATGGGTTAAAGGACATACGTACGCCCAAACATATATATGAACAAATATGCCTGACTTTCAATTAGTGTCAACTCTGATAGCCCTCTCGCGTATTCACTATGAGGGTTAATAATGGTTGTGGTGTTCTTTGAGCACTGACTTTCCCAGTGTGTTGAGGATTGTAAAGTTTAAGTGGCGCGCATAAGCCATCTAGACAAGTTATATTTCCTTCGTTGCTGTGGTGTGTGTTTTATAGGATAATATTCGTAACACGAGGATAAAAGATCACATGAGGGAGCAGTGTGTGCCTCAGTTGGTGCAGTCATGGTTACAGATCATGGTAGGTCATAATCAATTTTAAGGCAACCCTGTGGCATGTAATTTGTAAGTGGTGAGAAGTGCGTCAATTCAGATGGCCACAGTCTTGGAGTTTGCATGAAGAGTTGTGGAATGTCGCACATCTAGCACTACTAATTGAGTTAGCCACACCTCCTTACAACAGTTTTGCTGTAGAGGGTGTTCTTTAAAGTGCAGCTAAAAATGATTGTTTGTTAAAGCTCATCCCTAATCTCACCTTTTCTATTATAATGTATTTAATTATACTGTGCGTTAATTCATATCTTCTGCATTTCTAGTGTGTTGTCCCAGTGAGTTTTAAGTGGCTGTTGTCTTAGCTCTAATCACACTCGTAAAGAACATGTGTTTGTCTCCTGGTTGTCTGATTTGTCTTGTTTACAAGACTTGACTGTTGTCAAGATCACAATGCCTTTCACAACAGGAATTATCTATGAATAGGTACATTTAATTCTTTTATTTGAGGTGGAAAAATGTTTTAATTGCTTTTAGGCTGTGAGTTTGGCAAGAGCAATTACCGTGCCAATTATCATCCTAGCCTCTTGTCCTTACAGGCCAGCCAGTTTGACTGTTCCAGTTTCTTTGAAGCTGCCATTAAGCTCCTTCTCTAATATTAAGTATATTCATAGTAATTGGGTAGCAATGTGTGTGTGTGTGTGTGTGTAACGAGTGTGGTGGCTGGTGGAATGTGAAGTCTTACATCATCACAAACTCATATATCTGCTGAACTAGGACTCCAATCTTATGAATGGTTCACTTCACCTAATTGCACTTGGGTTTTTTTTTGTTTTTTTGTTTTTTTTTGCTTGTTTTTTGTTTTTTGTGTCAATAATGTAAGAACCGGCAGTAGTCAAATAGAGCAGATAAATCCAAAAAAAAATTGTTAACTTGTGTATTTATTTATTTATTGTTTTTTATTCATTGATTGATTGATTTACGTAGTTTAACAGCATCAGTGTATCAGTGTTTTCTTTATTGACATTGAAATTTTCGTCCATATTGGATTGTACTACAGATACTTAAATCAACAAGTGTCGAATTGAAATTCCATTTCAGGGTCTGAACATAATTAATAAAGTGTATGTATGTATGGCTTTTGTAGTAATGTTCTCTTTGGGTGAGACATTAATATGGTTGTCACAATTATTTAAGTGGATCATAACTGAAGTACAGTATGTAGGTCTCACCATTGAGCAGGCTATATTAACAAATGTACCGGAGAAAGGGTCAAGTCTACTGTCGTGGTAACTGGAGTTGGTAGAACCTACTCTGTGTGGGTTGGTGATTATCATATTTGATTTGTTTCAGGGTAATCAGGTTATTTATGATGTATGTGTCTGTGTTTAAGAGACTGTGGGTGTGTGAAGCTGCTATACTGATTCGTCGCCGTGTGCGTCTGATTGATTAATGCATGGAGTGTGGGCGTGTGCAAGTCTGCATAGACGACATTAGAACAATTAGCAAGGCATGAGCCCATCTCTAACATCAGCTAACATGTCTAAAGCATTGGGTGGAGCCAACTCGTGGAGAATAGGTTTATTTTACCACACCAGATGGAAGTAAGCCGCAAGTTTAAATATTGTACATTCCACAGGTTCTGGCCTCTGGCTTCATACTAAATGTATAAATAGAAATTCATGACACTTGTACATTCCCTTGAGAAAGTCTGGGGAAAAAGTCTGGAATGTGGAGGAGAAGCGTGGAGTTGGAGACTTGATCATGGAGGTGTTGTGGCTTATCGGATGTGAGGCTATGTCGCCTTTTATACACTAATACGATACATCATACGCAGTTACCAATCAAATCATTGAGGACTTGCTATGGTTTGTGTAGTATGGTCTAGAGTTTTATCACACGGTGTGGAATGTCAGCTATGTTTTTTTAATTTGTTAATAGGAGTGACAATGTTTCTGTTGAGCTGGTTAAGCTAAAATGTAGAACTAGATTTTTACCAATAGCGAGTGAATTAAGAAGCACTAGTAGTGGAATGCTAAATCAATAGAGATGAAGAATTTAACTTAATTTTCTTTACTATTAGTCTCCAATATCTCAACTCATATTTGAATTGTGTACAGCTCTGTTTGCTGATGTTGATATTTATTTGTGAATATACTAGCAGTCATGTCAGGCGTAACACAGCCTCCTCATTGAAGATCATTAGACGGCTGTTTTATGTACGTACACGAGAACTAGCATAGCAAAGTGAATGAAACTGTGGCATCTTCACGCTTGGTATGAACAGCCAGCCAGTTGTGCAAGCTTTCAGCACTCAGTCATTAATTACAACTAACTAGCTAATCCCTAGACACAGTTACATGATTAAATGCAGATGTACCCACCGTACCTATTATTTGATAAATATACAAGCAGACAAATGTTGCTATTGAGAGGAAATATCATCAGCAACTTTGAACAAACCCATGTTGTACTACTCCAAAGGCAGGCCAAGTTAGATATTCTTATGTCTAGATCAGCATGCACACATGTCTACAGGATGGCTCCTTGTGGGGGGGTGTAAGCCACAACAAGATGTGCTGCAATGTCAATATTTCTGTACACTTGGCTTTCACCTTTATGTGTCTATTTTATTAATACTCAAGAATAGATGAAATATATATATCTGTAACATGGGATGGATATGACGGGCGGTAGATCCCGAGATTTCATTGTCTATCCGTTTAGAACATAGCAGTCATAGCCTTAGTTACCAGATGATTATTGTCTATCCATTTAGAACATAGCAGTCTTAGTTACCAGATGATTATTTTTCTTTCTTTGTTTCTATGTTGTCACTCTATGACAAAGACGGTAGGGACATTGTGTAGAGGAGCTCAATAATTGCAGCAAGTCTAAGGAGCTATGGCGCATAGGATGTTTTCATATGTTGTGCGCTTGACTCCAGTGAACTGGCAATAGTGATGGAATTAGAATTGAGAGAACCAATATCACTGTTTTCAGTGAACTTAAAAAAGAACATTCCAGCCCACCCATCTACATTACGAGACAAGGGAAAAGATACCATGAAAATAGTGCAGTTATAATGCAAACAATCTTTCTACTAGAAGTGGTGCCTTTAAAACACAACATTTATTATTGTTCATTATGTTATTGGTTTCTTTCTTTCTCACTTTCTCATTGTGATGTTGATTATCATTAGTTATGACAAAATTGCAAGTGTGCAAAGATTACAATGAATCTATCTTATATTTTGCATATGACACAGAAACCACGCAAACAACGTTCTTGCATTACTCATGAACCCAAAATTAATAAAGCTCTAGAAGGGAAGAGACTGTCTGTAGTATCCTCCCTTCTGGTATTTAGTATCCCTGTGCACTCACTTGAACAACACTGTGCTGGACTACTTCACAATACAAAAACAGAGGTCAGCTATGTTTTAATAAGTGACTGAAATAATTTTTAATGTGAGTTGCTACTCATGGGAGTGGTCTGTGTTTGTGAGTTATTTCCCCCCAGAAATATTTGTGATGATTCCATGGCATAATCAGTCTTTATACAGTATTACATAGACAATGAAGTTTGTTCTCTTACTGTGCATGTACAATAACACTTTAAAAAGGGATATACAATCATATATAATTATATAAATGTATTGTATCTTGTCCTTTTACCACTCCTTATTTAACATTTAAAGCTTAGGTTGAGACTTAATCTTGGTGATATCAAAGGGTCTCTAGGATATCAAAGGTTAATGTCACTGGGATGGCTGCTTTGTAAGCATAAATATGTAACTAGGAGACGAGAAGTAGTCACAGTTTTATAGTATGTGTCTGTGGGAGGAGTTGTATGTTTGAGTGTGTAAAGGGTGGAATGTTCTGTGATACAGGGTGTATTGGCTAGTGGAAGGAGTGATCTTTATTGAGATCAATGAGAAGTCTTAATTGAATAGTCTTGTTTCTATTACAATACAGGCATTGCATGTGATCCTAACTTTAGAATGATTTGGTAGATGAATATACTCCTTTTTTGTAACTACTTGTATTGTGATTAGTTTTTGTTTCACAAAGTGTACTTACTTTTAATCAGTTGTCTTGATAACTTCAATCTCATTCTTTATCCAATGATAAAGAATTTGGCCATTTGATTATCCAGTCAGCCATGAGAAGTTGATTTTTTTTTTCCCCCGTTATTATTATTATTATTATTGTTATAGTTGGACTCTGGTTGATTTGTCTTGCTTTGTGTAGACTGAAATGGACTCTTCTGACAGTTCTTTGGTTTGTCAAGCTATGGAGGTGGTGGGTCTATATGTATCATGGGTGGACATAACCCTTATTGCAAATGAAACCTTCATGAGGTGTGTGTGTGTGTGATTATGCAAGTGATGTGAGTGATATCTTTACGATGTTTCTTGTAGCCTCTTGTTAAAGTACTTGTCCAACTCTAACCTCAGGGAGGGTGCAGCAGACTGCTTGCATGAAATAATTGGCAAAGGTAAGGCAATTGCGTTTTTATTAACTTTTTTTTTTGAAATCATAAAGCCAGTTAATTTGTTGCCCTGGAAAGCATATTTGACAATACAGGAAAGAGGTACAATATAAACAGTACAATTTTCCCAGGCCAGTCGATTCAAGAGCAGTTTGCTGCAAAGACAGCACTATCTTACGCTACATATTGGAATCTGCCATAATGATTTTAACTGCTAAAATAGTTGTGTATCTTGTACATATGTAGGTATGGATCCTATTGCCAAGACAAAACTTATAGAGTCACTTTATGATGTTTTGGAGACAGCTGGAATTTTGGTATTAAGAAAAGGCAAGGTACTGTATATGTATAGCGACTAAACAGCAACTTACCTATCACTCATAAAATCATTTATTTTTGTGTTGATTTTGATGTTATAATTTTACTTCGCCATTTTAAGTCTAATTGTACATAGGATGAAGACGACATTGACTTTCAAGTGAAATTGTCAAAACTGATGAATGGAATAGGGTGTGGCTTGATTAGCAGCTGGAATAAGTAAGTGTTATTCATGTAATCCTAGTAATGTTTTTATCTTTGCCGTATATGATTTATAAGGTAAGATTAATTAAAATTCTTCTGATAGGGTATAAAATAGCTATTAGTAATGTGTAAGAGATAGTTGCAGCATCAGCTCTGTTCTTGTCGCCTTAAGTGTGGCGTCACTAGCTGTGTCTAGTTATGTTTGTAGAAGAGGGACGCTAAGAGGAGATCTAATCATAAACTTTGCTAAAAGTTTGTCTAGACTCAACTTCAGTAAAATATTTTTTGTATGGGATATGATAGAGTGCAAGTGTCAAATATTAGCATGTGAGAGAGGGAGTTGTTCAGGGCCATTAAGTAGCAAGTCATACTTGTGATACTCATGTCCTCATCTTTGATAGTTGTTTGTGTGCGTATGGTAAATACTGTGTTGTAGTGATTGCATGCAATCTAGCTGAACTAACATAATCATTATCATGACACAACTAATCAATACATTTGCTATGTATTACATAGCAAATGTATTGATTAGTTGTGTATGTAATGATACTGAGACATAAAGTAGGATCAAATATATAAAGCCTGAGAGAGTATACGTATGTTGTATAATATATATATATATATAGTATATATGTATTAATTAGAAATATTCTCTCTCTTTCACATTTTTTTAAACATAAGAATTAATAATATTTGGTCCCAGGAACTCTGCTATGTAATTGTATGGTTAAAAAAAAAAAGCCTGTGAAAGAGAGAGAATACACCTAATGAGTAGAAGGCTGTGAAAGAGAGAGAATACACCTAATGAGTAGAAGGCTGAGAAAGATCTTGTGAGGTGATATATGTATGTATGTTAATATCATCCAAGTCTTCAATGCAAGAAAGGTGGTATTATTTTGAAATACCACAGCAATGGATTGATCATGACAATCTATTCGTGACCTGGTGTTCGCGCGCGCGAGCCGATCGCCCAGCGCGTGCACCGCCTCGATATTCAGCGAAGTGATGCTGCCGAGCAGCTATTTTATCCACTAGGCAATATCGTAGCGATTTTCCTGGGCAACTTTATTTATAAACAGAAATAATAGTTTGAGAATGGCAGATCAGAGTGGGACGATTCATTAGACTACACAAGATTATTATAAAATAAGAGTTTGAGAATGGCAGATCAGAGTGGGACGATTCATTAGACTACACACGATTATTATAAAATAAGAGTTTGAGAATGGCAGATCAGAGTGGGACGATTCATTAGACTACACACGATTATTATAAAATAAGAGTTTGAGAATGGCAGATCAGAGTGGGACGATTCATTAGACTACACACGATTATTATAAAATAAGAGTTTGAGAATGGCAGATCAGAGTGGGACGATACATTAGACTACACAAGATTATTATAAAATAATAGTTTGAGAATGGCAGATCAGAGTGGGACGATTCATTAGACTACACAAGATTATTTAAAATAATAGTTTGAGAATGGCAGATCAGAGTGGGACGATTCATTAGACTACACAAGATTATATAAAATAAGAGTTTGAGAATGGCAGATCAGAGTGGGACGATTCATTAGACTACACAAGATTATTATTTCTTCGCTGCAAATAAGTTACTATTTTTGGCTATAGTATCAGCATAATAATATATTATGATAGCACAGAAGACTGAGGTATTCAGCTTGATTGCACTTGTTCTGTGAGGTGAGAAATTTTACTTCACCTCGTAAAAGTTTTCCTGTGCCACTAGTACTATTAATTCTAAGATAGTGAATTCGTATATCTTGATTCACTGCTAATGAATACTGCTTTTCCGAGACATTCTGACTGCAGTAAATTTTCATAGAACTCAAATTCTTTTCTTGTTTCTGTAATTATGAGGGGCCAAATACATTTTATAGTTCCTGTCATTGTCTGCCGTGATTGGAATACTGGAATTTACCGGTCATGACTTGCACCTACCTGGCTGGACTAGAATTGTCTTCTCCCACTGTTGAGAGGCACAACAATGTAGTTAGAGAAGCAACCATGGCTGTAGAGTGAAGTGGTGTTTGTGGAGGGTGAAGTGCGGCAGGGTTGGGGCCAAATACTATGAATAGTACTTGCATACCAATCATGCTGCACGTAAATTGCCCATTCAAAAATGTGTGGGGAAAATTGCTGTTCAATTGAAATCACACAAGAAAAGTGAAATACATGGTAGCTGAAATAGTATGGTAAGTGTCCATGTGTGCAGCTCAAGCCTTGGAAACGTCGAGTAGTTTCTATGTGGAGATTATGTCCTGCAGAATTCTACATGTGTTTGACAGAATTTTTTCAACAGATTTGAAGGAGCCATTTAAATTCTAGCTGAAATACAGAGATAATGAGTGAATGGTACGGTGTAATTACAGTGCAAATGATTTTTTTAAAATGCTGGCTACTGTTAGCTAGTGATAGCACGGGTAACCTGTGCTATTAGGGATTATTAGCACTCATATAGCAATTGAAATAGCACTTGGCTTCATCTCTTGCTATTTCAATGGTGTTACTCGTGCTATTAATCCCAAATGCATGGTTAGTTACCATGCTATTACTCATACAAATACAAATACTTTGAAGAACTCAAATACTAATACTTTCTAGATTTAATATTTCAATTGCAAATACAATTACTTTTGAATTTCATCACCATGAGCTAGTGTGTGTGGATTATGATCATATATTTGCTTTTATATAACATTAGAAGCTTAATTTCTGTATTTTATAATAATAGCCAAGTAAAAGGTGACAGCACCTAATAAGAATTAGCTCTTCAAAACTAACATGTGTTGAGTCGAAACTTGTGGAAGATGTAGGAATGCATAAATTATAATAAGCTAATTTTGCTTGTTTGCTTTTTTCCATCGACTTTTCCTGAAATAAACAAGAGGATTTTCTTTTGTGATAGTAGTGGAGTTTGAAAATGCATCATGCACCACAGGTGTGAGCCCTCACCACTACACTTGCACTAGCTAGCTGTTACCAAATCTTTTTGGCCTCCATCTTCGAGATTCGTTTTTGAGTGATTGACAGACTTACTGACAAAGCGAGTACTGAAACCCTCACATGCATATTTCAACTTTAATTTCAGCACTAATAATTTTAATTAAACAATTAATTAATCTCAAGACTACATTTTTTTTGGCATGTTTAAGAACACAGGTTAAAGTTATTTTAAAGCGTTGGTGTACAAATGTGAACTGCACTTAAAATCAGTTTCACTCATTCTGTTTTGTGCACTAAACTACTATTTGGTACAGGATCATCAAACAATTTAGTAGCCTTAACTATAGTGTCTATTTTTTAGGACTAGAAAATTTGTCATTTTATAATGGCCGAGAGTTTGAGTGTAGTAATGCTTTGATAACAAGGGCACAAAATATTTTATATTGTGAAGCACCAAAATGTGAACCCTCCACTAGCTAGCTTATTTAATCAATATAAATGTCTTCATAAGAGAAGCTTAACATGCAAATGATACCCACCAATAGTTTCAACATGGAGCTCCAAGTCAACCACTTGGTTGATTTTTCAGCATTAAGAAAACTGCATTCTGCAAGAACTTATTTACTCATGTGATTATGATGTGATGAAAGGGGAGTTGCCCACAGAAGCTAGTATCGATGTGTAACTATCAGCTCCACGTTTTCTCAAAATCAGCTCAAAAAAATGTAGCACAATAAAAGGTCTTGAATCGCAGTTCTGAGTTAGTTCATACCTAAATCAACAGTTTATTCAGTAATCTAAATCAGAGCATGACAGACAGACAAGCAGACCGAACAACTTGTAACTTTATAAGGGCTAGATTTTGGGTTGCTTAATATGGGATAAAAAAGAGCCATGCAGTAGGTATGTAAGATCAACTACTAGAGAATAAATAATTACTTAAGATAGAGTGATTTTCTTGTCCCTGTGCTGTTTAGAGTACCCCTTACAAGGTTTCATACACATGTATGGGCATCCTAGGATCCCACCCCCTAGACTTTTTGGAAGTCAACATGGTATAACAGCTGAAGTTGATTCAGTGAGTAGTAGGATTGTAAAATCATGCGCGTGCCAGAACACTGATCAGTGTGAAGTATATACGGTTTTATATAGGCATGTGCATCAAAGTAGAATGAGTTTAAAAAATGGGTGTGGCTAAGTGCGGCACTGTTTCCCACCCTCAGCAAAGAATCCTGTATGACTCCCTGCTTAACTTTAGATACTGGTGATTTGTTTCAGCACAAATGAGTGAGCTAGCCTAATGCTTTATAATATTTGTAACAGCAATGAGCTAATCAATAGAGCTTACTACCTCCGAATAAGAAAATAAAAGTTTAAAAACAATTTTTTTTCTTGGTATTCAGAAACACTGAGTGAGCTCTTTCATGAATGCTATTATTTACTACCATCTAGCTTTCTTGATGCATGAGTTTAATTCTTAGCAGTATCGTATCTAAGTGTATTTGTGGCTTATAGCAGCATGGTAGGATTGTTTATTCACCTTTTATAACAACATGGTAAAGAAAAGTAGTTTCATTTTTTTGCAACTTTATAAAGGTAGCTATTTGTAATCCTGTATGATTTGGTATTTGAGAAAAGTAACAAAAATTCAGTTCACAGCAACAGCCTGAAAGTCTTTTCTCAGTGGTTGCCAATTTCATTATTCCATCACATGGGCTAAATGTGCATTTTGTACATCCAATAAGTCACTTACTGAGGATTAAATATAAAAACTATAGTGTAATTTCTCTTACATTATTTTAAGAGAGGAACATGAGCAACATCACCATAGGGAAAGGAGGAACCAATGCATGTATGGGAGATTTAGGTCTGAAATATTGAGAGATTGATTACAAAACAGTAATTGGATAGCGCTACTTTGTTGGACTCTGATAGAAGAAAGAAATATATCAAAAAGTTATGTGAGATAGATATGGTCCGGTGTATGTTTCCTGTCTTTCTTTTTCTTACAACATGGAACCTAATAGATTTCATTTTTTGATTCATAGAGTTAGCTACTACACACAATAACTTGTTTTTATAAATGGCTGCACCCTGTATGAACCAATAAATAACCAGAGATTTACAAAAACTATGTTCACAGAAATACTAGCTACAATTATGTGTAAATATGGTAGCTATGGAGATGATCAGTATAAAAGGTGTGAGAGATTTTATATGCAATAAAGAATGTTGTCATTATCCACCAAACTACTGTTAGTAATGGGTGATTAAATACCCCTAGAGTACTTATTTACAATTTTACACGAATGATCAATACTGTCACACAAGGGTAGGAGGTAGTTATAATTGGAGTAGATGTTCCTGTGGCTTTATGTGTAGGTATGTATGTTAATAATACTCACATGTGAGATACTATATACTATTTAATTTCATTAAGTTTTTTTGTTTTTCCTAGACTAGTGAAATCTGATGATGCCTACAAAGAATTGACGTACACAGCAATAGAAAAAAAATTGCCATATTTGCACAGGTAAGTACATCTGTGGATTTCTCAATTGGTATGTACTGAGCTTATAATAATGCACATTGTCATGTGACATTGAAGTGACCTTTTTTACCTAATGACATGAATTGGGGAGAGGAAAAATTTGTTTATGAACAGTGTAGCATAATTATGTAATTTCTTTAATCTGTTCATTTGTTCCATTTTAAAGAACTACACCTTGTTTCTAATAAGTATATATTTGTGTGCATATTATATCCTGTAGTGAGACACAGCTAGCCAACTACCTATTTCTGATCTTCAATTCTAAATCTCAAGTCACATGTCGTGTCTAATATTCACTTTATGTTTCAATTTTCAACGAGTTGTCACTTTGAAGAGGAAATACTTTATTTCCCTTTTTCAACATGTTACAATACAGATATCTTAGTGATGAAGATGACGGGGTATCAGAAGCTATCATTCCATTTGCTGTTCAATATGTTGGTATTTTGAAGGTACATACTACGTTAGTAGAGGTTTGCAGTAGGATAAATAATACGTACAGTAGGATAAATAATACATACAGTATAGTTCATATTCAATAGTGTATTTTGAGAGTCATTGTGTGGTGTTACAAGTTTCAAAAGCAAAAATGTTTTGCAGTTCAATTCTGGTATATTACCATCTTTACAAACCTATCACTGACAACTATCATTGACTTGCATGCACACAAACTCACTTCACTAATTCCATAAAAATTAAGCTGTGCTGTGTAGTAATAGAAGAATATATTTTTGTCTGTAGCAGACAAGTACACTGTCAGAAAGTGACAGTTCTGGAGTTCAAACTCTGTTAGATGCGGTCATCAGGAAACTTCGCTATGAAGAGAGCTATGATTTCGATAATGAAGGAGAAGATGAGCTGATGTTCATGGACTATAGGAAGCAGCTGAAAGTTCTCTTTGATAACATTGCCCATGTAGTAAGTTGCTACCAGTTTTTTTGTCTTTGCTGCAATTGATTTTTACAAATTGTGGGGCTGGGAAGGTACGTCTCGACTGGCAGCGTGCTATTATTGTATGTAAATATTTTAATGAGGATTTTTAGCTTATAAAACACTAATTGATTGCTGTATTATAGACATATTTTGCATTTAATTATGGTCACTATAATTTTTAGTGAAATACAAGTTTTTAAACAAAATATAATTTCTGGGCAAGAAATATAAAATAATTTGACGAAAATATTGCTGGTGATTAAAAGTTTTTTGTTTTTTTAATGAAATGAACTATTTAAAGAGTTTTCAGACACATTTTGATATAATAAATTTTTAAGAATAAACTAAACACTTGCACAGTGGATATTGAAACCCGAACAGCATTATAGGATGTCAATTTGAAACTAAAATTATTTGTGATTGTTGTAGTTTACTGTGTGTACATGTACATATTAGTGTCATGACTATATTTCAGGATTCAGGTGTTGTAGTTTATTGTGTGTTCATGTATTAGTGTCATGACTATATTTCAGGATTCACATGTTGTAGTTTATTGTGTGTACATGTATTAGTGTCATGACTATATTTCAGGATTCAGGTGTTGTAGTTTACTGTGTGTACATGTATTAGTGTCATG
>WLWD01002016.1_pt1 | contig 53556 bp, 31 predicted proteins | sample 6712731 | NCBI WGS metagenome assembly WLWD01 (sample SAMN12718690, study PRJNA576275) | sponge metagenome | isolation source: marine sponge | host: Mycale hentscheli | place: New Zealand: South Island, Marlborough, Capsize Point | collected 2014-11-01
TCCAGGTACGATAACTGAATTATGGCAACATGAACTCTGAGTAAGAGTGTAATATCAAAATCATAGATACAATCTATAATTTCAAAAAAAACAGTTAGCAGTAAAATGTAATACTGTTTTAAAGGCTTCAATTTCTAAGTAGTTATACACACATAACACTATTTGAACAAGGAATAGTAGTAGTAGATTCAGTTTCCTTCACCTTTTCCAAATAATAGGAGGATTGCATTCAGCCATACTAGAAAGTGGCTGCTCAGAGTTAGTAGCAATCTTTTGCCGCCAACTTAGTTGTGGCTTTCGACAACACCAATGAAACATTGCCCGTAATGTCTTCCGTAAATCACTTCTGAAGAAAATTTGGATAATAGGATTTGAAATGTTGTTGAAGAGAAACAAAACGAAACTACTAGCCACAAGCTGGGATGGCATTTGTTCCCAGCTCAATGCAAATGAATAAATGATGGTCACAAAGTAAAGTGACCACGAAATGAAATGAACTAGAAGGAGCATCCCAAATATGCCCATCAAACTCTTCATTCTTGAGTTGTATATGCTCTTCTGGATGTCCATATTCTCTATAGTGAGGGATTTTCAATGACGCTTTAAATTTTTTTTCAAGAAATTCCTGGTGAACAGAAATGTCCAAATGGAAGTGATGATAATAATGGTGAGAGGTGGAACTGGAACTATACTCAATAATACAGTGTTTTCCACAGTAGTCGGGATGAGCATACAGCCTCCCACTCAAAAAGACCATACATGACCTTTGAACTTTGAACCGTAACTTGGGATTGAACTGACAAAAGCAGCATATATCTGCATATAAACAATAAGAAATACAATAGAAGAAACTGATTTTGGTATGATAGTGTATTGCATGTATAGGAGATACTTGATTCTGGAAACATGATTGACACATCTAATTATATTAAAATGCTAATTTTGTGGTTTTATCAAGAAATAATGTCTTTTAAGACTCAGCATAACACACTCCAATTCTGCACTAAGAGATCTAGCTGTTGCTAACAAAAAAAAAACAAGCAACAACAAACAACAAAATAAACTACAATTTACCCAAATTATTGCTACCATACAGTCAGCAACTTTGACAGACATCCACTTGTGGTAAACCTCTCCTTTAACAATGTAAAAAAATCTATCAATTGAAATTGCTGCCAAAGTATAAGTAGAAACTGTACACGACTGGAAGAATATAAACCCATGAATTTGACAGAAAATGTTCCGCACATAATCTGTTCTGCCAAATATCCATTCTTCAAAACTAGATGCTACAGTAGAAAAAGGTACATAGAATAACATCATGACGAGATCACTTAGCGCAAGATTGAACAGAAGAATAGTAGAACTTTGTTTAAAATTTCTCTTTCTGAAGAATATGGAATGCATAATGATGTAGAAGTTGAAAATGACAGCAAGAATGAGTTCTATCAAGAAAAAGAAGGCTAAGATGTGGCCATTGATATCGTCTGACAATATCCATTTTGTGATGTTTAATTGTGTGGAATTGATGGCAACCACAGACCTGAGCTCCAGTTCCTCATATTCTTCCATTTAAAACTTGCAAATTTAACTCTTTTATTACTTCTCTTTTTTAGGCGTTTTAAGTAACATTTAGCATATTCATCACTGAACTTTGCAGCCTTTATTGTGTGAAGCATTAAAGGAAACCCTATTATGGCATCTGTTGTATATTGACTATTTCATCTAAACCTTTGTTTTAATGTAGGAAGTAAATATACATATTGGTAATGACTTCAAAGGACATCAACAAAGTGATCATGCTTTCAATTGCAAGTATTCAATATAAATATGGCAGCTATTATTGGTCTTTGAAGCAAGTAATTCAAGTTAACACTCACTGCATTATGAACTATTTCTTAGAATTTCAATGATGTGTTCCAGTAACGTCACTCTATTAGATTGCCCATTTCACCACCCAATTCACCAATAAACTCAAAATTAGTGTAGTATTCTAAGTGATTACACACAGCAAGTATATAAAAGGTCTCTGATTTCAACACGTCTTATGCTCAAGCATTATATTAGGTAATTAATTAAACATTGGCGAAACATAAATTTACCTGTGGGGAAGGGGCAACCACGAACTGCGATGGAATCTGTCAATAGCCCATCATCTGTTAAGTTTTGTTGTGTGCCATAACACTTTTCCCACATTCGTTTAGTTTGAAAGTTAGATTATTTTTGGTAAACCTCACTTTGTCCGTTATTATTTTTATGTGAATCGAAAGTAATTTTTTTATCTGATATAAAATTAGAATTCTTATGAATGGGGCTTTTCTTTGATACCTAGCATAAGCACTTTTGATGGGAAGACATTGTTGAGTATAATACATTGCCTATGTAGTGGTCACCCAAGGTCAAATCAGAGTTGCCCCATTAATATCCAGTTTATACTAGTTATAACTCATGTGTATCAAATTTCATACTTTTATCACAAGTAAGTGATTCTTTAGCTATGCTGCTACCCCGTAAGGTATTGTAACTAGGGGTGGAGTTGACAGCAAGGATATGGAAGGTGTTTCATGTGCAGAAATAATTAAAGTGGATGGTCCCGATTTATAACTGGAATTAGATGAAAACAACATTAATAGTCTTATGGGATAGACTTTTCCCTGTTTATCTAATAAAGTATTTTCCTCTGTCATATTTATAATGATTGGCTGCAATATACCAACTTATGCTGACTTGCTCAGCAGCAATTATCTATTATTATGAATACTAAAAAAATGTTCTTGAAAAGTAAAATAGGAGCAAAAATGAATAATTATAAGAGCAACATAAGCAATTCCATTTAGCAAAAACGAATAGCAAAATTAGGAAGAAATTAAAGAAAAATTTGTAAATGCCTACTCCGAACCTGCAGTGGGCGGCACTGAGAATATAGTGTTGTCAGGGAACGAGGACATCTAATTTCAGATTATTTCTCGTTTTTTTTCTTCATCCAACAAGTGAAGGCAGCTCTTGACAGAGCCCATCAGGGACAAACTTGTGAAGGAGCTTCCAGGAATCCAGGTTATGAGGATGGTATTCATAGGAATGTTTCAAACAATGAAAGGAATGGAAGCACATTTTGTAGATGACTAATGAGTGGGAGTGGCATTAATTTAAAAAAATGTTATGATACCTTGAAAAACAATAAACTATGATCACCACCTTTAATTACAATAATAAAAACATTTTCACTCCTAGTGATTTGAACAGTTATTTCATTTCAACAATACAATGACCATGAGCAAACTAAAGCACTGAAAGTATAAACCCTCAGCTGCCAGTTAGTTTGTTAAAAACAAGTCCTTATTGTTGAATAATAAGTTCTAATGTTCAGCCTATATCAATAATCTTTTCTTTTTTTCTTCCTATTCATGAATAACTTACTACATTATCTGGTTAACTGTGAAATTATGCTAGCTACGACCTAGTTGTGCAAACAGCTTTAGTCTTACCAAGTGAGGAAATTACTAATGGCTTATCAACAACTTGTCAATGTGCCCAACCACAGGAATGTCAGGACTTTCCGGACATGCAAGGTACACGAAACATCTTTCATAAGCTGGCATACTTACAGATGATACAGCAACAACACTTCCTTCCTAATGCAAGTTATCCAGGAAAGATCAGCCGAACTAGGAGCGACAAAAGTGTTCGCTCACGTGAGCATGCGCGCTTGTTTCCGGACCGCCAACGCGCATGCCCGGACTTCGTGTAGTCCGTTGTAGTGCCATTTAATGAGTTGGAGAGAAAGATGGTTATTTACGTAACAAAGGTAAGAAAAATATAGTTACTCGTAGAGAGTGAAGTAATTTGTCGTCAGTGATGCTTCCTGACTACTCTTTATTAAGTTTGGTATCTAATCTTACGAAAATAGTTGACATACAACAATGCTATCGTGATATTAAGACTATCCTATTCCAGATAATAATAAGTTATTATTATTGTATTTATAATAACAAATATTATTATCATCATCAGTTGTTATTATTATTATTATTATTATTATTATTATTATTACTGTATTTTAAAACATAGATAAATTTGTTGTGAATTCTAATTATTTAAAAAGTGTACGGCAGTTTCCCTCATATAATTTGTGCCGGTAGACGCATCTGAAGAGACTTCTCATCAAATAAAGCGTGTACGACAGTTTCCCCTCATATAATTTGTGCCGGTGGACACATCTGAAGTGACTTCTCATCAATTAAAGCGTGTACGACAGTTTCCCCTCATATAATTTGTGCCGGTGGACGCATCTGAAGTGACTTCTCATTAATTAAAGCGTGTACGACAGTTTCCCCTCATATAATTTGTGCCGGTGGACACATCTGAAGTGACTTCTCATTAATTAAAGAGTGTACGACAGTTTCCCCTCATATAATTTGTGCTGGTGAAGTGACTTCTCATCAAATAAAGCATGTACGACAGTTTCCCCTCATATAATTTCTGGGACACATCTGAAGTGACTTCTCATTAATTAAAGAGTGTACGACAGTTTCCCCTCATATAATTTGTGCTGGTGGACACATCTGAAGTGACTTCTCATTAATTAAAGAGTGTACGACAGTTTCCCCTCATATAATTTGTGCTGGTGGACACATCTGAAGTGACTTCTCATCAATTAAGAGTGTACGACAGTTTCCCCTCATATAATTTGTGCCGGTGGACGCATCTGAAGTGACTTCTCATTAATTAAAGCGTGTACGACAGTTTCCCCTCATACAAATAACATGCAAACAATCTAACCAACATGAAATAGTTATTGATTATAATTATCTTCTGAAACTCTTTTTTTTATAATAAAAATAACTATAATTACAAGTAAATCTGTGTGTGTGTATGTATGTATGTATGTATGTATGTATGTATGTATGTATTAATGTATGTATGTATCATGAAAACCATTGTAGCTATTTGTGTGTGTGTGTGTGTGTGAGTGTGTGAGTGTGTGAACAGGTGAATGCATGGCTATCTGCAGGCCATTGACAATATCCTCACTCCTCATCTGTATTTGTATTTATACATTTACAAATCAAGAATTGAATAATAAAAGTATAAATAGGTTATAGGTATACTTGTATACATATACATGCTTGCACACACACACACATGCAAAAACACGCATATATTTATTTTACATAGGATCTTTTTCTTGGATTTCTTGCATCACGCGAGCATTAAATATGTACCTATATTGAATGCTGAATATTGAATGCTCCAACATGACCAAGAGTACTTCTGGACAACTATATTTTTAGATGTATGGCCAAGTTACGTCTAGACGACGAGTCTTTGAAGCACAATTTTTTTTACTGATTTGGAAAAATGTCTAGTGTACAATAAACAATATATTAACCTCACGCTTAATGCATTTTCACTCGCCTTCAGTTCATGAAAATAAATAACTATGCTTATGAAATATCTCTCCATAGTGTATACTGACTCACATAATAATTATTCATCCATACACACATAAATACATACATACATAAATACATACATAAATACATACATACATAAATACATACATACATAATACATACATACATACATACATACATACATACATACATACATACATACTAAACAAGTCAATTGCTACAATGATTGGATTCAGAAAGGACTCCTGGTGTAAAAGCAGATGTTATATAGTTTTTTATATAATGAAGTATTATATGCACGATTGTTACAATATCACTTCACATCTCACAATAGTATGTATATGTAAATAATCACTAGATACTAACATTTTACCACAAAAAGCTGTGATGGGGGACAAATGAGCAATAATCTAAGAGGAAGATTTTGGAAAGGAGTCCATAATGTGTGAAGTTTCAAAATAACTGTATACTGGCTGTATAAACTGAGAAAACTGCTGTCTATGTATGCATGTTATCTTAGCATTTCAATCAATTTTTAGAACTTTTATTCTATAAACCTAAAATAGCTTACCTTATATATGCCAGATTCCTCATCAGTAACCAATGGTACTTCTGCTTGTCCATTTACTAAACGTGGAACACGTAAAGCAATTTCACGCATGAGTTCTTCGTGACATGATTGAAATTTTCTTTCATGTAATAGAAACAAACAGGGAATCACTGGTGAAGATGAAAAAATGGTATGTCTGAATAAAAAGCAGATAAATAAAAATCACCAAGCTGGAAGGTCGTATCATACGACAGAAGTTGAGGAGATTCTGATTCAGCCTGAAGCAATGAATTTAGCTCTTCAGACAAACTGCTATGGCCACATACAATCAAAACATCAGGAAATTTTTTTTATTGAAATAACAAATGGACTGATGTCATATGCCAGTTCATGGAGATTGTAGAGAGCATCATGAGATAATCTAGACTTTTGACGCTCACTTTGTTGCATATTTGAAATTTGCTTAGTGTTGCGTGGCTTCATTGTCCAATCGCAGCTTTGAACATTGCTTGATGAAGTTACATTTTTATACACATTTGCTGGGAATTCAGCCCTCTTCCTGAGTGAGTCTAGCACTGAAGGGCATGTACGGAAATAAGGCTGCTTATGAAGAGCATTTCCGTGTGGAAAATCAATTACAATTTCTTCATTACCTAAATAATGTACCAATACAACTGAAACTTCATCATCTTCAAGAAAATATGCAAATTTTCTGAATCTAGAATCGCTTCCCGTAGGTAAAACACAAATAAAATAAATCTTTTTTATGCTGGGATTTTTCTTGGGAATTAATTTTGTCCCATTTTGGAACCACCGATACCCATCACTTCTCCAATCTACCAGGAAAAAAATCAATCATTATATAAATCAATTGGCTTTAGCTGTACTATTTGCACCTTTATTGCCCTGACATAAGGAATACAGAAACAATTCTCCACCCTTAGGCCTCACAGCAACACTGTCTGAAGTCAAATAAGTACTGCAGTTATTAAAATAACTTAATACTTCTTGTGTTGTGAGATTTCTGCAAATACGTGGCAATGGCTTCCCCATTTCTTCTCGCTTTTCTCAGCGTATAGCATCCAGACTACTGGATTAGCTGACTGCATGCGCAAGTGAGCAGAGACGGACGCCCCCCCCCCCCCCACAGAACGTGTATTGGATATGCGCGTTGGTGGTCCGCGAGATTTTCGCGAATTTAGCCCGGTCCGCAGTCCGGTCCGGTCCGAATTTTAGTCTTACCCAGTAAACGATCATTTTGGCACGCCCGAGCAGTGCTCACTATTCAAAATGTCTGCCATTCTCGATTTTTTTTCCTTCAAATCCTAAGCCGTCAAAAAGATGGCAAATTAAAGGGACATTTAAACCGTCCTCTAGTCTGAGTCTGAGTTTTCTTCTCTCAATATATAAAAGTCCGCCCACTGTTGACACAGTGAATGAATGAACGAATGACCATGAGGCTACTATAAGGCCACAGCAGGGAAATTTTCCGTTTCTCATCAGGGAAATTTCCTGTTTCTCATCCAGGGAAATTTCCTGTTTCATCCAGGAAAATTACAAAACGTGGGCGAGAAAACATTATTGGTCACAGAATCTTCTCTTTCTAGTCTCATGTGCTGTACAAGTACAGTAACTGATCTTTAGCAAGTCTGCTAGTACATATGTGAGTCCTGTGTCAGTTCTGCAAGGAATGTTTCTTTTGTCAAGAAGCATACTTTTGTATCTATTTTAGTATTTCACTCTTTTCCAACACACCAATAAGTCTGCGTTTTTTTTTTAAGTCCAAAAAGAAAAACTCCTTTTGAAAATATTAATATACATTTGTATTATGTTTTTAAATGGGGGTTGTAGTGCAATTGTATGAGGGAGGGGGATGAGAAACAGGAAATTTCCCTGCAGTGGTCTAACCCTCACACGCATGTGCTTGAGGGTTAATAAAGGTATAGTAGAAGTAGTCAATACAATTCATACTAGTTACATATCTTGAATTGGCAACTCCTGTCTGTATAGCTGCTGGGTAGAAGATATGGACTAAATTGTAGCTAAAAATACATGCCATTATTATAGATCACTCTTGGAAGAAATGTGTAGTTAATGTGTTTGCATTATGAGCAGTCATTTTCATTGCTAAAGTTTTGAGATATCACACAAGCCATGCACAGAAAAAGGATAAGAGTGCAGTCATTCTCTTGTTTAGATTGGCTTCAGTGAACCTTGTCATCTCATCATGACAGCTAGAGAAGGGACATTTGGATGAACTAATGCATCCTAAATTTTCACTCTGGCAGCTTGCACAGAAGCAATTTGAAAACACATGTGGGGTGTGGCCATCCGTGATTTTAATATTATCATATCAATAAAAGAAAAAGGTTAAGTTGTGGTTGAAGCAAGCCCCTCACAAATGTGTCTCAATAAAGACTTTGGTATATATCTTATATAGCCCCCCCTCCCTCCCTCTTCCAGTTGAAGTAAATAGTTTAAGAAATCATACAAAGTGTCAAAACTTTTTGTATAGTTAAAAGTCCAGGGCTTACTCCTGCTATATCCTAAGCTTTCAGAAGCTCTGCCCTTTTAGACCAAGTTGAAGCTGAAACAAATAATCTTTTGTTTGGTACAGTTTGTCCATTTTAATACCTTATATTTTTACATTGCCAATTTTTTTTGTTTATTTTATTGATGTGTTAGTTTGTAACTATGGACAGCTGCTCCTCAAACATCTATCATAATGAAAACTGTAAATGACGGCAATGATGGTGGTGTATGCATGTGGTTAAGAAAAGTTAGTGAGAAAAAACATACAGACTGATATAATAACAAATAATAATGGCTAATAATACCATATACTACTGCAGTCCTAATTTGCAAATGTTAGTGTCATAGTGTGGCGGGGTATTTGCTAATCCATAAAATAATAATAGTAGCTAAATAATTAGCCACATGGGACATTTATTGTAAACAACAGGCTAAATTCTGTTCCTGATAAATTCAACGAATTGGTGATAATGCTCAGTATGTTTATTATCTCTGCTGTTTGACAAACTTTGTGTGTCACTTCCTGAGTAGAGTTAATTGATAGTCCTTGATTTTCATTTTCCTGCAAAAGGAGTCTTCAGTTCGGTTTACATCTTTCAAAATGGATGACTATTCTGTTGGGTACAATGACTCGTATTTTGAAATTTTTACAAATGACTCCCATATCAATGTCGGCCTTGATTGGTCCCTCGATGCAAAATTGAAAGCTCCAGGAATAGCCTTCATTGTTCTCCTCCTCCTCCTGCTGGCTCTTCCTGCTAACCTCTTTGTGGTCATATATTCTCTCAGTCATTGTCGAGACTTCAAGAAAGGAGCCACCATCCTCCTGTTCTGCCTGGCTGTTAGTAACCTCATCATGGCTTTGCTCTACATGCCTTTTGTCGTTGTAGCTACTTCTGCAGATGAATGGATATTTGGAAACACAGACCACATAAGACAAGTCCTCTGCGTCATACATGGATTCGTTTTTGAACTTTCAATTACAGTGACCAATCACGTGTTAGTGGTAATGTCCATTGAACGTTTCTTTTATATAGTGAAAGTTCATCTACACTCAAAGATAATGTCTTGGAAAGTCATTACAGTTATCATGGCTGCAGTGTTGGTAAGTAATGAGGCAATAAAGGGCATGAGAGAATTCATGAATCATATGGTTTCAACAAATCTAAGTATGCAGTATGTTATACTTTTTTGTTGTTCTAAATTTGATTTAGCATCTCTTAATGATTCCCAGGTTATTGCCATTGAAAGTGACAGTGAAAACCATCGCAAATAGGACCTAGTTTGTAATAATTTATTTATCACAATTAGTACATCATTTTTTTAGTTTAGATTGACTAAAATGTCATGACTTATCAAGTTGATATATATGTATCATTCTTGAAACTCTTTAGGTGCTATCAATTCTTTGGTGTCTTTTTCCTATCTTTGGTCTGGGTGACTATGACTGGTCATATACAACTGGAGGTTGCTTTTCCTTCGTCTTCCATGACAGTCGTGCTCTTACTATTGTCTTTATGGTGTATTCTGTGTTTATGCTCATTATCATTCTAGTCACTACTCTGTGGACGTTCTTGTTCACTCGTGGCTTCCTCAAGAAAGTATTGAATAGGAACACAGATACCCAGTTCTCTGATCAAGAACAAAGCGATTACAATCGCAGAGTCCGGAGCTTGTTGGGTATATTTGGAGCTCTGCTCATTGTAAATGTATTTTCATGGATTTCTTACGTATTTATTCCAGTATTTTACGCTCTAATTGGAGATGATGTGTCTATAGTTCCTGTAGAAGTTGATGCTGTATTATTCATTTTTTCTCTTACCAACACAGTGGCCAATCCTGTCATTCAAATATATTTCAGAAGGGAAATGCGGAATATTTTAGTGAAAATGTTTTGTTATTGGAGAAATAAAAAAGTACGCACAGTCACTCATGGAAGTGAAAGCAAGAAAAACGGTAGCATGGAACTGAAGAGCCAATTAGGAATAGCAACAGCCTGCAGCGTCACTAGTCAGTCTTACAATCTTGTCACTGATGAACCAATAGATCTAGCTTATAAACTGAAAATTTAGTAATTTGTTGTTTAAAAATAAATCTATGTTCTGTTATTGTGTTTATTGAAAGAATTTTTTTTACTATGTCTTTTTTTTTTTGTGACTGCTTGTAACAAATTCAATTACACTAATGAAGTTGAAAGAAGATTGTTAGCCTTAAGTTATAATAAAGGGAGATTTAGAAAATCACTTTGTTAGAAAGATTTACACATTTTGATTGTTGATTTATTTTAGCAATGGTAAATAAACTGTATCATATAGTTTCAAGTTGTCAAGGAAATTGTTATAACTTCTTACTAACCAACACCTCACTATATTCCTGAGTACTAACTCAAAAGTAGCTACATTATTACTGCCATCTCTTTGAGCAAGAAATGAACATTGCCACTGCCAGTATCTAGTGTAATGTGTTTTAATCTATTAATTCTCAATTACTTCAAAAAGTGCCAGCATGCCACAGTGTGTCAGGGGAAAAAATAACATAGCAAGCTGAGTTCAGGCAGCTTTATCACTTCAAAGTGCAGGAGTAAGAATACCCAGCTTTTGAACTTCTAGAAAGTTACCATTATATTGGGCCAATGTTTTTTCTACATAACTTTATAGATATTAAAAAAAATGAGGTTAATATAGTTTTTCACCCGTAAGTAATGGTGAAATATTTGCTAGTAGGACTGACAATCAGTCACACTGGTTGATCTAATACCTCAATAGTTCTACTAGTTCTTAGTCTGAAGACAGTCTAGACTTTTTACATATAGAAAGCCATATAATATATTTTTATATCATTGCTTTTATATTTAGAATTTGTATGAGCTTGAATTAATACGGGCAGATAATTGGGTAGCGCTGTGTTTAGTATTTGTACTATTCTCATTGCACAGCATACAGTGCCCACTTCTCGCTGGGGTTCTGGTGGAATAATGCTTTGTCCAATTGGAGATACCCACTTTGCACCACAAGTTAGCTGCTACAAACAGATGTTTTTAGGTTGTATCTGAGTAGATAAAGTAGTTCAAATTATGGTGATAAGAAGGGAATGACCAATGTAAACCAATGAATAGTAGGTAATACTTAAAGCAGAGTATGGATATCATATTCATAGATAATTGTCATTCTTGATCGAACACGCCAAATTGAAAAAAAATCTACAGAAACATTTCAATTACTTGCTAGACATTCATTAGTACCATACTATACTTTAGATGGGATGGGATACAATGTATCACAGGCCTTTATTCAATGTATTGTGGAAAGTATGAATTGGGTGAGTGTATCAGTGTGAGCTCAATTTTATAATAAAATTTTTTTTTTTTTAAATCTTTACAGAGTTCTTCACTATTAAACATATATAGTGGCCATTATTTTCTAGGCAGCATTCATGCATGCCCTAAGCTGCACAATTCCACTATTATTCCTGAATTAGCTACTGTAATGTACTTACACAACCTTCCTTCCTTTCCTTCCTCAGTGATTTGATAATATTTGATACAGTAACCTCTTTATGATAATATTATGAATAATTATGGTTTCAATTCCATAGAATCTCAGGCATATAGCTAGGATTTAGAAAGGGAAATCTCTGTTAACTAATTAATGAAAAACCACACCCTCTTAATAGCAACATCTCTCTTGTAATAATGAAGTTGTAACTGATAACAAATAGTGTTTTGGATACAAAGGACATCAACACTTGGAAGGAGCTTCCAGGAATCGGGAAAGTGGCAGCAAAAAGGATGATATTTCACAAAAGTGCAGATAGAGTACTGGGAATGTTTTTGAGGGTGGAAAGGAATGAAAGTGAATTTTGTCGTTGGCTGATGAGCGAGAGTGGTCTAAATTCCAAAAACCAGATAAAATGTTATGATACCTTGAAAGAATACTGTGATCTCCACCTTTAATTACAAAATGAAGCCATTAAATTTGCAGCGATCTTGAACTGCATTCTATTTGAACACTCAATGATCAATAATGAGCAAGTACATATAATAAATATATAGTAGAAGTAGTTAATAAAATCCTGCCAAATTGTTTTCTGTTTATTTGCTAGGTAGAATTAGCTATGTAAAGATTTAAGCTAAAAATGCATTGAGCATTTCTTTTAGTAGAAATTTGTAGTTCATGTTTTTACATTATATCAGCAGCCACTCTTCACAACTATATATAATGTGAAATACCTAGCCTTGCTAGATCACTTTCATGAGGTCTGATAGATATCTTTACTGCAATCATTTGTACTAGTGACAAAATTATAGTTATCAGTATGCTAGGCAGATTTGCAATTAACTTAGGCATATTTGAGGGTAATCATGTCTGTGTTTGAGGATAATGAGCTTGCAACAATACAGAGTGAGATTATATTATAACATCATGGGTTACTCAGTCCAACATAATACTTATTGTGAAGCCATCTAGCATAGAAGAAATATCTTTAGTTTATGCTAGATATCTTCACAATATTATATAAAGATATTTTATTCTATTGTATGTTCACAGTAGTTAAAGTTTATGACCTGTGTGAACACGTGATATCTCAGGTGCTTCACTTTCTTATCTAACCCTGGTACTTAATAGAGCAGCCTAACTTACCAATTCCAGGTTTTACAGAAACCTTTCTCTACAAAAACTAAAACAACTCCCCAAGAAAAACAACAACTAACAAACAGAAAACAAAACAGTACAAAATACAACTAAAAATAACAACCAAAAAAACCCTATTCAATCAGATCAAAGCAGCTGCAATAATATCAGATGGAGGTGTGGGTAAGCCCCATTCAACTAACACTCAGAGTGTTACTGCCAATTTTAAGAGCTGAGTTTCCAGCCCTGCTGCAGTGAAGATATTTAACGAAAGGTGTGAGGCTGTAATATAGTCGAGATGCACAAGGGTTAAAACTCACCAATTGTCATTTGTGTGTTTATAGTTTTACATCTGTTTTATATTGCTACATAGTCTTAGCCTGCTTGTGAAATACTTCACCATATCACACTCTGACTCATGTGATAAATATTATTATATAACCAGTCTGCAGGCTATGTGAGATTATAGGGTGGACAAAAGTACTAAATGTTGTATATGGCTCTCTAATAATGTACTCTTTATTTGGACGGTGGGGGGGAGGGGGGGGGGGCTGCCAGTATTATCGTACAATTGCAAATTATACAAAGGCTGCAGTTTTTAATGAAAAACTGGTCCCCCCCCCCCAATTATATAAATTTCCACAGCACTATATTTTGCATGTGATTTCCCTTGGCATACAGAAAGATAACCACAATATTTGTTATTTGTTTCTACAATTAAAATCAAAATGGTAGGACAAATTCTATATTCATATCTGATATATTTGTAGATAACTGTATGCACTTAGCCAACTCAACTGTATTACACATCAGAGGTGAACAAGCATTGCCTGACACACTTGCAATTTAAACAGTTTCATAAACAGGAACACTTGACAACCTCCCTACATGCTTTAGAGACTTCTGGGATAATAACCCACACTGGTACCTACAATCCTGATTCCTGGGCAAAATTTTGTTGTGAAGGGAATAGCTACTTGTTGTGCTTGTGTATTAGTTGCATATTCCCACTTGATATACTACTATAATATAGTCGAACATGTTGGTTTAGTCCAACTGGTGTGGGTGGTTGTTTTTCTCTATAGCTTGACCCTTTCTACATAAAAGTTCCTCTCTTGCCTCTTTTATAAAGCTCAGTAGTTCTATCACATAGGATTACAGAGGGTCACTCAATTCATCTAAAATAATGTGAGTCCTCTTATATGTGCTCAATAGGGTAGCTTTATTCAAAAGTTTCTGTAGTGAAGCGTATTTTGCTGGAGGATACTCTGCATGTGTTTGTGGTGAGGTATGATAAGGTGCCCCATTATTATTTTGCTGGTAAGCTCACTATCAACCAGACTTAGTGTATGCTCTACACAGCCACTTTCTGTCGATGGTGGGCAGAATAATAATGCAGTTTGAAACACAATGATCAAGACCAACACTACTATTAAGCTCTTGTATAGAATAATTGGTAGCTAGAAGGGAAAGATTGTGGATTTTTGGGACTCAAGTATCAGCTTATTTTGGAACTGTTTTTCTCTATAGCTTGACCCTTTCTACATAAAAGTTCCTCTCTTGCCTCTTTTATAAAGCTCAGTAGTTCTATCACATAGGATTACAGAGGGTCACTGAATTCATCTAAAATAATGTGAGTCCTCTTATATGTGCTCAATAGGGTAGCTTTATTCAAAAGTTTCTGTAGTATCTTCACCGGCCTGCCATGCCTGCCTAGAGCCAACTCATTGCCCTTTCCTTGAAATGCAGAAATGGTGTCTAACCTGGTGAAGGCATGGAAAAAGATAGGCATAAATTGTATTGATGCTATATAATCTGTTAGTTTTGCTTTTGCAAGGTCACCCAGATTTCCATCACTGGTCGAATTGACAGCAGCCCATGACATATTCCAATTAGGATGCTACAACATAGTATGGACTTTGATGTTTTTCATGCCTTACTCCAATGCATGTGTCATGTGGAAAATGATCCCAACTATCTGCCTCCTCATGGTTTCAATCTTGCATGTTAGACCCAATGGATACTGGCCTATGCAGTCTTCAGAACCTTTGACATAGGCATACGTTGCTCATGAACTTGATCAACAGGAATTATTGCTTTTTTTTAAAAAGAACCTGGTGACACTGACATTGCTTCTCAAACTCATCTTTGATAGATTTGGGCCAACAATTAATATCTCTGGGACAGGGCATAATTTACATAATTTATGGCAAAATTGAGGGGCTAATTTTTCTTGATCATAGAGTTGGAAATTTCTATCTCTGGGACCTAATAAAGATTATATTTAATCATAATAAAGTCCCAGAACATGAAGGTTGGGCTTCTGTCACACATGTTATTCTGATAAGCTTCAACGGATGTGCTTCACACTGACAAAAAGCTACATATTGAAGTTTGTGGAAGGTCAATAGTGTGAACTGTGGAGCATGCCTAGTCTGAGTTAGATGTGATGTTTCAAGAAATTTTCCCCGAGTAACCCCTTCAGTCTTAGTGCTGTTGTCTTCCTTGAGGCTTCCAAAATATCATCTAATGTACTTCAGAGGGCCATTTCATTATGCCATCTTCCTAGCATGTACTGACTCACATTGAGTCATGGGGTATTTCCACCGTACATTTTGCATTAGCTCAAAATCTGATAAAACACAGTATCACGGATTGTCTAGGGTTATTGCCTGCTTCTGAGTGCCATGTTTCACCATCGTATTTTGCTGGAGGATACTCTGCATGTGTTTGTTGTGAGGTATGATAAGGTGCCCCATTATTATTTTGCTGGTAAGCTCACTATCAACCAGACTTAGTGTATGCTCTACACAGACACTTTCTGTCGATGGTGGGCAGAATAATAATGCAGTTTGAAACACAATGATCAAGACCAACACTACTATTAAGCTCTTGTATAGAATAATTGGTAGCTAGAAGGGAAAGATTGTGGATTTTTGGGACTCAAGTATCAGCTTATTTTGGAACTATTGCCGGAACAAAAGAATAGTTAATGGGAAAGAGAGTTTCGCTAGCATCCATCCAGGTAGTGTTAGAATTCGATTGGAGGCCTGCTCTCTCCTGAATTGTCTTTAGTTGAACTATTGTGGTACCATGAAAGGATCCAAAAGATGTATATTATGATCACAATTGTCAAGTGCATTCAGAGTAAATACACCTTTTCAGGTAAAACTACCCCACCTCCCTTAAAACATTCCTTAAAACATTGATAGGCTGAAATTGCCATCCAATCCTCAAGCTTGTCGTATGAAATACAAAATGCCACCTTATTCTTTTGCTGAATAATGTTTTACTTCTGACTAGCTTGTGTATGTTGCAAGCGATATAAATAGGAAGCGGTGGCTCATGGACCAGAATGTGGCATGTTTTGTGGCAGAATCAGAACGCTTTTTTAACATTGAAGAGAATTAGCGGCCGATAGATACATCAGCCTGTGATTCATATTATTCTTCAGACTAGTGCCATTGAAAAAAAGGGAAACAAGTGTCTTAAGGTTTGAAGGAAGAGAGTTAAATTGACATCTAGGTGAAAAGAAACAAACAAAATTAAACCATGATGATCAGTTGTTGTAGCTCAGTGACTAGAGTGCTGGTGGCTCAAGCTAGGGATCATGGGTTCGATTCCCTGGATACAACTGAGATTTGGTTCACATTCTACCCTTTCTTTTCTTGAGACCCCTTTGGTTGAGGAAGGATCATTCAAGTGATTAAACAAAATATTTCGAACTATTTTGCCAATGTAAGAGCATCGTCTGAGAAATCACATTTCTTTTAACATAGTGTAATATCTTGCATTAATTTATAATATTTTATATAATATATTAACAGAAAATATTCATTGAAACTCAACAATACTTTTTCCCAATTCACACAATTTTAACATTTTCGCTACACTGGATAACCACTTTATTAAAATAGCTATATGTATATACTGTATTATCCCATTTAGTTATTAATGTGTTAAACACAAGTGTCAAATCATAATTCTGTTGTTAAATAGCAATGTAGCACTTCATGCATGCTACTGTCTCAAATTAAAAAAAATTCATACCAGCTACTGGGATACTACAATGCATGGACATACATCTTTCTGCATGTCTCATTGCTCGACTAGCATATCACAAAACTTTATATAAATATGTTTTGGATATAAAATAGCCACACTGAAAGAAAAAAGTAGTCTTGTTTTATGTAAACCCTTTTTTCATAGGAGCCATCAAACTAATTGACTTAACTTTGATTATTATGATACAACATCATTATGACAACTGTAGTTGTTGCTGTGCATACTGTTGATATGGAAGCTGAAAGAACAACCAACTTCACTCCCGGTACGATAACTGAATTATGGCAACATAAGCTCTGAGTAAGAGTTTAATATCAAAATCATAGATACAATCTATAATTAAAAAAAACAACAGTTAGCAGTAAAATGTAATACTGTCAATTTCTAAGTAGTTAGCTATACACACATAACACTATTTGAACAAGGAATGGTAGTACTAGACTCAGTTTCTTTCACCTTTTCCAAAACAATAGGAGGATTGCATTCAGCCTTACTAGAATGTGGCTGCTCTGAGTTAGAGCAATCTTTTGCCGCCAATTTAGTTGTGGCTTTCGACAACACCAATGAAACGTTGCCTGTAATGTGTTCCGTAAATCACTTCTGAAGAAAATTTGGATGATAGGATTTGAAATGTTGTTGAAGAGAAACAAAACAGAACTACTAGCCACAAGCTGGGATGGCATTTGTTCCCAGCTCAATGCAAATGAATAAATGATGGTCACAAAGTAAAGTGACCACGAAATGAAGTGAAAAAGAATGAGCATCCCAAATATGCCCATCAAACTCTTCATTCTTGAGTTGTATATGCTCTTCTGGATGTCCATATTCTCTATAGTGAGGGATTTTCGTTGACGCTTCAAATTTTTTTTTTAGAAATTCCTGGTGAACAGAAATGTCCAAATGGAAGTGATGATAATAATGGTGAGAGGTGGAACTGGAACTATACTCAATAATACAGTGTTTTCCACAGTAGTCAGGATGAGCATACAGCCTCCAACTCGAAAAGACCATACATGACCTTTGAACTTTGAACCGTAACTTGGGATTGAACTGCATATATCTGCATATAAACAATAAGAAATACATTAGAAGAAACTGATTTTGGTATGATAGTGTATTGTATGTATAGGAGATACTTGATTCTGGAAACATGATTGACACATATCTAATTATATTAAAGTGCTTATTTTGTGGTTTTATCAAGAAATAATGTCTTTTAAGACTCGGCATAACACACTCCAATTCTGTGCTAAGAGATCTAGCTGTTGCTAACTTAAAAAAACAAGCAACAACGAACAACAAAATAAACTACAATTTACCCAAATTATTGCTGCCATAGAGTCAGCAAGTTTGACAGACATCCACTTGTGGTAAACCTCTCCTTTAACGATGTAAAAAAATCTATCAATTGAAATTGCCGCCAAAGTATAAGTAGAAACTGTACACGACTGGAAGAATATAAACCCATGAATTTGACAGAAAATGTTCCGCACATAATCTGTTCTGCCAAATATCCATTCTCCAAATCTAGATGCTACAACAGAAAAAGGTACATAGAACAACATCATGACGAGATCACTTAGCGCAAGATTGAACAGAAGAATAGTAAAACTTCGTGTAAAATTTCTCTTTCTGAAGAATATGGAATGCATAATGATGTAGAAGTTGAAAATGACAGCAAGAATGAGTTTTATCAAGAAAAAGAAGGCTAAGATGTGGCCATTGATATCGTCTGACAACTTCCATTTTGTGATGTTTAATAGTGTGTAATTGATGGCAACCACAGACCTGAGATCCAGTTCCTCATATTCTTCCATTTAAATCTTGCAAATTTAACTCTTTTATTACTTCTCTTTTTTAGGCGTTTAAGTAACATTTAGCATATTCATCACTGAACTTTGCAGCCTTTATTGTGTGAAGCATTAAAGGAAACCCTATTATGGCATCTGTTGTATTGTTCGAGGGCGTAACTTCCCGAGCTCTATGGTGGGTGTGGCACAAGTAATACCACAGGGGCGAAGGACCAGGTGATAAGATCCCTTTGACTAATTAGTATGTCAAACGCGCAGCCGCTGTCACCTATGGCAATTGCAGCCTTGCTAATCTGACCCCAAAAGCTAGTACTCCCACAGATGTCTTTGCGAGTAAGGGCTTTAAACTTATCCAACGAAAGAAAACATATAATTGTACAGACTTATTAGTGAACGGCCTGATACAAGAGTAAATGGTTTCAAGGAAGCTATGAATAATATTATGTTCAGATGAATAGGTAAGGTAAGTTAGCTACATGATATGCTTGTTTGTGAGAATGGTGTTAATTAATGTTAATTGATGTTGATTGACCCGCAGGCAGGCTGAAGAGTGTGTGTACCCCTGTTCAGTCTTCTGACCTGAACATACTGGGGGGGGGAGGGGTTGAGCTCCGCTCGTCCATGAGAAATGGTATAAGGTGTGCAGTGCTGCGTCTGTAGGTCTTCCCTCGACAGAAGACATCAACGACTCTGACGACGTTATCAGAGCCTGGGAAGGTGGCTGAGATTCTGGCCATGGGCCATTGACGATATGGTAAGGTTTCATCGCGAAGAAACACAATGTCTCCAGTTTTGAAGAGGTGATTTCGACGGGTGGCTTTCTGAGATCGCTGTAGAGATTGTAAATATTTCGCCTTCCATTCAGTCCAGAAATTTTGGCTAAGTCGCTGTGTGAGTTGCCAACGTCTTAGTGAGGATAACTTTTCCTGAGAGCGGTTGCTGGGCTGAGGGGCGACTAAGGGCCTTCCTATGAGGAAATGCCCCGGAGTTAACACGAAGTCGTCTGGATCTGTCGAATTGATCGGTGATAGAGGACGCGAATTGAGAATGGCCTCGATTTCGACTAGTACTGAAGCCAATTCGTCTGTTTTCAAGACGTGCGACTTGAGATGTTTCTTCATGAGAAGTTTCATCTGTTTTATGGCTGCCTCCCACAGGCCTCCCATGTTAGGCGTCCTTGGTGGGATGAAATGCCACTGAAGGTTGTTTTGGCATGAGAATTGAGAGAGCGATGCTTTGGAAGAGTGTAGCATCTGCCTGATGTTCTGGTATTCATTCCTGGTCCCCACGAAATTCGTACCATTGTCAGAATGGATTTCTTTCGGAGTCCCACGCCTGGCGCAAAAGCGTCGGAGTGAAGCCATGAATTCCTCGGTAGTTAGGTCGTGGCACAGCTCTATGTGTATGGCTTTAGTGGCAAAACAAACATATAAACAAGCGTAAGTTTTAACCATTACCGGCTTCCTTGTATGACCCTTGCGGACGATGAAGGGACCCGCGAAGTCTACTCCAGTGTATGTGAATGGAGCCGAGGGTGTAGTTCTGGTAGTAGGGAGCAGTCCGTGAGTCTGTGAGGAAATGCGCTCATAGGCCATCTGGCATTGAGGACATCGACGGCTCAGACCTTTGAGGTAGTTCTTTAACCCTGGAATGTGATAGGTCTCCTGGACTGTTGCTAGCAAGGTATTGGTGCCAGGATGGAGGTATCTCTCGTGAAGACTCTGGAGGAGAGTGCGGGTGAGTTGAGACTTCAGCGACAGTGGAATGAGATGTTTAGCTCTCCCACCAAAGTTCGGATCTCTGACTCTAGTGTACAGAAATAGAACATTGTTATCATTGGTAGTTACATGAAATTTTCTGAAGGGATGACCCTTAGGAGGAGGCTTCTTTTTGGCTATCACCTCAAAGATTTCTGAGTAATGTTCTTGTTGTTCTTGTGATATTAGCCATTGTTTTGTAGCTTCATATTCTGAGGTGAGTAGATGCTTGTCCTTGATCCTTTCGCCCGGTGGGAGTTTGCGATTGAGTCGCCATCTCCTACACCAAGAGAGAACCCGGACCAACTGCTCAAACTTGGAATATCTATCCCAGATTTTGTTGATTGTAGCCGATGGTGCGGTGAGAATAACTGACTTGATTTCGGGTATTTCCTGAGGAACTTGAAATTGCGGCGTAGGCCATAACTCGATTGGTTGGGTAATCCATGGAGGACCATTCCACCAAAGCTTGGTCGCTATGAGCTGTTCTGCTGTCGTCCCTCGACTGAGTAAGTCTGCTGGGTTAGACGCTGAAGGAACATGACGCCACTGAGTGTTCGGAAGTAGTACTTGAATTTGACGTACACGATTAGCCACGAAGGACTTGAGAGAAGCCGGTGATTTCCTTATCCAACACAGGACTATGGATGAATCACTCCATGCCGTTAGATCAGATATGTTGAGTTGTTCCGAGCAATACTTTAGCAACTTAGCAAGTAAATATGCTGCTGTGAGTTCAGCTCGTGGTATCGTAAGTCCTTTCAAGGGAATAACTCTTGATTTGGCAATTGCAATAGCAGTGTGAGAAGTACCATCCACAGAAGTTTCCTTAACGTACATGACTGCCCCGTAAGCCTCTTGAGAGGCATCGGCGAATCCATGTAGAGATCTTGACAGAGTGCCAGTAGAAGGAGTATACTTTCTAGACAGAGTATAAGAGCCAATGACCGGAAGCTGAGACTTCCACAAATGCCAGGCTTCATGTATGTCATTGGGGACTGAATTATCCCAGTTGAGTTGTAGCTGCCACAATCGTCTGAGTAGAATTTTGCTTACAATAGTACAGGGTGCAAAGAATCCCAACACGTCATAAACCTTGCCGATGTTAGATGCGATAGTTCTTTTAGTTGTTGGTTGATCGAGTGGAATTGTAGGAACTGCGACTGATAGCTTGTCTGTGTTGACATTCCAATGTATGCCCAATGCCTTAATGGGTCTTTCACCTGGAGCTATCTGTAAATCAGCAGTCTCAATGATGTCTGACGGTATCGATTCCTTGAAGTTACTGTCACAAGTCCTCCACTTGCGTAGAGTCATTCCAGCTGTCTTCAATAAATCGCAGAGTTGTTCGCGGAGTTTGATAGCTTCCTCGACAGAGGCAGCGCCTGATACGTAGTCGTCCACGTAAAAGGATTCGAGTATGGCCTTGCTAGCTTCAGGGTGAGAGAGAGTGTTGTTGCATGCAAGATGTCTGAGGACCTGCGTGGCTAAGTATGGGGAGCAACGAACTCCGAACGTCAGCCTGTTCATCCTTAAGTCGTTGATCGATCCATGACTGTCTCTCCAGAGAAAGCGGTGAACATCTTTTTCGTCCGGGTGCAGTTTGATCTCCCTAAACATTTTACTTATGTCGGCGGAGAATCCTATTGGATGAATCCTGAACTTCAGCAAAATATCTGATAGCAAAGGGTAAAGGTTGGGTCCTTGAAGCAGTATATCGTTGAGCGACACTCCAGTACTTGTAGGCGCAGAAGCGTCGAACACGGGCCGAACTTTGGTAGTAGTAGAGGAGGATTTAAAAACTCCACGCACTGGAAGATAATAATGAGGTAGAGTCATCTCCTTATCAGGAACAATCTCTGCATGCTCGAGTTGGACGTACTCGGAGAGAGCAGCGTTGAATTCTGCTGCTCTCCCTTTCCTGTCCAGGGACTTTTCATTCTGTTCGAAACGTCTGACTGCTAAGTTCCTTGATTTACCAAGTTGAGGTGGATTGGGAATTCTAGGCAATTTGACAATGTATCTGCCATCTGAATCCACTTGATGGGTGTCTTGAAAATGTTGTACTATGTCTTCATCTCGAGATGAGAGATTGGCAGATTCCGGAGTCTTGTCCAGCTCCCAGAGCCTGGACAAATCTTCCGCTAAGTTATCCTCGGTCATATGGACTTGTAACACATAAGTTTGTGAAGAGGAATAGTTCAGAGGTCCAGACACGGTCCAACCGAAGATTGTTGGCTGCGTCGATACTTTGGAGTTGGTGCCTCTGGTGAGTGTACCTGTTATGCACTCACTACAATCCAGTCCTAGGAGGACGTCAAGACTTCCTCCAAACTGAGGATCGGCTAATGGTAAACCTTTGATGTGTGGTTCAGATTTGATGTTTTCGATGTTTGTAGGAGGAGGAGATGCTGGTAGTTTGCTGACGACGTTGAATTGTCCAGTTAACGTTTTCGATTGATCGACCGTCGATTGAAGTGTGAGTTCAACGTAGTGGCGACTGACTCCATCACCACAAGCCCCAGCAATATTGAGCCTTCTAGGATGTCGTGGGAGTTTAAGTCGTGAGGCTAAGCTCTCCGTGATGAGAGAAGAAGATGCTCCAGAGTCAATTGCTACTCTGATGTCACTCTCCTTGTCGCCATTCCTTACTTTCGCCATCGCAGTGTGCAGGAAATAGACTGTGGGAGGCTTCTCTACAGTTGCTTTCTGGTCATTGATGGCCATGCAGTTGGTAGTGTCTGATGTTGTAGAGTTAGATTGATTGCTTGGGCGATGTAACAAAGTGTTGTGCCTGCCATTACACTCTTTGCACTTGTAAGACGAATTACAATCGGAGGTTGCGTGACTGAAGGCTAGGCAGTTAGTACATCCATGTTTGTCCTTGACCACCTTAAACCTTCTCGACACGTCGTATCCCAAAAATACTGGACATTTGAAAAGTCGATGTGTCTCCTTGCATAAGACACATTCTGATGAGTTGGTTTTGGCTGATTGTGAGGGCTGTTTCTTGGGAAGGTGTTGAGTGAGGAGGGTCGGCCTCCCGCGAAGAGTGATCTCGCATTGTTCTCGAACGGTGAGATGAACTTCTCAATATCCCTGAGAGAAGGCACAGCTGTCTCGTCTTTGAAGTACTTTGTCCACTCATCACGTAGTGAATCATCGAGCTGATTGAGAGCTAGTGCTGCGACCATCTGAGAAAGAGTTACTCCATCAAGCTCCTTCATGGCTTGAAAGGGAATAGAGTAGTTCTGGCGAAATTTGGCATATCCAGATGTGTTGAACGTGATAATGTCTTTCGATATGACCTTCTGAACGAGAAAGGGAAACACCTGCTTGGCTGAACCGTATCTTGCCTTGAGAGCTTGTAGAGCGAGTGTGTAGCCTGATTCCAATGCAGCGTGGGAGTTGACTATCTGCTCGGCTTCACGTTCATCCATTGCCTTGAGAAGAAAGCAAGCTTTCTCTCGTTCGGAATAATCTTCGCCTGCTCTGTCCAAAGCCGATGTAAAAAGCTCACAAAAGTTGTGCCAATCTAACGGATGTCCCGAGAACGTGGGTAAGTCCAGCTTGAGCTTGCTTCCTCGATAGGCTGGAGGAGGAGGGGCTGGTCTCTCCACAACTGAAGACTCGAGTTCAAAACGTTCCTTCTGTTCTCTTCTCTTGATCCGACCATGGTTGAGCAGGATGGTCAGATCCACAAGACTTTGTTTAAATTGATGTCGATAATCCTCCAACACTGGTGAAGTGGTGGATAAACTTTGTTGTTGAAAGGTGATGATTCGTCGTTGTATTCGATTGAAGTCCTTTTCGAATTCTCCGGCTAATGTATCTCCGTGATCCTTGAGGATATCAATATCTTGCTGAATGACTTGAGCTTCATTGTACTGGGTGAGCGTCAGCTTGAGGGCTTCTGCTCTGATCACCAGATCCGAATTACACTCGTTGGCTTCGATGCCTTGGTCAATCTCCTTGACGAGATCATCTGCTGTGGAACCTGCCTTAGCTTCAAGAAGTTGCTCTACCTTGGCTTGTAAGGCTTTGAACAATCGGTTCTCCTTCCCCAAATCCTCCTTGAGGCGATTCAGCGTAGGAACCCTGAGTTCTGTCAATAGTGATGCTTCGAATTCTTCTAGCTTATGAGTAAGCCTAGTCAGCCGGCCTTTACGGGCTGAACGTCTGAGTTTGGCTGTGTCGAGTGAGGTGATATCCGCAATGACCGATAATTCCTCCATTAAGTTGCAACGATTAAGCGATGAGATAGACTGATTGGTAAACAGTAAACTGTAAACTGACGACAAACTATAAGCTGAAGATAAACTGTAAGCTGTTGATGTAGGTTGATAGTAGCGATCGAACGTTGGCAGAGTACTATAGTTTCTGCCTCAATATGAATCGACTACGACCGAAATAGTTTAAGCTAGACGAACGAATAGAACGACTGATTATTACTGTTAATACTGTGACTTGTACTGCTCACAGATGTCTTCAACAGCCCAACAGAGCTAGAGTCACTGGCTTCTTTCCGGAGTCTTAGACAGATCTAGTCGGTATCCGGCTCGAAGGACCAATGTTCGAGGGCGTAACTTCCCGAGCTCTATGGTGGGTGTGGCACAAGTAATACCACAGGGGCGAAGGACCAGGTGATAAGATCCCTTTGACTAATGAGTATGTCAAACGCGCAGCCGCTGTCACCTATGGCAATTGCAGCCTTGCTAATCTGACCCCAAAAGCTAGTACTCCCACAGATGTCTTTGCGAGTAAGGGCTTTAAACTTATCCAACGAAAGAAAACATATAATTGTACAGACTTATAAGTGAACGGCCTGATACAAGAGTAAATGGTTTCAAGGAAGCTATGAATAATATTATGTTCAGATGAATAGGTAAGGTAAGTTAGCTACATGATATGCTTGTTTGTGAGAATGGTGTTAATTAATGTTAATTGATGTTGATTGACCCGCAGGCAGGCTGAAGAGTGTGTGTACCCCTGTTCAGTCTTCTGACCTGAACATGTATATTGACTATTTCATCGAAACCTTTGTTTTAATGTAGGAAGTAAATAAACATATTGGTGATGACTTCAAAGGACATCAACAAAGTGATCATGCTTTCGATTGCAAGTATTCAATAAAAATATGGCAGCTATTATTGGTCTTTGAAGCAAGTAATTCAAGTTAACACTCACTGCATTATGAACCATTTCTTAGAATTTCAATGATGTGTTCCAGTAACGTCACTCTATTAGATTGTCCATTCCACCACCCAATTCATCAATAAACTCAAACTTAGTGTAGTATTCTAAGTGATTACAAACAGCAAGTATATAAAAGGTCTCTGATTTCAACACGTCTTATGCTCAAGCATTATAATATTAGGTAATTAGTTATACATTGGCGAAACATAAATTTATCTGTGGGGAAGGGGCAACCACGAACTGTGATGGAATCTGACGATAGCCCATCATCTGTAAAGTTTTGTTGTGTGCCATAACACTTGTCCCACATTCATTTAGTTTGAAAGTTCAGGGGGGGAGAAACAGGGGGGGCAGGGGGGGCTTTAGCCCCCCCACTTTCTGAATTGGGTGGGCAGAGCCCCCCCACTTTTCACTATAACTAAACAGTCTAGCATACAATTGCTACACATTAGCATAACAATAATATTATAAAGCAGCTAGTCTAGTAGCTAAGCCACAAGCATGAATGTCACTGTGTCATAATTACTCAAGCCAGTCATAATGCAGCTGCTAGTCACATGGCCATTATCTATTATTTTTTCCATCTAGCTTAGCTAGCAGAGCCATGTCTAAGAGAACTAGACAAATGACTTTGGTGTCAGCTTGGAAGAAGCAAGCAAGAATACAGTCAGATGAAACATCTGGAGATTCTGGTGGTGGTAACCCAACACCTACTGAGAGTGCAAGTGCTGAAGTTGCCTCCTGCCCTGAGCAATCAAGTCATTCTCTTGATGAGGTAACAAATAATCCAGAGCAATCACATGTGGAGTGTGTAGCTCAATGTTGTATCAATAATGAAGAAGCATTTCAGCCTGTAGATAAGCAAACTTTATCAGGGCTATCCTTTAACCAGAGAAATTTTCAATCAAAGTGGTACAAAGATTACCCTTGGCTCAGTGTTTGTGCTACTGTCAAGAAAGTATTTTGCTTATACTGCCGTTATGGCAGTAGTCATGGCTTGCTGGCTTTCAGCAAGTGCGCTGAAGATACTTTCACCAAATCAGGTTTCAATAATTGGAAAAAAGCCTTGGAAAAGTTTAGAGTGCATGAAAATTCTCATGCTCACAAGGAAGCAAAGTTGAAATGGATCGCCCGGTGTATGCCTACTATTACCACTCAGCTCAGCTCCCAAATGGCAGAAGCTCAAAAAACCCGAAGAGAGGGGCTTGTGGTACAACTAAAAGCCATAAAATATCTCACCCGTCAAGGGCTTGCATTAAGAGGTAACGATGAAGAAGAAGGAAATCTTTCCCAGCTTCTCTTAGCATGGAGTGAGAACAATGATTGTCTCAAGGAGTGGATAAAAGAAAACCGATATACCTCACACCAGGCAGTTAATGAACAGATATGTCTTTTGAGACAGGCAGTTCTTCGAAAACTCCTGAAAAGCATCAAAGATAATCAGCCTTCATGGTATGCAGTTATTGCTGATGAAGCAACGGATGTGACAAACAGTGAACAACTGAATTTATCCATTCGTTGGGTTGGTGCTGACTACATAGTTAGAGAAGATACAGTTGGATTATTTCGTGTGCCTGATACCAAAGCAGAAACTCTCTTCAGAGTGATAAAAGATTTATTGATTCGGTGTAACCTTCCCATTTCACTATGCCGTGGGCAAGCTTACGATGGAGCTTCTAATATGCTGGGAAGAAAAACTGGAGTAGCTACCCGATTCAAGGATGAAAATCCAGCTGCTATAGCTGTGCACTGTTGTGCACATTCACTGAACCTTTGCTTACAAGATGCTGGAAGAAAATTAACATGTATTCGTGATGCTCTGGAAACAGCTAAAGAAATAGGCAAACTCATTAGGTATTCACCCAAACGCTCGCATCTATTTTCGACAAAGTTGCAAGAATCTGGCAATGGTGTTACTTTGAAACCACTTTGTCCAACTAGATGGACAGCAAGAACTGCTGCTATTGAAGCTATTCTTACTGATTATACTTTGTTATTGGAGGCTTTGGATGAAATACAGGAAACTACACATGATGAATATGGACCAAAAGCAGGTGGTTTGTTGCTGTCATTGGAAAAGTTTAGCACGTTATTCGGACTTCGGCTAAGTCATCTTTTGTTTGCTGCAGCAGAGCAAGTCTCACTCACACTGCAAAAGAAAGATATAGCATTGAATGAAGCTCTAAGTGCTGTTGAAGTAGCCAAAAAGTTTTTCAAGAGAACAAGGTCTGATGAGAGTTTTAACGGATTTTATGACAAGACAGTCACGATAGCCCAAGAGCATAGCATTGGTCAGCCAGAGCTGCCTCGTTACAGAAGGCGTCCTGCAAGATACGAGGATGGTAGTGACCCACATGTCTTTTCATCAGCTAAGACATATTTCCGTCAAATGTATTTTGAAGCCTGTGACTTACTTCATGGTGAGCTAGACAAACGATTTCAGGACAAGCATATGTCTTCTGTTATTGCTATTGAAAAAGCGCTCATATGTGCAGCTAATGGTCAGGACTTTGAAGATCCTATGGAGGTACTAAGAACATCCTGCTACAAGGATGATATTGATATGCCTAGCTTAACCAGACACCTTCAATTGCTACAGGATGTAATCAAGCAAAGTAGTCCAAAATCAAGAGGGTCACTTCCATCCAAACCATTTGTGATGCGATGAATAAACAATCTGACATTTTCAAGAAGATGCTGCCAACTGTGCATCAGCTTCTTCGGCTATATCTTGTAATTCCAGTTACATCAGCAACTTCAGAGAGGACATTCTCAGCTCTAAAGCGTGTTTTGACCTATGTTCGGTCTACTATGACAGAAATTAGGTTAAATAACTGCCTTCTTTTACACATTCACAAAGATCTCACCGACTCTTTAGAAATTGTTTCTGTAGCTAGAGAATTTGTGAACAATGATGAACGTAACAAGTATTTTGGGTATTTTTAATAGCAATTATGTAATGAGAATACTTTCATGTCAATCTAGCATTTCAAAAAATGTCAATTTTACTTCGTGTGGAAGGGGGCGCATCTCCCTCGCACACCTTCCCCCTCGTGTGGCCTTATGGCCATGCAGTCTGCATCTTTAAATTTGGCTGGCCACCCCTGGTCAGCACCCCCACTTTTTACTTGCTGTCTCCATCCCTGAAGTTAGATTATTTTTGGTAAACCTCACTTTGTCCGTTATTATTTTTATGTGAATCGAAAGTAATTTTTTTAAATCTGATATAAAATTAGAATTCTTATGAATGGGGCTTTTCTTTGATACCTAGCATAAGCACTTTTGATGGGAAGACATTGTTGAGTAAAATACATTGCCTATGTAGTGGTCACCCAAGGTCAAATCAGAGTTGCCCCAATAATATCCAGTTTATACTAGCTATAACTCATGTGTATCAAATTTCATACTTTTATCACAAGTGAGTGATTCTTTAGCTATGCTACCATGTAAGGTACTGTAACTAGGGGTGGAGTTGACAGCAAGTATATGGAAGGTGTTTCGTGTGCAGAAATAATTAAAGTGGATGGTCCCGATTTATAACTGGAATTAGATGAAAACAACATTAATAGTCTTATGGGATAGACTTTTCCCTGTTTATCTAATAAAGCATTTTCCTCTGTCGTATTTATAATAATTGGCTGAAATATACCAACTTATGCTGACTTGCTCAGCAGCAATTATCTATTATTATGAATACTAAAAAATGTTTTTGAAAAGTAAAATAGGAGCAAAATGAATAATATTATAAGAGCAGCATAAGTAATTTTATTTAGCAAAAAAGAATAGCAAAATTAGGAAAATTAAAGAAAATTTTGTCAATGCCTACTCCGAACTTGCAGTGGGCGGCACTGAGAATATAATGTTGTCAGGGAACGAGGACATCTAATTTCAGATTCTTTCCCGGTTTTTTTTTCGCAATGACTTCATCCAACAAGTGAAGGCAGCTCTTGACAGAGCCCATCAGGGACAAACTTGTGAAGGAGCTTCCAGGGATCCAGGTTATGAGGATGGTATTCATAGGAATGTTTCAGACGATGAAAGGAATGGAAGCACATTTTGTAGATGACTAATGAGTGGGAGTGGCATTAATTTAAAAAAATGTTACGATACCTTGAAAAACAACAAACTATGGTCACCACCTTTACTTATAATAATAAAAACATTTTCACTCCTAGTGATTTGAACAGTTATTTCATTTCAACAATACAATGACCATGAGCAAACTAAAGCACTGAAAGTATAAACCCTCAGCTGCCAGTTAGTTTGTTAAAAACAAGTCCTTATTGTTGAATAATAAGTTCAGCCTCTATCAATAATCTTTTTTTTTTCCCCCTATTCATGAATAACTTACTACATTATCTGGTTAGTTGTGAAATTGTGACCGGTTTTGGGAAAATCGACCTAAACGCGGCAAACAATTTTTTTCAGTATCCCCGGGTAAAGCCTTATGGGTCGATTTTTTTCAAAAAAAAAATTATGGCAGAAATGGATAGACACCAGTTAGCTCTAGCTTATGACGCAGTTGTAAGCTCTGGCGTGCTCTAGAACTCACACTAGGAGGCTAGAAACACTAGCCGGTTGGACTCTTGTACGGAGAGTTGCTAAGAAATAATTGGCGGGCTTTTCACTAACGGCGGGAAAAAACTGTAGCTAACTAATTCACTTACTATATTCTACATAATTCACCTACTCACGCAATTCTCGCCATCATAGTTTCTTAAGGAGCCCTGCATTAAGTCTTTTAGACTTCTTTCAATCCGCCAGTAACCGGTTTATTCCATAGTGTCCCGGAGACACGCAGTAATAGTATACGGACACAAGCCACGCCCCCTGACCTTAGCAACGCCTTTACCCAGCGTTTTTTTCGAAATCAGCAATAATAAGTTTAGCAAAAATACTGAAGTGTTGTAGTGCGTAGGGCGAAGACGGCTTGTGCTACAGCTTCTAAATTAGGAGGACGGCATCCCAAGGCCCAGTGCAGCCTACTGGTAGAATAAATTAGAAAACTTTAGATGCCGAGTTTAGGTCGATTTTCCCAAAACCGGTCACAATTATGCTAGCTATGACCTAGTTGTGCAAACAGCTTTAGTCTTACCAAGTGAGGAAATTACTAATGTGGATTATCAGCAACTTTCAATGTGCACAACCACAGGAATGTCTGGACTTTCGGACATGCTAGGTACACGAAACATCTTTCATAAGCTGGTATACTTACAGATGATACAGCAACAATAGACATTCCTTCCTGATACAAGCTATCCAGGAAAGATCAGCACTGGAACTGGGAGCGGAGATAAAAGTGTTCGCTCACGTGAGCATGCACGCTATTTTCCGAATGGCAAGTAAACGATCATTTCGGCCCCGAGCAGTGCTCACTATTCAAAATGTCTGCCATTCTCTATTTTAAAAACCTAAGCCGTCAAAAAGATGACAAATTAAAGGTACATTTATACCGTCCTCTAGTCTGAGTCAGAGTTTTCTTCTTCTCAATATAATATAAAAAGTCCGCCCACCGTTGACACAGTGAATGAATGAACGAATGACCATGAGGCTACTATAAGGCCACAGCAGGGAAATTTTCCGTTTCTCATCTGGGAAATTTCCTGTTTCTCATCCAGGGAAATTTCCTGTTTCATCCAGGAAAATTACAAACGCGGGAGAGAAACATTATTGGTCACAGAATCTTCTCTTTCTAGTCTCATGTGCTGTACAAGTACAGTAACTGATCTTTAGCGAGTCTGCTAGTACATATGTGAGTCCTGTGTCAGTTCTGCAAGGAAACAGGAGGACTCTTCTTTGGAAAATGTTTCTTTTGTCAAGAAAGCATACTTTTGTATCATTTTAGTATTTCACTCTTTTCCAACACACCAATAATTCTGCATTTTTTTCAAGGTCAAAAAGAAAAACTCATTTTGAAAATATTACATTTGTATTGTGTTTATTGGGGGTTGTAGTGTGATTGTATGAGGGAGGGTGGTGAGATACAGGAAGTTTCCCTGCAGTGGTCTAACCCTCACACTCATGTGCGTTGAGGGAGTAGAAGTAGTCAATTCAATTCATACTAGTTACATATCTTGAATTGGCAACTCCTGTCTGTATAGCTGCTGGGTAGAAGATATGGACTAAATTGTAGCTAAAAATACATGCCATTATTATGGATCACTCTTGGAAGAAATGTGTAGTTAATGTGTTTACATTATATGAGCAGTCATTTTCATGTTAAAGTTTTGAGATATCACACAAGCCATGCACAGAAAAAGGATAAGAGTGTAGTCATTCTCTTGTTTATAGATTGGCTTCAGTGAACCTTGTCATCTCATTATGACAGCTAGAGAAGGGACATTTGGATGAGCCAATGCATCCTAAGTTTTTCACTCTGGCAGCTTGCACAGAAGCAATTTGACCTTTAAAACTCATGTGGGGTGTGGCCATCCGTAATTTTGATATTATCATATCAATAAAAGAAAAAGGTTAAGTTGTGGTTGAAGCAAGCCCCTCACAAATGTGTCTCAAAAAATACTTTGGTATATATCTTATATAATTATAGCCCCCCCCCCCCCCCCCCCCCCCCCCCCCTCCCTCTTCCAGTTGAAGTAAATAGTTTAAGAAATCATACGAAGTGTCAAAACCTTTCGTAGTTAGAAGTTCAGGGCTTACTTCTGCTATATCCTAAGCTTTCCGAAGCTCTGCCCTTTTAGACCAAGTTGAATCTGAAACAAATAATCTTTTGTTTGGTACAGTTTGTCCATTTTAATACCTTATATTTTTACATTGCCAATTTTTTTTGTTTATTTTATTGATGTGTTAGTTCGTAACTATGGACAGCTGCTCCTCAAATATCTATCATAATGAAAACTGTAAATGACGGCAATGATGGTGTATGCAATGATGGTGTATGCATGCACGTGGTTAAGAAAAGTTAGTGAGAAAAAAACATACAGACTGATATAACAAATAATAATGGCTAATAATACCTTATACTATTGCAGTCCTAATTTGCAAAGGTTAGTGTCATAGTGTGGCGGGGTATTTGCTAATCCATAAAATAATAATAGTAGCTAAATAATTAGCCACATGGGACATTTATTGTAAACAAAAGGCTAAATTCTGTTCCTGATAAAATCACCAAATTGGTGATAATGCTCAGTATGTTTACTATTTCAGCTGTTTGACAAACTTTGTGTGTCACTTCCTGAGAGGAGTTAATTGATAGTCCTTGATTTTCATTTTCCTGCAAAAGGAGTCTTCAAATACTGTTTTTATGGCTCAAAATCTGTCATAGGGTTCGTTTTACATCTTTCAAAATGGATGACTATTCTGTTGGGTACAATGACTCGTATTTTGAAATTTTTACAAATGACTCCCACATCAATGGCGGCCTTGATTGGTCCCTTGATGCAAAATTGAAAGCTCCAGGAATAGCCTTCATTGTTCTCCTCCTCCTCCTGCTGGCTCTTCCTGCTAACCTCTTTGTGGTCATATATTCTCTCAGTCATTGTCGAGACTTCAAGAAAGGAGCCACCATCCTCCTCTTCTGCCTGGCTGTTAGTAACCTCATCATGGCTCTGCTCTACATGCCTTTTGTCGTTGTAGCTACTTCTGCAGACGAGTGGATATTTGGAAACACAGACCACATAAGACAAGTCCTCTGCGACATACATGGATTCGTTTTTGAACTTTCAATTACAGTGACCAATCACGTGTTAGTGGTAATGTCCATTGAACGTTTCTTTTATATTGTAAAAGTTCATCTACACTCAAAGATAATGTCTTGGAAAGTCATTACAGTTATCATGGCTGCAGTGTTGGTAAGTAATGAGGCAATAAAGGGTATGAGAGAATTCATGAATCATATGGCTTCAACGAAATCTAAGTATGCTATAGGTTATACTTTTTTGTTGTTCTAAATTTGATTTAGCATCTCTTAATGGTTGCCATTGAAAATGACAGTGAAAACCAATGCAAATAGGACCTAGTTTGTAATAATTTATTTATCACAATTAGTACATAATTTCTTTAGTTTAGATTGACTAAAATGTCATGACTTATCAAGTTGATATGTATGTATTATTCTTGAAACTCTTTAGGTGCTATCAATTCTTTGGTGTATTTTTCCTATCTTTGGTCTGGGTGACTATGACTGGTCATATACAACTGGAGGTTGCCTGTCTTTCGTCCTCCATGACAGTCGTGCTCTTACTATTGTCTTTATGGTGTATTCTGTGTTTCTGCTCATTACCATTCTAGTCACTACTCTGTGGACGTTCTTGTTCACTCGTGGCTTCCTCAAGAGAGTATTGAATAGGAACACAGATACCCAGTTCTCTGATCGAGAACAAAGCGATTACAATCGCAGAGTCCGGAGCTTGGTTGGTATATTTGGAGCTTTGCTCATTGTAAACATATTTTCATGGATTTCTTACGTATTTCCTCCAGTATTTTACGCTCTAATTGGAGATGAAAATGCATCAATAGTTCCTGTAGAAGTTGATGTTGTTTTGTTCATTTTTTCTCTTACCAACACAGTGGCTAATCCTGTCATTCAAATATATTTCAGAAGGGAAATGCGGCATATTTTAGTGAAAATGTGTTGTTATTGGAGAAATAAGAAAGTCCTTATGGTCGCACACAGAAGCGTAAGCAAGCAAAGCGGCTGCACTGAGCTGAAGGATCAAGCGGATATAGCAACAGCCTGCAGCAACACTTGTCTATCTTCTGATTCTGTCAGCGGAGTAAATAATTCAAACGGAAAAATTGATCGTTATTATAAGCTAAAGAATTAGTAATTTGTCATCTGAAAAGGATAATTTATTTTTTGGGGTACTTTGTTATTGAATTTTAATAAGTTTGTTGGCTGCATTTTGAAATGTCATTATATTTGTTGATGACATTTTTTTGACTAATATTATTTTTTTGACCGTTTTTTTTAGTAATTTTAAATTTTGTTGTCTGTACTGACTGCAATTTTGTGACTAAACCTGTTTTAATTATACTAATAAGTTTAAAAGTAAATTTTATCCTACAAGGTATTACAAAATGACAAAAAGGAGAGACAAAAGAAATACACAAGCAACAAACACACCTAGTCTGCAAAAGCTGGGCTTCGAGGTATGTACTTTACTGCTAGTCTCGTGTAGCCTGACTCTTTTCCCCGTAGCTATTGGTAAAGTGAGACGACCTTACTGCCACCACAAGACTCATAAGATATTCTAGAGATGTCACAAGTTGCAGTGCAGTGAGAGAACACTGCAGTCTTTCTGGGTTGTGCTAACCCATCCATGGGCTTTTCATATTGTTATTATTGTTATTATTATTATTATTATTATTATTATTATTATTATTATTATTATTATTATTATTATTATTATTGTCGTTGTTGTTGTTGCTGGTTATTATTGTTAGTATTATTTATTATTACTATTTAGTATTAATATTTATTATTATTACTTATTACTAGTTATTATAATTAGTTATTATTATTATTACTATTATTATTATTTTATTATGATTGTGATTGTGATTACGATTTATTATTATTATCGATATTATTTATTATTATTTTAATAATATGATTGTCAAACGACGATGATGGTGTGTATGCACGAATAATGCATAAACTTAAACAGTTGGTAAAGCATCTTTATTAGCTGAACAGGTTGATAAAAAGCGGGTGGAATCGTCGAGGAAAGGTGGCTCAAGTTTTAAAAGGGAACAGCAAAGTATCGAACTGGAAGGCATATTAGCTAAGTCCACAATCATGCTTGAGAGAATCAGAAGCAGGAGAGATAGAAAAAGAAGAACAGACTCTATAACAGCTGAAGATAGTGAAGAGGGGGAGAAGAAGCTTAGATAGATTAGGAAAAAGGAGAACAGAAAGTTTTGTAACTTTAATCAAATGGTGAAGATGAGCAATACCTTATGCTACCCCATTACAATTAAAAAGGATGGTAGAATATAGACTATGAAAAGCAAAAGAACAGTCAATGAATATACATACATGTATACAAGTCTTGACTCACTGCTTTATAGTTACGCTGTAAATCATTATACATGTGTACACACATTCATATTTGTGTGCATTAATTAGCATTATTCATGGACAATGCCAGGGGAGGCGACCATTTAACATTTTAATATGCTTCATAATATGCCATAGTACAGTAAATATAATGAAATCTTGAGTTTGTACTTCTTTCTACAATTATAGAAGACTGCTAAGGGTAAGTGATGTGTAATCATACACGATCAGGAAATGTAAATTGGTTACAGTATTACAACCGTAGTATATGTAGTACAATATTCCACATGCTAAATTAATTAATGCTACTATCTAAATATGAAGTGTGGATGTTCATCTTTGTCATCTTGACTGAAGCACAGGTCAGGAAAGACAAACTAGAAATTGAAAAATACTCGTGACATAGAAGTCATTTTTTAAGCACTCAGCTTGGGAGGCTAAAGGCTCCCATATCCCATCTTATTTGAAACAAATTTTCAGATAAACCCATCTAAAAGATAAACGCTAAAAGCTACAGTGAATGCTTACTCCTATTTGATTTCGGGGGCATGAATAAACGATCCAGCACAAAAGAGTGTTGTCAGAATTGCCATTTAAGCTATCTGAATGAGTTGCGCTCTAAATTTAGATACATTGTAGTTCCAACAATGTCTTAATATTGACCCATAATAGTCCTACTTTGAATGAGCTAAATTGTAACCTCTAATATAACTCCAATTACATTACATGAAATATGTTATATATTAATTTCACTGCTTTGCCCCCTTCCTGACAGTGACTTGTTTCCCCTCTCCAATACAAGTAAGCAAAAAAATGCAAGGGTATTATTCAAAGAGCGGTAAAAATTTTTACTGGTCAGGAGTACATATCTTATATGGAATTGGATTGATTAGGATGGACACTTTTCAGGCAGTGATAGTTGGTGATTAATTCTTTAATATTGTAAGAAGTAATATAGGAGAATAATAGTAAGAATAAAATAAGAGCAAAGAAAGGAAGAAGCACAACCAAAACATGAGAATACATTAAAGCCATAAAAGAGGAAAACGTGGGAAAAGAATGATGAGAATGAACAAGATGTAAGTCTGATGTTTATGGCCAGGTACATGAAAATAGAAGATTGAAACAGTTGCAAAACCTGACAATACTAATGCTTATTATACAGTTCTGTGATTGTGGGACCTCCTTTCCTTCTTTCAACTAGTAATTAAATGAGGTTTACCACAGGAGTATATATGCTGAAGTTTTAAATTGTATGGTAGCAATAATTTGGGTGAGTAGTTTTAGAGATCAGAAAATAGCTATAAAGCAAAAAAATTCAAGTCAACATTATACAAATAGCAAGTGATGTTACAGGCAATGTGTAGTATTCTGATATTTCTTAAAAAGTACGAAAGAAGCGCTTTTAAAATCAATTGCACACACAATGGTGTTAATCACATAATCTTTTTACAGTCAAAAGATATATTAAAAATTTGACTGATGTTTCGACATCTTGCCCAGTCCTTCTGGAGGGCAGTGACTGCACATGTGTGTGTGTAGTTGGAATTTAAGGGTGCCCTCACATAGCAACGCGCACGCCTGTAGATCCGGACATTAATTTATTCCCCGCCAACCCCACCATCCGATAATACGCGAGCAGAAACAATCGCGCAGTAGTAGCAGAAGTATACTTTGCAAAGTTGTGGTGTTTTAGTTTAGCTTCTTGTTGTCTTATATTCGTTTACAGCAACTCTCCATACGTCGTCTGAGCTCACGCAGCAAGTTGCACCAGGCTGCCTCTCCACCAGTAGCCCTTCTCCGGACTATGCGCACCAGAACTCAAGTGGATGGATCCACCAGGCTCGATTTCTGCCGAGCGAAGACTTCCCAAGCTGTGCAAATCTAATACCTTCACCTTTGGCTATCTCCAATAAACTGCTCTCTCTTCTGACTCTCTTGTTATTGTTGTATTGATGTTTGCTTACTCTTGATATAGGCGGGTTCTTTTTAGAACCAATACAAACTAATTGAAAAAAAAATTGCTCGCGTACTCGCAGTACGAGATATGGGGGTGGGGCTATTTCTTAAGAATTGCGAGTGGAACTAAAGTTCCAAATTTTGGGTCAGTTTTTCTTGGAATCTCATAATGAGAACGACACAACACGGGTAAACCAAAAAAAAAATGAACTGCACTACAACGAGAACTTTTCAATATCTTATAAATAGAAAAAATTGCGAATATATCATAAAGTAATATTGAAATGGATAAGAACTCGCTGTCTTGCAGTAGAGTATCGGCTCCGTAGTAGTACACCAAATTGCGGAGCTCCAACTTACAGCGTCGCTCCAAAAAAGTGCCTCAAAGTTTTATAACCAGGCCCCGATATTTCCTCCAGATTCGCTCTAAAATTAGTGAGCGGCTCCTTCGGCAGGTACTTTGTCCTTGTGTTGTAGTGGAGAAGCCCCAGTATTGTCTTTATGGTGTATTCTGTGTTTATGCTAATTATCATTCTAGTCACTACTCTGTGGACGTTCTTGTTCACTCGTGGCTTCCTCAAGAAAGTATTGAATAGGAACGCAGATACCCAGTTCTTTGATCGAGAAAAAAGCGATTACAACCGCAGAGTCCGGAGCTTGGTGGGTATATTTGGAGCTCTGCTCATTGTAAATGTATTTTCATGGATTTCTTACGTATTTCCTCCAGTATTTTACGCTCTAATTGGAGATGAAAATGTGTCTATAGTACCTGTAGAAGTTGATGCTGTATTATTCATTTTTTCTCTTACCAACACAGTGGCCAATCCTGTCATTCAAATATATTTCAGAAGGGAAATGCGGAATATTTTGGTGAAAATGTTTTGTTGTTGGAGAAATAAGAAAGTACGCACAGTCACTCATGGAAGCGAAAGCAAGCAAAACGGTAGCATGGAACTGAAGAGCCAATTAGGAATAGCAACAACCTGCAGCGTCACTAGTCTGTCTTACAATCCTGTCACTGATGAACCAATAGATCTAGCTTATAAACTGAAAAGTTAGTAATTTGTTGTTTAAAAATAAATCTATTTTCTCTTGTTGTGTTTATTGGAAGTATTTTTTTACTATGTCTGTTTTTTTTTGTGACTGCTTGTAACAAATTCAATTACACTAATGAAGTTGAAAGAAGATTGTTAGCCTTAAGTTATAAAAAAGGGAGATATAGAAAACCACTTCGTTAGAAAGATTTACACATTTGATTGTTGATTTATTTTAGCAATGGTTAATAAACTGTATCATATAGTTTCAAGTTGTCAAAGAAATAGTTATAACTTCACTAACCAACACCTCACTATATTAATTGTAATCGCCACAATGCGGTGGGGTTAATCAATCTATTTTTTTGTTTGAGTGTTTATTCTTTTGTATATTACCAAGATGCCATCTACCTAGCGCCGTAGCTATCAGCCTAGTAATCAAAACATTGGCTGCTTATAGAACGTGACATTCAGTGCACGTGCATGAGTGTTACCTTGAGTGTTACGTTCAGCGTCTGGCATAAGATTCTGAAGATTCTTCCACGTTTGTGGCGCAATGTCTTCGTCCAAAAAGTGCAGACAGTTCGTGGCAGAGCCTCTCAAGGACAAAAGGGTGGAGGAGCTTCCAGGAGTCGGGGCTGTGGCCAGCTAAAAGGCTAAAGAATTATCACTACCCAAAAGTAGAGAAAATGCTTGGAATATTTTTGATGATGGAAAGAAATGAAGTCAGATTTTGTAGATGGCTGATGAGTGAGGGTTGTTTAAATTCTAGAGACCAGAAAATATGTTACAATGCCTTGAACGAATATTGCAATAACCACCTTTAAACTACCAACATAAAAAAAGAAGAAACCATTCAATTTCTCCTGTGATTTGAACATTAATAATTCATGCATCTCAACAATACAATGATATAAATATAATTATGAAAAATAGACTTAGCTCAAATAGCTAGTAATTTAAGACTAATAGAATATGAGTAACTCACTTTATTAGTACTTAATATAACTATTCTTAAAAATGTAGTACTGCTACTAATAGTTGGCAATATAATTCAAGAAAGCTGCAGCACCATCAAAGCATTTCTGGAGAATTGTCAGCTTAAGTGAAAATAATTTGTATTCTTATAGTGTTGTATTTATCAGATTATATGCACACATATATCATGCACATCATAATTGTGGCTAGAAGCAGTTCTAATAGCTACAGACTTCGGAATGCAGTTAACTATTTGTAGCTCATGTTTATTGACTGTACTAATTGAATTGAATTTATGTGCAATCAATAGATTTAATTGTGATACAGTTACAAGGTGTAATAAATGTGCATGCATTGTGCCACAATATGATATAACTGGGGAGAGTGTACCTATGGCCCTCCACTTCAGTCGCCCAACTTCTCTTTCATGATCACCTCGTCTGAACTTTCTTGAACACTCTCATACAAAATCAACTACAGAACCATACAGACTCATGGATTGTTTAACGCAACTTTAATTTGATTTAAAGGCTTATAGCTAGTCCAAACAGCCACACAAAAATGTTTTCAGTAGAACTTGTCAATAGTTTTGTGTTTCTTGTTGTGCTTTCCTTTACCAGTTTCCAGGCTGGATTGACTAGCCCATCTTTTATTGCCAGTCCTGCATTTAATACAATTGAGCATGAATTCCACTTTTCCAGAGTAAGCATTAACTCTGTAGGTCCTGAGCCTTGGTTGATGTATCCCCACTGATATACAAACTCATGTAATACACACAAAAAACCAGATGATTACAAATATGTCAAATTCAAAGAGACAGCAGAACTCCCTCAGGTGAAAGCAAATGTGAGCCAACGATTAACCTAAGCACCTAAAAAGGGTTACAACCAAGGCCTCATTAGATGAATAAAGGGACACACATCCTGAGTTGAGTTTATGTTAAATCCTAAGCCTTTTAATGCTCACTCATTCTTTGCTGGGGAAACACTCACTTGATGTATCACCATTACTGGTCTCCCTATGGCAACACAAACACAGACCACAATATCTGCTTCTTTTATAGTAATAGCACTTACTATTAAAAGACTTAGTAAGAGTCATAGTAGCTAATGATTGCTATATAGATAAGCCCAATGATTTTGCTATTCATATTTGTGAGGAAAACAAAGAATTAAGAATTGAAGATGTATAGAATGCCATGGGGGATATGGCATGGAAAATTTTGGGGTAGTTTGATTCATTGATCTCTATTAGTATAATATGATAAATAGTTATGTCTACATAATGCTGCTAGTATTTGTCTCTGGTGAATACATTAGCCATTATATTACATCAACTTCAGAAACAAAGCACAATTTTCAAGAATACATGAACTTGCATACACTCCAATGTCATCAAACTAGAAGATATTCAGCCATAACCTGTTTCTACTCAGACCTTACATCTACTCAGACCTTACATAAAATTCTTGTTTGTGAAAATATTGTATTTTAGCAACCTGGCCGTGTGCAGCAATCAGTATTGTGATACTTTGTTGTGATTTTACATATGAAATGCACAATGGGTATGTGCATATTCACACAATTACTCTTGCTGCCACTTGTGGTCATGCACATGTGGCAGAGCCAGGATGCCTGTGCACTAAGCAGGTACTATAAGTCATGCAAGCAAAGCTCCTGGAGACGGTCTAAGAACTGGCTGGAGAATAGGCCTATCCTCCTCACAGCAAGTAGAGTGGGCACCCGAAGTCCCACCTGGACCATTGCTTTTTTGTGAGTAAAGGTCTTGAATTTGCACCCCAGCAAATGCCAGGTACCCAATGACAACTGGTTGGACCGGACTGGTGGAGCTGGGGGAGGCTGATGGAAAACTAGACAGAAAAATTGCCAGAGTGGGGCTTGAACTACGGACCTCAGACCCTGAGCCAAGGACACAACCACTATATACACCACATAGCCACCACACGTACACACACACAAACATTTCCATGTGCATGGGTGCTCAAACATGAGCTCAACCATAATATACACTTGCATGTTCACACATGCACACCTTCACACACATACTCACATATATATGCATGCATGCACATGCAATAGGTTAAAAAAAATTACTTTGATAGTTGATTGCTACTGATAGTATGTCACTCTGGTTCTTTAGGAATCAGTTAGTGATCCTTTTCACCGGTTACAATGTTAAAAGATTGATATAAAGAAAAAGATGGTATTTTTTTTTCAAAACAAACATGTCATATTATTGCAGAATCCAATTAAAGTGATATTTAATGATATACTTGTATGGATTTCTCTATTAAACATTTGAACTAATCTATATACCATATCTTTCTACTTTTTTTAAAAACATATTGTCGCTAGTGGTAGTAGCTAGTACAAAGATGAGCACAACATTATATTAAATATTTCGATCATGGAAATGAGTCTTGTAGTAAAACTGCTTGCAATTAGTAAGTGTTTCAGAAACAGTAAAGGGATTTTTCCCCCAGCTGTTAAATATGTTCACTTCCTGTTGAATGTGAATCTGAACAGTCTTTAATTTTCCTTTTTCTGCCAAAGAAGTGATATAAATACTGTACTTAGCCACAGATTTCTTAGAGTGCTGTTTTAATAATTAATGCTAGCAACTCACTTTGGACAAATTTTACAGATTAATTCCATCCAGATATTGTTTGGACATTTTACAAGGAATTGAATGCTACAGCAATAGCCTTCATTGTTCTCCTTCACCTCCTGCTGGCTTTTCCTGCTGGCTTTTCCTGCTAACCTCATTGTGGTCATATACTCTCTCAGTCATTGTCGAGACTTCAAGAAAGGAGCCACCATCCTCCTCTTCTGCCTGGCTGTTAGTAACCTCATCATGGCTCTGCTCTACATGCCTTTTGTCGTTGTAGCTACTTCTGCAGACGAGTGGATATTTGGAAACACAGACCACATAAAACAAGTCCTCTGCGACATACATGGATTTGTTTTTGAACTTTCATTTACAGTGACCAATCACGTGTTAGTTGTAATGTCCATTGAACATTTCTTTTATATAGTGAAAGTTCATCTACACTCAAATTTAATGTCTTGGAAGTCATTACATAGTTATCATGGCTGCAGTGTTAGTAAGTAATGAGACAATAAAGGGCATGAGAGAATTCATGAATCATATGGCTTCAACAAATCTAAGTATGCAATATGTTTTACTTTTTTGTTGTTTAAAATTTGATTTAACATCTCGTAATGATCCACATGTTATTGCCATTGAAAATGACATTGAAAACTAAAGCAAATAAGACCTAGTTTGTAATAATTTATTTATCACAATTAGTACTTGATTTCTTTAGATTAGATTGATTAAAATGTCGTGACTTTATCAAGTTGATATGTATGTATCATTCTCGAAACGCTTTAGATGCTATCAATTCTTTGGTGTCTTTTTCCGATCTTTGGTCTGGGTGACTATTACTGGTCATATAAAACTGGAGGTTGCCTGTCCTTCGTCCATGACAGTCGTGCTCATACTATTGTCTTTATGGTGTACTCTGTGTTTCTGCTCATTATGATTCTAGTCACTACTCTGTGAACGTTCTTGTTAACTCGGGTCTACTTCAGGAAAGTAATGAATAAGTACGTAGATACCCATGAGTTCTTTGATCAAGAGCAAAGCGATTAAAATCGCAGAGTCTGTAGCTTGGAGGGTACATTTGGAGCTTTGCTCATTGTAAACATATTTTCATGGATTTCTTACATATTTCCTCCAGTATTTTATGCTCTAATTGGAGATGAAAATGTGTCTATAGTTCCAGTAGAAGTTGATGCTGTATTATTCATTTTTTCTCTTACCAACACAGTGGCCAATCCTGTCATTCAAATATATTTCAGAACGGAAATGCGGCATATTTTGGTGAAAATGTTTTGTTGTTGGATAAATAAGAAAGTCCGTACTGTCACTCATGGAAACGAAAGCAAGAAAAACAGTAGCATGGAACTGTAGAGTCAATTAGGAATAGCAACAGCGTTTGCCACCAGAAAAGCAGGTCATGCAGATAGGGTAACCTTTTGTTTGCTCTTTGAAATCCTCTTCCGAACCACAAAAAAAAGCATATTGTGGTATTTCCAGCCGAATAATACGGAATCTCAATCGGTGAGTTGCAGGACAAGTTCGTTTTCAAGTGGATGGCATTCAATACAGAGTCGTCGTCATGTTCCACCTCAGTAAGAGTATCACCACACACATAAAGAACTTCCAGCAAGATGTCCTCTAACTCTGACTTCTGATTTTTTTTCAGAGCAGACTTTGCATACATCAATCTCCATTTAGAGCACTCTGAGCACTGGACGACTGTTCCCACATTCTTAGCATACTGTGCACTTGGTGAAAACGGCCAACCATGAGATTTGCTTCCAGAATTGCCTTTGCTCGAAGGTTTGTGCTGCTCAGATGTTTCGGTGCCATAGGCTGCGGAAAAATCTTGGTAGTGCTCTCCCTTTGGGACAGGATCTGGTATGTGATGTAGTGACTGAAAAACATCTTCAGGTAGACGAGGAGGCTTACAAACTAAGCAACTGGCGTCTGTACATTTCATCACGCTGAACATGTAATGCCGACGCTTGCAATGGCTATCGAAGAAGACCTGTAATTTCTTCTTTGGCAAGAGCAGCTTTGCAGTTGTGTCATTCTGTGTCTGTGTCTCATCCACCTCTGTTATCACGTCCCAAAAAGCATCAATATCACAATCACTTGAGGCATGGAACTCACGCACTGGTTCATCTTTGAGCTTAAGCCTCCTGAAAAGAGAGTTGAGTAGAGTTTTTGGAGCTTTGAGGCTATCAGCTATTGCATCTTTCAATCCTGGTACCTGATCGGCACACAAGTGGATCTGCTTCATATTGCTGCAGGATTTGAGTTGATCTTCATACGTTGTTGCTCTTCTAGCCACGCCAGCTCCCTGTAGTGCCAGATTAAGAAGAGACATAATTCGCTCGGCTGGATTTTTCCAGCTATTGTAAGGTGGAGTTCTGATAGCACAAAGAAAATCCAAATCCAAATGAAGGTTACAAGCAGATCAATGCAATTTGAACAGAAGGGTAGTTACTGCGATGGTCTGGACCACCATCTGTGTAGAGCAATAGGATGGGATTCGTGTTTTCAGTTTCCAAAATCTTGCACAGTTCAATAGCATGGCGAATAGGCGATGAACTCTGAAAAGCACTTCCTTTAAGACCAGCAAAAACCCTCCCATGGTAGAAAGTTTCTTCCATTGATTCAGGAATGTTCACAAGGAAATTTACACTGGGTGTCAGTGTAAGTTTTGTGAAATCATGATCACCCACCACCATCTTCTCATTGAGCCCAACCAGCACTTGCTTTCCACGCTCCACTGCTGCGACTGGGTATCCAGGCTCTCCTACTTTGATAGAATGTTTGTCGTCTTGACAAACAAAAGTGGAGTGCTGGCGATACTTGATGGCAAACTCTCTTTCATACCTGAAGAGGGCAGATGCGTAGTGTGAATCAACATGATTTTTTCTGAACTGCCGAGACTGAACCATGTGTTTCAGCTTCAGTCTACCAGTGTACTGCTTGGAAGTGGATGTAGATACTTTCCGAGGCCAAAACTGGTAGCGCAACCACTGGAGTGAGGGAATGGGTGTGTCTGGAGGACACCGCTTCGAGACTTCATCATGGAGATCTCGTGCACTCAGTGCACAAGCAAGATGAGTGATCACTTGTCCATTCTTGTCAACAGTGTCATGGCGTCGTTCATCAACAGCTGTTTCCACTGCCGATGCAATGTACCGTTGACACTCTTCAAGAAAAGCAGTGTAGGGTTCTGGACGGCCAGTGTTGCGAACCCGTAGATCCCAAGCTAGTTCTGGATCTTCAGCGTCCTGTACCTGTGCTACTCTGCTATTGACTTCAGCTTCTTCCAATGAACTTGCTGCACAATCATCATCAGTAAGACGCCGGTAAGCCTCTCGTAAAAAAGCTGGTTTTGCATGTGTTACCTTTCCAAAACTGTGGATGAATGCCCTCCTCATAGCACGAGTGTGATATCGTGGAAGACATTTTTTAAGCTCTTGTTGAATAGTCATGTTCCGTTGGAGTAGTTCTGTTTAAGTTAGATCATCAGGAATCTTCCACACAAAATGCAAATGATTCCTACTACCAGTGTATGTGTAGAGTACACACTTTGAGGGTACAACCAGACTCTGATTGTATTCATAACGGCGTCGAAAATCAGATGGAGAGTAATCTTCGATAAGAATTGGTTCGTACTCAGAACACTGAAATAAAGCAGCGTGAAGACTTTGATAGCAATTGGAAAGCTTGGAATTGATGTATGCAGTACAATCTAAAACCTTGATATCGTCAACATCTGTGCGTACACAAACCCTCTTCGCATTATTATCCTGCACACGCTCATTTTGGCGATTCAAATATGCGGCATGCTTTCTCAGATTCTCAGCAAGTTGCAAGATAGCTTCACGAACTGAACTCCATTGCCGGAATTTCATGTTCGAGTTTCCAGCAAGAACAAATAGAGATGATGAATGAGAAAGCAGTTCTGTTGACTTCAATCTGCCTTCATCGATCTTTCGCTTCTTGTGTTTTGTGGGTAGGTTGTAGCCTTTGAATAGAGAAAATAGCGCTGGAACACCCCACGATCATAAAGAGTCTGGTGGTTTCCATCAATGTTCCAAATGACCTCGCCAAGTATGTTCACAAAGGATTTACCACACTGTTGAGCATGGGAAGCTGACCACCCAAGTTCTTGGCCAAAAAGTCGATCATATCATTTTTGAGACTAAGTTTCCTATTGGGAACTAATACTTGCCACTTTTGAGGTAGGGTGTGGCAGGAACGGCTGGATTCCATCAGTAAACTACAAGCATCCCGAACTGCAGGCCTTGTTGATGGCAGAGTTTCAGTTTCTTGGGCAGCAAGCTTGGTGGACACAACAAAATCCATGTATTGCCCCAGGCTGATCTCACACAAGCCATGCACAGAAAAAGGATGAGTGCAGTCATTTTCTTGATTAGATTGGCTTCAGTGAGCCTTGTCATCTCATCATGGCAACTAGAGAAGGGACATTTGGAGCGTAAGATTTTGTCAGAATTCAATGTTTTATTTATTTGTGAGCCAATGCATCGTAAGTTTTCACTCTGGCAGCTTGTACAAAAGCACTTTGACCTTAAAAACTCATGTGGGGTGTGACCATCCGTAATTTTAATATTATCATATCAATAAAAGAAAAGTGTTAAGTTGTCGTTGAAGCAAGCCCCTTACAAATATGTCCCAATAAAGACTTTGGTATACAGTCAAAGTTCAAAAAGTCAATGCTAGTTTACCAGCCCCACCCCCCCTCCCCCTCCCCCTTCCAGTTGAAGAAAATAGATTAAGAAATCATACAAGGTGTCAAAACTTTCGTGTAGTTAGAAGTCAAGGGCTTACTCCTGCTATATATTAAGCTTCCGAAGCTTTACCCTTTTAGACCAAGTTGAATCTGAAACAAATAATCTTTTGTTTGGTACAGTTTGTCCATTTTAATACTTTATATTTTTACATTGCCAATTTTTTTGTTTATTTTATTGATGTGTTAGTTTATAACTATGGACAGCTGCTCCTCAAACATCTATCATAATGTAAGCTGTAAATGACGACAATGATGGTGTATGCAGTTATGAAAAGTTAGTAAGAAAAAACATACAGACTTATATAAAAATAAAAAATGACTAATAATACCTTATACTATTGCAGTCCTAATTTGCAAAGGTTTAGTGTCATAGTGTGGCGGGGTATTTGCTAATCCATAAAATAATAATAGTAGCTAAATAATTAGCCACATGGGACATTTATTGTAAACAAACGGCTAAATTCTGTTCCTGATAAAATCACCAAATTGGTGATAATGCTCAGTATTTTCTGATGTTTGACAAAATTTGTGTGTCTCTTCCTGAGAGGAGTTCATTGATAGTCCTTGATTTTCATTTTCCTGCAGAATGAGTCTTGAAATACTATTTTTTATGTCTCAAAATCTGTCATAGAGTTCGTTTTACATCTTTCAAAATGGGTGACTATTTTGTTGGGTACAATAACTCGTATTTCGAAATTTTTACAAATGACTCCCATACCAATGCCTGGCTGTTAGTAACCACATCATGTATCTGCCTCCTTCATGATAGTCGTGCTCTTACTATTGTCTTTATGGTGAACTCTGTGTTTCTGCTCATTATCATTCTACTCACTACTCTGTGGACGTTCTTGTTTACTCGGGGCTTCCTCAAGAAAATATTGAATAGGAACTCAGATGCCCAGTTCTCTGATCAAGAACAAAGCGATTACACTCGCAAAGTCTGGAGCTTGTGGGGTATATTTGGAGCTCTGCTCATTGTAAATGTATTTTCATGGATTTCTTATGTATTTCCTCCAGTATTTTATGCTCTAATTGGAGATGAAAATGCATCTATAGTTTCTGTAGAAGTTGATGTTGTTTTGTTCATTCTATCTCTTACCAACACAGTGGCCAATCCTGTCATTCAAATATATTTCAGAAGGGAAATGCGGCGTATTTTGGTGAAAACGTTTTGTTGATGGAGAAATAAGAATGTCGTACTTTCACACATAGAAGTGAAAGCAAGCAAAGTGGCTGCATGGTACTGAAGAATCAAGCAGATATAGCAACAGCCTGCAGCATCACTTGTCTATCTTCTGATTCTGTCAGCGGAGTAAATAATTCAAACGGACAAATTGATCGTTAATATAAGCTAAAGATTAGTAATTTGTCATCTTAAAAGGATAATTAACGTTTTTTGGGTACTTTGTTATTGAATTTTTATAAGTTTGTTTGATTCATTTTGAAATGTCATTTTATTTGTTAATGATTTTTTTTGACTGATATTTTGTTGACCGTTTGTTTTAGTAATTTTAAATTTTGTTGTCTGTACTGACTGTAATTTTGTGACTAAAATACATAAGCAAGTTGCTAAGTTATTATTATTGTTGTTAGTATTATATATCATTACTATTTATTATTAATATTTATTATTATCATGTACTGAACTCAAGCACTCCCATAGAGATTAATAATACAAATGAAACTACCCCAATGTTTTCCCATATTGCTTGGGCATTCTAACAAGTGTTATTGCATACCCATAGGCTAATTTTATATTTTTAGGTTTTTTGTTAAATCTTAATAATAATGCATTAATTTGATATAGTCTATTGCTATAGGTATGTATGAATTGTAAATCACTTCATTTGTGGTTGTGTGTCATTAGGTGCAGCGGACATTGTGGTGAAACTTAGTGTTTGTGTTGCTGTAGGAAAACCAATATTTATTGTACAACTGGTGATGGTTGCTCCAGCAAAGTAGGACTGAGCACTTAAATCTTGTTGGTTCATAGTACCACTCGATGGTGTTGTAGGGTATGAAGAAGATGGATTAGTTTCAGGCTTTTTGTATGAGCTCAAGACATGAGACATTTCCTTTTGCTGTTGTAATGATGCTTTTTTATAGCTATTTAGACTTTGTAGATTTTTATGCCCAGTTAGTTGGATTATCTGTGTTTCTGGTACACTATTCTTGGTAAGACATGTAACCATTGTTTTTCGAGCTGAATGATTTGTTGTTTTTTCCCCAGACAATCCAGCACTTGCAGCCATCCTTTTCATTATTGTATTGATTCTATCCTTCCCCATCTTCTGTTTTTTGTACCAAATGTCATCATTGGAGTAATTGTAGTTCACAGCCAGATAAAATGGGGATTCCGATTTGCACATTTCAACTGGACGCTTTGAAGAAACTTTTCAAAAATACGTAAGGGACACCGAGAGATATTGTTGGGGGTGTTCCACATTTTGGGTTTGAATTGGCGACTTGCATTTGTTTCACCTGAACGTGTCTTGGTATCTCTTTCTTTAAATTCAACATACTTGAAACCATCTGGTGTAGAGTGGATACAAAAATCACCATTATGTAAGTTTATAATGCATATCTCCTTGCAAAGATAATATCATGTATGTTGTTGTCGAATCTGATGGAATTGAAAAGATATTTGAACCATTAGAGACAAAATTACTTCAAAAACAAGCATCATATACTCACACATTAACTTACTGCAGTACCTTTGCAGACTGTTCAAATATTTATTCCTTTTTTAAGACGTTATATACAAAAGAATACAGCAGGAACCACATATATCTCCTTGCAAAGATAATATCATGTATGTTGTTGTCGAAACTGATGGAATTGAAAAGATATTTGAACCATTAGCGACAAAATTACTTCAAAACAAGCATCATATCCTCGCACATTAACTTACTGCAGTTCCTTTGCAGACTGTTCAAATGTTTATTCCTTTTTTAAGACATATATACAAAAGAATACAGCAGGAACCACCCCCAAAGATCCACTGGTCCACATCGAGTCAATGTCATCCATTTCCAACGGTTCAGCAGCATTGTTTTTATTTCCTTTCCCTATTTTTAAAGCATTTTACGAGCTGCTTTCAACTTTTCTCGAGAGGATGAAAAACGAGTGTCACGGGTGATGCTATATAAGGCTTACGTAATTCTTGGGTCAAGTGACGATCCAAACTTCTTTGAAAAGAAGTGAGAGTGTCAGGTTCATACAATGAGTCATCACTCTTCCTTAATTTGCAAAAGAAATGTCCTAATAATCTGTCTAATTCAGTAGGTGGAATTTTTCCTATTTTTCTACACTCACCAACAGATTCACACCAGCCGTACTACTTCCTCAAGTCGGAATTATTTTCTTCTTTGTGTTACAATTTTTTTGCTGGTCCACAAACATTTCCAACTCTTCATCGTCCAAACACACAGAAGAAGATGCTTCTTCTACGTGCTTAGTTTCCTCCGTTTGTCCGTTAGTATATAGACTAAATTAGCAACAGTTGGTTCTATAGGGAGTTTCTGTAGATATTCAGATTGTTTCTCAATTATTTCAAGAACTTCGTCATCAAAAAAATCCTGTAATGAAATATCTTCAGCCATAACAACGTTAGCTTACTGGTTTAGCTCTAGAAAAATTGTCGTTGCTAAGATTTTTTTTTCCAGCTATACAACTGGTAAAAAAAAAAAAAAAAAAAAAAGACAATAAATATGCTAAGATTAAGTTTGCGCATGCGGACATGATAAATATGTTATACTTGAATACGTGAAATATCACTCGTCTGATCGGGGTATTGGCACTCGTGCCTGCGGCACTCGTCCCAATACATCCTACAGACTCGTGATATTTTGGAGTATTCAAAGTATAACATAATATATTTATTACTTATTATTGGTTATTATAATTAGTTATCATTATTATCATGATTACTATTATTTTATTATGATTATGATTGTGATTATGATTACGATTTATTATTATTATTGATTATTATTTAATACTATTATTTTTAATAATATGATTGTCAAATGACGATGATGGTATGTATATACATAAACTCAAACAGTTGGTAAAGCATCATTATTAGCTGAAGGAAAGTTTTGAACATGAAGTAAATATTAAATCAACAATCATGCTTGAGAAAATCAGAAGCAGGAGAGATAGAAAAAAAAGAACATACTCTCTAACAGCTGAAGATGGTGAAGAGGGGGAGAATAAGCTGAGATAGATTAGGAAAAAGGAGAGCAGGAGAGGGAAAGTTTTTTTTAACTTTAATCAAATGGTGAAGATGAGCAATACCTTATGCTACTACATTACAATATGTCAAGTGCCACTGTGGGGTGGGTATTATTATTATTATTATTATTACTAGTGATGTGCTTGAGCACAAATGGCGAGCGAGCCTAAAGACTATACTATTTTTATATGAATGATTTTGACTTCTAACACTGAAGCTACTGAAAATAAGGTCCAGTTTTTTTATTTAGCATAGGGTAAAGGGATTTCAGTGCCATAGTAACAACTCTCTGCAACTGCTTGGAAGCAAAAAAACAACAAAACAATACACGTTATTTAAAAGTTTTCTTTGTGATATTCTTTAGCTAAGTAGTGGTTGTAACAATACACAATGTTTTGACACGACTGGACATGCACCTACACAGACTTACCTTAGTGGTAGTCTAGTGGACAATGTATTTTCAGGTAAATACTGTTGCGCAAGGCTTATAACCATGACAAAGAGCGCATTGACTTACCACCGCCACTAACTCGAATAGAAATGGAAGTCCCTTAAGTTGTCAAGTTTTAACTGCACCCGCAAAAAAATTCAAAACGGTAAACAATTCAATTTCTAGGGTGATACGTACTGGATCGCTCACCAGAGGATTCTGTTTAGTGCAATTTGGGACGGGGTCGGCAACCGAACTAACACAAAAACGCGAGGGTCAAAGTACAAAAATGCCTTACGTACGTCCATACATATATACAAATAAATAAATAAATAAACTAGTGATGTGCTTGAGCACAAATGGCGAGCGAGCCTAAAGACTGTACTATTTTTATATGAATGATCTTGACTTCTAACACTGAAGCTACTGAAAATAATGTCAAGTTTTTTTAATTTCGCATACAGGGTAAAGGGATTTCATTCAGTGCCATAGTAACATCTCTCTGTCAACTGCTTGAATGGAAGGGAAAAAACAACAACAAAACAAGCCACGTTATTTAAAAGTTTTTCTTTGTTATATTCTTTAGTCTTAAGTAGTGTTGTAACACACAATCTTGACACACTGACATGCCCTACCAGACTTACCTTCCCTGTAGTCAGTGGACAATGTATTTCAAGTAAATATGTTGCGCACAGCTTATACCCAGGGGGGTGACAAAGAGCGCCTTGAGACTTCCACACCCCACCAGCCACTAACTCGAATAGAAATGGAAGTCCCTTAAGTTGTCAAGTTTTAACTGCACCCGCAAAAGAATTCAAAACGGTAAACAATTCAATTTCTAGGGTGATACGGGTACTGATCGATAAACCAGAGGATTCTGTTTAGTGCAATTTGGTACGGGGTCGACAACCGAACTAACCAAAAAAACGCGAGGGTCAAAGTACAAAAATGCCTTACGTACGTCCATACATATATACAACTAGTGGTGTGCTTGAGCACAAATGGCGAGCGAGCCTGATGTTAGGTAACATAAAACTAAGTATTGTTACTATGTTTTAGCTTAGTTCATGCAAACACTATAATAGCAGTTATGACCTTTTATTTCAGCAAACAAATACAAAATTACTCTCTTACCTGATTAATGGTAACTTTTGTAGTATCAAACATCAACCATTCTGATAATCTCAATCACCAGTAACTCTTGAACAAGCTCTCAGCTACGATAAAAAAATAAACCGGTGTTATTATTTGTAATTTTAGCCAACAAATATGGAATTACTACTTACATCATTCTTGAGTATTGATAACTTCTGATTGAAGTTACTTTGACAATCTGAATTACCTTGAATTCTTGACAACAAGCTCTCACCTACAAAAACAAAAACAATCAATTTTAGCACACAAATACAAATTTATTTTCTTACCTCATTTTCTTGAGCAGTGGTAACTTTTGTAGTACCAAATTTTAGCCAATCTGACTATTTGAATTTACCAGTCACTGTTGACAAGCTCTTAGCTACAAAA